>Ga0256833_1002243_pt1 | contig 13781 bp, 18 predicted proteins | sample 356284metaG_FD_190535 | JGI IMG/M metagenome (GOLD analysis project Ga0256833, IMG submission 190535) | Hydrothermal vent microbial communities from Mid Atlantic Ridge, Atlantic Ocean - 356-284 | ecosystem: Environmental > Aquatic > Marine > Hydrothermal vents | place: Atlantic Ocean: Mid...
CAAGGCAACGAAGGGCGCTACGAACGTAATGAATAGTAACGCGGTAGCGACTAGTACCTTCAACCCCCTAACCCACAACACTAACGCGCAAAGCACTAGGAGCGAGGGAACCAGCAACCGCGGTGGCAACATCATTAAAGCAACGGACGTTACGACGAGGAAGGACAGCGTCACGTAGGCAGGGACGCCACGCACGCGTGAATATCCCGGGGCAACCACCAAGGACGAGACCCTCATTAGGTGTGCAAGACGGCTCAACACCTCAACACCCCGCCCTCAAGCAAGCACACATCACCGAGTGACTTAGCCAAGGTTAAGTCATGGCCGGCCGTAAGAACGGTGGTTCCCTCACCCATCATGGCGGATAGGCAATCAACCAGTGATTCCCTAGCGCCCGGGTCGAGACCCAAGCCGGGCTCATCAAGAACTACGACATTGGCTGAAGACACGTAGGCAAGGGCTAAGGCAAGCCTACGGGACTCACCTACACTCAATGTGAAGGGGTGCCTATCCCCGACCCCATCAAGATGGAAGGCATCGAGAACCTCATCAACCGAGTCACGGAAGCCCCACGCACGGGCAAATAACTCAACCTCACCCCTCACCGTGTCGGAGGAGAACCAACGCACGGGGGCCTGCGGAACGTAAAACACCCTACCAGAAACCCGGACGACGCCACGATCAGGGCTCAGCAACCCCGAAACAACCCTAAGCAAGGTGGTCTTCCCAACACCGTTCCTCCCAACGACGGAGAACGCGGAGCCCCGCCTCACCTCAAACGTAACGCCCTTAAGGACGCTGAGCCCAGCCAGGGAAACCCACACATCATGAAGCAACACGGCAGTGCGGGCATCGCCCGGCGGGTCGCGCCGCACACTCCTCCTTAACCCTAAGCCAGGGAACCTCCACTCCCTACCCCTAAGCACCACGTGCGCATCAATGAAGCCCCTCAGCACCTCGACCCTATGGTCAACTAAGACTACCGAGCCACCGCGTGCGCAGAACTCCCTGAGCATGCCCGTGACTTGAGGTAGGGTCCATGGGTCAATATGTGATGTTGGTTCATCAAGCAAAAGTAGCTTAGCGCCCGAGGAAGTAGCGACGGTCAACAGTAACCTATAGAGTTGCCCGTCGGACAGCTCGTGCATCAACTTATTCACAGGGATACCGACTGATGCGGTGCTGATACCCGCGTAAAGTAACTCAGCCGCCACTGACGCGTTAAGGAAGTAAGATGACGGGTCTTGAGGAACGTAAGCAACTAACCCTTCCCTAAGCGCTTGACTCGGCTCAAGACCGAAAACACTTACGTTACCCGAGACGACGTACTTAGGGTAAAGCTCAGGTATTAAGCCAGCCATGACCTTAAGCAACGTGGTCTTCCCCGAACCGGAGGGGCCGCTGAGCAGGAGGATAGAACCCTTCGGCACAACAACGTTAAACCCGGACAGGATCTCATGGTCGTTAACGCTCACGGAGAGATCCTCAGCAATGACGGCGTACTCAGGCAAGACCCACCCCCTTGGACTTAAGTAGCCCTGCAACACCCCTCGCTACCGCGATCGCGATTACGTGATCCATGAACAGGTCCTGCGGGATGAATATCAGTACTGACGCGATGAACAGGGCCGTAACGCCACTCACTCTGAAGCCTAGCCACGACGAAACCTTCACTGACCACTCATAAAGTACTGAGCCCGGTAACGCGTAGAGCAAAAAGACCATAAAGCCGAGAACGTAGGTAGGTAAGATAGCAACGAACGACAAAGCCAGCAATGCCGCGAAGTCCTTGCCTTTAACCTCACTTAACTCAACACCCCTCCACCTAAGGTAAGCCCTACTCAGCATGGACATCAGGAAAGCCGAGATAACGAAGCCCACCAAGTACCCACCACAATACCCTAGGACCACTGAGAGGCCACCCGCAAACCCCGCAGCTAACGGTAAACCAAGCGCTATTAGCAGTAAGTACAGGAGCATCGCGCCAGCCGCGTAAGCGGGAGGTAGGAGGAGACCTGAAAGAATGACGCCAACGTTCTGCATTGTGTACGGGACAGGCCCTACACTAAAGCGTACCTGCGCCATAATAGCCGTCACGGCACACATTAGGGCAACCATAGTCAAGCGATACGCCCGACCACCCGCAGACAACCTGTAACACCCGAAATAGTTTCAAAGGCTCTCCTTAAATCATTTTTCTACCTCTTTCTACTTTCAGTTAAGAAATCTGAAACTATTTCTCGAAAAGAAGAGAGGGGTGTTTAAATAATTATAACATAATAATACATTAATAACGTGTACGTGTTTAACTCCCTAATAACTGTTGGGCCGCGCGATTAGTCAGATTTATTTTACTGTGATTATAGTGTGCTTGGCGCGGAGGTCTTGGTAGGGATGGCTAGGGTTAAGATAGTGAGGTACTCGCCATGGCTCGTTCACTTCAATACGGGGGCATGCAACGGTTGCGACATAGAGGTGCTGGCGGCGATAACGCCGCTCTACGACCCGGAGCGCTTCGGCGTTAAGTTAGCTCCCTCAATAAGGCACGGCGACATCCTAGTAGTTACTGGCGGCGTAACGAAGAAGGCTGCCACTAGGCTTAAGAGACTATACGAGCAGATGCCGGAACCGAAGTTCGTAGTAGCTGTCGGTGCCTGCGGGTGTTCAGGAGGGGTTTTCTCCGGTAGTTACGCTATGGTGAGCGGCGTGGACAAGGTCATCCCGGTCGACATGTATGTCCCGGGATGCCCCCCTAGGCCTGAAGCAATACTTCACGCTATACTGAAGCTTCTCGAAAAGCTTCAGAGGGGCGATGCGCCGAGGGGGAGGGCTGAGGAGGTGATGAAGGCGTGAGTTCCGACCCACTGGAAATACCTGACGTGTTGAAGCCCATTGAGAATCTCCTCAAGGGAGTGGCGATAATGAAGCCGGGCAGGGTAGTAGCGCTGCTGGAGTCGAGTGACGTCGTTAAGGCATACGTAGCCCTTAAGGCAAGGTACGGTGAGACAGGCCTTTACTTCTCGACGCTCGTGGCGACGGATCTCAAGGAGGAGGGGAAGATAAGGATTGACTACTACATCAACGTTCTCGAGAAGAACCAGTACGTCGTCCTAAGAACCCACGTCCCGCGTGACGACCCAAGGATAGAATCCCTCCTTAAGGAAGCGCCCGCCGCACTGCCCGGTGAGTGTGAGGCGTATGACCTCCTAGGGGTTATCTTCGAAGGCAACCCGCACTTAAGGAGGGCATTCTTCGTGCCTGAGGAAGTGGCTGGGAAGGGCATATTCCCCTTAAGGAAGGATGCGGGGGTGTGAGGGCGTGACGGAGGAGGTAAGTAAGGTGGATAAAGTAGTCGAGATACCCATGACCGTCGAGATCCCGGTGGGCCCGCAGCACCCAGCAGTGCATGAACCCATACTCATCAAGGTCTACGCTGAGGGCGAATACGTGGTTAAGGCCGAGGCGTACACCGGGTACAACCACAGAGGCATAGAGAAGCTCGCCGAGAAGAAGTCCTTCTACCAAGACATATTCCTTTGCGGTAGGGTCTGCGGGATCTGTAACGCGGTGCACGCTGACTGCTACGTTAGGGCGCTTGAACACATACTCGATAAGGAGCCCCCACCCCGCGCTAAGTACTTGAGGACTTTAGTGATGGAGCTAGAGAGGCTTCACAGCCACATGCTGATCCTAGCCGTCACTGCGGAGATAGTGGGGTTCGACACGCTATTCATGCACATGATGAGGGACAGGGAACTCATAATGAAGGCGAAGGAGATAGTGACCGGGAACAGGGTGCTCGCGGACTACATCATGGTGGGCGGGGTGAGAAGGGATCTTAACACCGAGAAAATAGATAAGCTCAAGAAAATACTGGCTAAGGTGGAACCACGGATAAGGCACTACTGGAGGGTCTTCGAGGAAGACGTCACGCTCAACAAGAGGTTAGTTGACGTAGGGAGGCTAACACCCGCCCAAGTAACCAGCCACGGCCTGCTGGGGCCCGTGGCTAGGGCCTCAGGGATAGCCACGGACTCCAGGTACCACGACGCCTACGACGCTTACGCCGAAGTGCCATTCAGGATAGTGACCAGGAGGGAGGGGGACTGCATGGCTAGGTCGCTCGTGAGGTTCGAGGAAATGCAGGTCTCCCTAGAGATCTGCAGGTACATACTCAACCACTTACCGGGGGGTGAGGCGGTGCCTGACGAGCGCAGGCTCCCAAGGAGATTCCCGGAAGGCGAAGCCTTCACGACCGTTGAGGCGCCTAGAGGCGAGCTCACGTACTACGTGATGAGTAAGGGTGGGGTTAACCCCTACAGGGTCAAGATCAGGACGCCGTCGTACAACAACGTAATAAACACGGTGCCCTTCTACGTGGGACACACGATAGCTGACGTCCCAGCAATCCTAGCGAGTTACGACCCATGCATATCATGCATGGAGAGGGTCACGGTAATTGACTCACGTAGGGGCATTAGGAGGAAGGTAAGCATGCGCGACTTAGCCAGGGGTGAGGCGTGAATGGCTAAGGTACCCCTGCTGAAGGAGGTCGTTAAGCTGATCTTCAGTAAGCCAGCAACGATCCAGTACCCTAGGGAGGAAACTCCCGTTGAGCCCGACGCTAGGGGGAGGCAGTACGCTGACCTCAGCAAGTGTATTGGGTGCTCGCTATGCATGATTGAGTGCCCCCCGAAAGCCATTAGGATGGAGAAAATACCTGAGGGGTATGAGGTTCCGAAGAGGAACGCAAGGAAGATCTACCCAGTTGTTGATTATTTCAAGTGCATCTACTGCTACAGGTGCGTAACGGTCTGCCCAACTAAGGCATACGTAGTGACTAACGAGTACCGCCTCGCATCCGACGCCCCAGTAAATTCAAGGGAGCTTTCCCTCTCAACACTTAAGAAGGCGGGCCAAGAACCTAGTCAAGGTAAGGAGGGGGTGAATAGACGGTGACCGTGAGTGAGTCCGAGGTAATCACGTTCATCATCATCACGCTCCCAATATACATGGCGGCCTTCACGTTGTATGCTGTGAGGGCGCTTAAGGGCCCCACAATACCTGACACTGTCCTAGCCATTGACGCCATGACGTATGACCTAGCCGCCTTCCTCGTGGTACTCGCGATTTTCTTCAGGTCACCGATCCTAGTACCCACCGCAATAGTGCTTGCGCTCTGGGTATACGCCCTAGACATCTACGTGGCAAAATACCTCGAGTCAAAGGAGATGGGTGAGTGAGATGGTGCCCGCGGGGCTGGACTGGATCCTCGTGATAATCGGGGAAATAATGATAGCTGTGGGCGTAGTAAGCGACCTAATAGCGGCCATAGGCTTGCTAAGGTTCCCTAACTTCTACGTTAGGCTGCACGCAGCCACGGTAGGCACGATATGGGGTGCCTTTGTCCCCCTAATAGGTGCGGCCCTCGTCGCGGCCGGCGCTGACTTCTTAGGTAGGTACAGGTGGTTCATGGCCGGCGGCGCCATCATTACTGCTGTACTCATACTCATCCTAGGTCCAGCAGGTAGCCACGCCCTAGCAAGGGCGGCGCATAGGTCTAAGGCAGCAGTGGTTCAGCCTAAGGTCGTGGATCACTTAGAGGAGGACTCCCATCAATCCCCGTCTGAGGAGGGAAGTGGGGCTGAGGTTAAGGAGGGTGGTGAGCCGTGATAAGCCCTGAGACCCTGGTCTTCGGTGTCCTCGCCGCACTCGGCCTGATCTCAATGGTGGCTACGTTCATGGCGGTTATGGAGAGGGATTTACTCAAGGCCGTGCTCTTCTCAGCCGTTCAGAGCACGGCGTACGCATTCATGTTCTACATACTCATGGCTCCCGACATACTCTTGGTCTACGTGCCTGTCGCTGTCGGGCTCTACCCGGCAGTCATCCTGTTCCTCATAAAGAAGACGGAGCGCTTCGAAGGGGGTGAGGAGGGATGAGGAGGGCATACAAGTACGCAGTCCTCACCGCGATGATCGTGTCAACCCTAGCGTTAGCCCTAGCAGTCTCTGCGGGCGGGCTTGGCTACGCCCTCCCATTCCCGGCGGTGAGGAACCTAGCGTACTGGTACCTTAAGACGACGTATAACCCGTTCATGCCTAAGTTCACCGCCTCAGCGCCGGAGGCGGTCACAGCCATTGTGTGGGACTACAGAGGCTTAGACACGCTCTTCGAGACCTCAGTGTTCTTCCTAGCCATAATAGCGAGTATGGCGCTGATGAGGGGCATTGATGTGAGGGTTCCTAAGTCAATAAACCTCAACAAGTACGGGATGTCGGCAATAGTTAAGACCGTCACTAAGATAACTGTCGCAGTAATACTTGCTGCGTCAGCGTCAATAGCCCTGCACGGCCAGTTAACACCTGGCGGAGGATTCCAAGGAGGCGCGACCGCCGCGGTGGCACCCCTAGTCATTATAGTGATATTCTCACTCTACTTCGCCGTGGGTTCCGGGGTTAAGAAGAAGTCGATGCTCACCCTAAGAACCCTTGGCTTACTCGGCATAGGCGTTACGTCCTTCGCAGTAGTCGTTGCGGGCCTAATACTCGGTAAGGCAACATACATATTCCAGAACCAACCAAAGGAAGCAGCCCCGGTAGGTTTCCCGTCACACATCCTCGGCGTCCCCATGGGCGGGACGCTCCTGCTCTTCAACGTCTTCGAGTTCCTGGCGGTTGCGGCGGGCTTCACCATAGTATTCCTCCTGCTCTCCGTGCCGGAGGAAAGCGTTAGGAGGGTTCTAGGGGGAGGTGAGGAACATGATTGACGTGAACACGTTCCTATTCTCGGTACTGGTCTTCAGCCTGATAATGAACCTAGGCATATCGCTCTACGGGATATTCTGGCGTCCGAGCCTAGTGAAGAAGATAATAGCGTTGACTATCCTTGGCGACACAGCTAACGTTCTGGCAATAGTCGTGGGTTATAGGGCGTGGATAGCTCCCAACAGACCCCCAATACCGCCCGTACTAACGACTTGGAAGCCGACGGCGGCTGACTTAAGTAGGTTCTCCAGCCTAGCGGTAGATCCCTTACCGCAGGCTCTAGTGTTGACGGCAGTAGTTATAGGGCTAGCGGTCACGGTGTTCCTAGTGTTCCTAACGATCCAGGTGTATAGGTTGCACGGAACCACAGACGTAAGGAAAATAGCTAAGCTGAAGGGGTGATGAGGGTGGCTAACAGACTAGTCAAGGCGGTTGGTCCGGCGGTACTCGCCTTCATAACCTACATAATCTTTAGCGGGTCAGTGACTCTCTACGACCTCGTCACCGCAACCATAGTGGCGGTGATCGTTGGCCTGCTCGTAGCGAACCTCATGGTCAGTAACCCGAGGAAGCTACTGCAGGTTCAGAGGCTGGGGTGGCTAATAATGTACGCCATCAGGTACTTCTTCATCGACGAGGTTAAGGCCCACCTAGACGTAATGTCGAGGATTGTCAGGCCCTCGATGCCCATAAACCCGGGCATAGTTAGGGTTCCCTACTACGTTGAAAGCGACTACGCCATGACCACCATAGCCAACTCAATAACCAACACGCCCGGCACGGTTGTCGTCGACTTGAACACCGAGAGGAGAATATTCTACGTTCACTGGATCGACGTTAAGGCGTTGGAGGCCGAGAAAACCAGGAAGGAGATCTCGGAGGTTTTTGAGAGGTTCGCTAAGAAGATCTTCGATTAGGGGGTGGTGACGCGGTGGAGGCAGGCATCCTGACGATAGGGGCGCTCGCACCGATCCTGGTGGTGCTTGCATTCATACTGCCCCTCCTAGGGATCATTATAAAGAGGAAGGCGTTCTTCCACACTTACGCCGTGGTAGTGACCGCGCTAATCGCGGCGGCCACGACGTATAACTTAATCGTGGTGTGGAGGGAAGGGCCTCAACTATACGCGTTCGGCGGGTGGCCCCCACCTCTAGGTATTTCTTATGAGGTAGATGCGCTAGGGGCTGTCCTCGGAGCCCTCACCGCGTGGGTGATGCTACTCATAGCGATCTACAGTTGCTGGTACATGGATAAGGAAACAGGGGTACCTTACTACTACACACTCCTCCTGGGGCTGGAGGCTGGGTTAATAGGGTGTATATACACGGGTGACGCCTTCAACCTATTCGTGATGCTTGAGGTGCTCTCCATAAGCGCGTACGGCCTCGTAGGCTTCCATAGGGGGCGTGCTGAGGCTGTGGAGGCGGCCGTTAAGTACGGCATCATAGGTGCGGCAGCAACGACGGTTTACTTCATAGCGCTGGTCTTCATTTACGGGTCTTACGGCACGCTGAACATGGCTGACCTAGCCATGAAGGCGAGGGTGATGGCCGTTGCAACGCCCTTCAGCGGAGGGTACTACGGGAACATAGCTGCAGCTGCAGCATTAGCTGTTGCGCTATCACTGTGGGTCTTCACGTACAAGTCAGCGCTGTTCCCTAACCACTTCTGGCTACCTGACGCCCACCCGGAGGCGCCGACGCCGGTGTCCGCCGCCCTCTCGGGCCTCGTGGTGAACGTGGGTGCGTACGCGGTGATGAGGTTCCTCTATACGATGTTCGGCCCCAACTCCGTATTAACTGTGGCTAAGTACCCGTTCAGGGACGTCATTCTTTGGGCGCTCCTAATACTAGGCATAGTGTCAGGGCTGGTCGGTGCGTTAATGATGATAGTCCAGGAGGACATCAAGAGGTTACTGGCGTATAGTACGGTCAGCCACATGGGGTTAGTCTTCATGGGGCTCTCCCTAGGATTCTCAACCGTACCTCTAGCGGCGACGCGGGAGGCCCTCACAGCGTCGCTCTATCACTTAATAAACCATAGTGTTGGTAAGGCCCTCCTCTTTATGGCCGCAGGCATATTCATAGGTATCGCCGGGACTAGGAGGCTGGACGGGCTAGCAGGGTCAGGGAGGAAAGCGCCCCTAGCTACGGCCGCGTTCTTCGTAGGTTTCCTCCAGCTCATGGGGTTACCGCCCCTAGGAGGGTTCTTCAGTAAGTTCCTCCTCTACTCAGCATTCATGGAGGCCGGAATGCCGATAGTGGCGGTGCTCGTCGTGATTATCTCAGCGATATCGGTGCTGGGTTACGCGAAGGCAATGTACTCAGTGTGGTTCAGGCCGCCCGCGAAGGAGTTCAAGGACGTCGCCGGGATGACCCTACCTACGGCGGTAGTGCTTTTCCTGGCGATAGTGTGTGTTGGGTTAGGTATTGCGGCACCCTACCTGACGAGCGCTCTCTCCACAACCATAACTAACTCACTTATGAGTAGGGGCGTGCTCAACTACGTCCAGGCCTTCCTGAAAACCATAAATTACCTGTCCCCACCGTGAGGTGATGCGGGTGACTGGGGCAATAATAGTTGGAACCCCGCTCGAAACCCTCATACTCTCCGCGCTAATGGGGTTGGTCGCCGTGGTAGTTGCCCTAATATACCTAGCGTTAAGGCCTAAGTACGGTAGGCGGGGAGGGCAGGCGGAGGAACCATATCTAAGTGGTGAGGGGCCGGAGATAGTCAGGAGGTCTGAGGCCCCGTCACCGTCCCTCTTCTGGGGCTTCATACTGGGGTACTTCAGGAAACTATACGCGTTCCTGAGAGACTACATGCACACGGGAAGGCTGAGCGACTGGGCAGCGTACATGGCTGGCTGGTTAGGCTTGGCTGGGGCGTTAGCGCTCATAGTGTCAATATACGCACTTATTTGGGGGTGGCCGTGAGGTGGTGGGCGCGGTAACGGTAGCGTTACTAGTGTTTGCTGTGCTCGTGTTCCCTGGCCTGTTATTCCTGTTCGTACTGTCAATGCTTACTGAGTGGTGGGAGAGGAAGATAGTTGCTAGGGCTCAAGCAAGGATGGGGCCATCATACGTTGGCCCGGCAGGTGTGTTGCAGCCCTTCGCTGACTTCATCAAGTTACTGAGCGTGAAGGAGGAGATAAGGCAGAAGTTCGCCTCCCCAGGCATCGCTAAGGCGTTCGCGTTCGCCGCGATCGGCGCGTTATCAGCTACCCTACTAATGCTTCCCCTATCCCCCGTCAGGCTGGCGGCGAGCTACGACATCATAGTGCTCTCCTACATTTGCTGTGTGTGGGTTCCCTTCGCAGTCGCCGTGATGGGGATGTCCTTCCCCAACCCCTTCACGGGTGCGGGCGTGTCAAGGTTCCTAACACTATACGCGGTATGCGAGCCGGCTTTCTTCGCAGCCATACTGGTGCCCGTAGCGCTAACTACGAGCGTCGTGGGGACCCCGCTCCCCTACTCCGTACTCTTCACCGCTCAGTACTCCTGGAGGCTGTGGCTCAACCCAGCAACAGCCGTCGTGATGCTCGTAGCCCTCAGCGCTGCCGCGGTGGCGACGCAGGCTAAGGCGATGGCGCACCCCTTCAACATACCTGAGGCCGAGCAGGAGCTAATAGCGGGGCACATGACAGAGTTCTCAGGCCAGATACTCGCGCTGAACAACCTAATACATGACGCCGACGTCGCGGTCTCGGCGTTACTGATCACGTACTTCTTCCTCGGAGGGCCCTACCCGTTCCCGCACCTATCCGTGCCGGGCGTGATCCTAATGATAGTTAAGTACGTTGCGGTGGTGACGGCGGTGTCGATAATTAAGGCGTCCTTCGGCAGGTTCAGGATAGAGCAGGGTGTCGCCGCCCTCGTGAAGTACTCGCTGATCCCGGCGGTGATAGCATTGCTAGCGGCAATGTTCATCTCGGCCTACCCTGTCCTTGCCGCAGGAGCTTAACGCCTCCGCAAGATCATTAACTAGCTTCTCAACCCCCTCCACCACCTCGGGGCTTAATTCCTCGCCGAAATCGAGGTTCTTCACGACTACGCCGAGCACGTACACCTCCTCACAGCACCCTAGTGCACGTAGGTACCTAACCGTCATTCTTAACGGCACGTTATGCGTCGTGGCGAGGAAACCCTCAACAACGTCCTCAAGCTTAGCGACGACGACCTCACCCGCCTTACCTCCCTCAGTCGTTAGGACAGCATCAACCACCACTAACCGCTTAGGTCGCTCCTCAGCGATTCTATCAACGCAGGTCTCGAGCCCGAACTCACACTCGATCAGGCGTGCGTGACCCCCAACACCGAGTTCCTTGAGCTTACGGCAAACCTCGAGCCCTGCCCTATCATCGCTCCGCAACTCCGTACCCACGCAAGCAATTAGGACGGAGTCACTACACACTAACTCAATGACCTCCTCTTTCGCATCGCTCACCGCGGTGCCCATACTCCCCTCCAGCCTAGGTTTAAAGAGGCTTGCTTAATTGCGTTCATGTCCGAACCTCCAGATATACAGATTTAATTAAATTAAGGTCAAGCAAAGATGGTGAGGATGAGTGAAGCAGATGACCATGCAGTAAGGTATCTGAGCATGATATCTTAGGCAAGGTAATGCGTCAGTAGGGGCGAGGTGCTGTGAGTTTAAGTTTTGCTTTGCTTCGCTTCAGCTAAAAACTCATTACACAGCCAGTTCCATGCCGCTGGCCCTGCTTATCCGCAGTAGCTCGGCTAGCCCGAACCCCAGTATCACCCACCCAAGGGTGAAAAGCGCTGTGGCCACCGTGAAGGGGTACTTGAAGTACGGCGCATACGCGGTCACCACGTACCCTAAGCCCATAGACGTTGATACCCAGAGGGACTGTATTGTTGGGACGGCCACTGACCTAGCGTCCTCAGCGTTCTTCATACTTATTATTACTAGGTACACGGCTGACGAGGCCGCTATTATCCCGCCCAGCGTCAGTGCCAGGTAGAACCCCCTATAATTCCCTGCCGCGAACCCTAGACCTACGGTGACCAGGCCTAGGACAAGCATTACGGCCACGGCCTTAAGCGCTTCCGACTTCAGGCTCATGACCTGCACCCCCCTCAGAACCCGGTCTCCCTCTCCACCCACTCGCCAATGCCCCAAGGCACGCCGGCCTTATGGAGCGCCGTTATCAGCACTATGTACGTTATGAATGCCGTCACGATGCCATTAATCACTGGCGCGCCCAAGTTCACGGTGGAAGTGTACCACGCTACAGCACCGCCTAACGCAACGGCAACTATGCCTGGCACGTTCACAGCGTAGTACTTTGTCCCTGGGCCGAACCTGTAGCGCTGCCTCGGGTTCCGTAGCCCCAGCACGAATGGCCTGAAGATGTAGAAGTCAGCTATTATTACCGCGCCTACGGGGGGTATGAAGTACCCTAACATTAACGCGAAGTTTATGAAGGGAGCTAGGCTCATGCCCCACAGCCCGGCCCAAACACCAGCTATTAGCGTACCTATCACGCCGAGTATCAGCACCCAGGCCCTCTTATTCAGCTTCCCAGTAGTGTTTATCCACGCTAACGCAGCACTCCACAAGTTATTGTCGTTAGTCGTCCACTGCCCAAGTATGGCTAGGAGCAAGGCACCCAGCCCCAGCCCTATCTGAGCTATCGCAACTATCACGTTTGGTGAGCCGGTCAGCAACGTCATCACGCCGCCAGCAAATAGTAGGGCGGTCATGAAGAATACCACGTGAGTAGCCCACGCCACCGACCCGGACCAGGGCTTCCTGCCGTACCTAGCCACATCGGAGGTTATCACGGATCCAGCAGCGTACAGCCCCACAACGTACGTTATGCCCGCCCCTATAGGAGCCATCACCTCCGGCCTAACGGCCCATATCTTGCTGAAACCCCCCGCCAGATCAACGGAGGCGAAGAACCCTATCACGACTAGGGTGTACCAGAACGGCACCGTTATGTAGCTAAGGATCGCCATCGCGCGGAACCCGTAGTACGCCGTCACCATCATTAGGAGGCCTCCCCAGATGGAGGCAGCGGCTATCGATGTGAGCGGGTGGTTAGGGTAGATCACGTTCACGGTCAACCCGAATAGCCAGGTCTCAACAGCGTACCACACGACTAAGGGGATGGCTGACACCACTATGTTACCTACGAGTGACCCGAGACGCCCTAACGGGTACCTCAGTATCATGTAGGTGTTAGCGCGCGTCGACCCACCCACATACGCTATTAGCCCGCCGAATATCGCCAGCACAATATTGCCCAGTATGGCTACCTTGAGCATCGTGGCCGCGTCATACATCTTAGCCAACCCAGAGCCAGCGAAGATCGCCGCAACCACTGCCAGCACACCCATGTAGATCATGAATATGTTTAACGTGGACTTAGTGCGCTCCTCCGGCACGGTTAGGGTTGCGAAGTCTCCATATACATCCCTACCGTTAGCCCCACCCACAGCCATCACCTTGAGTGATGGAGTTTTGGCTTAGACTCTTTAAACATTATTAAACGAAAATATTGTAAAGAAATCCATCAGAATTCTAGAACCATTTATTCATTTATGCGGTAATTTAGCATATTTGATTTAATAGATCCATGCTACTGTAAATATTCTTCATTTAAAGAGAATAAACTTTTTAAATTAGATCCCCAACCTAGAACTGACTCCGCACTCCCGGGGTGGTCACGACGGGTTCATTCAAGCTAGGTAAGCAGGATATTGAGGATCTGGCCCTGGGCGCCACGGTTCTAGGGACTGGCGGTGGTGGTGACCCGTACATAGGCAAGTTAATGGCAATACAGGCTATAGAGAAGTATGGGCCCGTGGAGGTCGTTGACCCTGAGGACGTTGAGGATGATGCGTTCGTGATATCGGTTGCGGGAATGGGTGCTCCGGTAGTGATGATTGAGAAGTTGCCGAGCGGTAAGGAGGCGGGTGAGGCCCTGGCTAGCCTTGAAAGGTACTTCGGGAGGAGGGCTGATTACATAATAAGCATTGAGGCCGG
>Ga0256833_1002244_pt1 | contig 13780 bp, 12 predicted proteins | sample 356284metaG_FD_190535 | JGI IMG/M metagenome (GOLD analysis project Ga0256833, IMG submission 190535) | Hydrothermal vent microbial communities from Mid Atlantic Ridge, Atlantic Ocean - 356-284 | ecosystem: Environmental > Aquatic > Marine > Hydrothermal vents | place: Atlantic Ocean: Mid...
TTTGGTTATGTCGATATGCAGAGAGTACTTCAGGAATCGGAGAGAGGCAAAAAGTTAATGGAACAGTTGCAGAAAGAGAAGGCATTCAAGGAAGAGGATCTGAAGTTGAGACAGCAGGAGATCCAGAAATTGAAGGATGAGTATGATAAAACAAAAAACATGCTTTCCCCCCAGAAAAGAGCTGAAAAGGAGAATGAAATCATCAAGAAAATGCAGGATTTTCAGAATCTTGTGAATCAGTATCAGATGGAACTGCAGCAGAAACAGAGTGAATATACCAAACAGGCAATTGATGAGATAAAGGATATAATTTCAGATTATGCGAAACAACATGGCTACAATTTGATTCTTTTAAAGGATGCTGTTCTCTACATGCCTTCTTCATCCGACATAACTGATGATATAATAGAAGAGTACAACAGATGGTACAGAAAAGTAAAGAGCAAAAAGTAGCGCTGACACTTCGTGAAATTGCAGATGAGGTAAACGGTAGGGTTGTGGGTGACCCGAATTATGTCGTAACAGGAATTTCAACTATTCAGGATGCAGATTCTAACTCCTTAACATTTCTTGCAAATCCAAAATACAGGAAATTCGTTTCCACAACCAGGGCGGGAGCTATTCTTATTAACGAGGATCCCGGTGTCGCAGGAAAGAACTTCATTGTGGTTGATGACCCGTATCTTGCTTTTGCGAAAATCCTTGCGAAACACTTCTACACCCCACCAGTTCCTGCCGGGATTTCGAAGAGGGCAATTGTTTCAGAGAATGCGGTGATAGGGGAGAATGTCACTGTTGGGGATGGAACCATAATTTCTGATGGGGTCTCAATCGGTGACGGTACCTACATCTATCCGGGTGTTTTCATAAGTGAGAACAGCAGAGTGGGTAAAAATGCATTGATTTACCCGGGTGTTATTGTCAGGGAGAACAGCATCATAGGAGACAATGTGATAATCCAGCCAGGTGTGGTGATTGGAGGAGATGGTTTTGGGTTTGTCCCGGGAAAGAATGGTCATTTCAAAATTCCTCAACTTGGTAATGTGGTCATAGAAGATGATGTGGAGATTGGAGCCAACACCACCATTGATAGAGGTGCCATAGGGAGCACGGTAATCGGAAAAGGGACCAAAATAGATAATCTTGTCCAGATAGGTCACAATGTTACCATAGGAAAATATTGTCTGATAGCCGCTCAGGTCGGTATTGCTGGAAGTACTAAAATAGGAAATTTCGTTATGATAGGTGGGCAGGCTGGTATAGCGGGTCATCTTGAGATAGGTGATGGAGTTCAGATAGCTGCAAAGAGTGGTATAAATGCTTCCATTCCACCCGGTGAGATAGTTGGTGGAATTCCAGCGGTAAGGCACAGAGATTGGTTGAAGATTGTATCGGTATGGAAAAGGTTGCCCCAGCTCTGGGAGAGGGTAAAGAAACTGGAGGATAAAAGATGAATGATTGGGAAGAAATTGTAGAACTGTTACCACATAGATTTCCCTTTGTGCTCATTGATAGAGTGGAGTCCTTTAAAGAGGGCAAAAAAATTGTCGCGGTAAAAAATGTCTCCTTTGATGAGCCATTTTTCTCAGGTCACTTTCCCTCAAATCCCCTGATGCCTGGTGTTCTTATTATTGAGTCTATGGCACAGGCCGGGGGACTTCTACTGGTGAAGAGTTATCCTGAGTTGAAAAATGCTCCAGCGTTTCTGGTGGGAATAGATAAAGCGAGGTTCAAAAAAGAGGTCAGACCGGGGGATCAGCTTTTAATTGAAGTTGTATTGAAGAGAAAGGTTGGATCAATTTATAATCTCAAGTGTAAGGCCTCTGTGGAAGGGTCCATTGCCGCTGAGGCTGAAATACTTGTTTCCATAAATAAAGATCAGGAGAAGGAGTGAAGTATGAGTGTCAAAATTGATCCCAGAGCTATTGTGGAGAAGGGAGCAGAGTTGGGTGAGAATGTTGTTATTGATGCCTATGCCTTTGTGGGGAGTAAGGTTAAAATTGGAGACAACACCTATGTGGGACCCGGGGTTATCATAAAAAATAGAACTACCATCGGGAAGAATAACAAATTCTTTGCCTATTCATCCATTGGTGAAATACCGCAGGATCTCAAATATCATGGAGAAGATACTGAACTGATAATCGGCGATAATAACACATTCAGAGAGTTTGTAACCATTAATATTGGAACTGAGGGTGGTGGGGGGGTGACCAGGATTGGAAATAATAATCTGTTTATGGCGTACACCCATGTCGCTCATGATTGCATAATAGGAGATTTCAATGTATTTTCCAATCTTGCCTCACTGGCTGGTCACATAGTTGTGGGAAATCATGTTGGTGTTGGTGGAATGTCCGGTATTCATCAGTTTGTTCACATAGGTGATTATGCCTATATTGGTGGTGGTTCAATGGTTACTCAGGATGTTGTACCCTTTGTGATGGTGGCGGGAAACAGGGCAGAGGTTTATGGAATAAACAGAATTGGACTTGAGAGAAAGGGATTCAGTGAGGAACAGATTAAGATTGTAAAGAGGATATTTGAGATTTTTTTTAAATCTGGTCTCACTGTAAAGGAGGCTGTAAATAAAATTTCAACAGAACTTCCCCAGACAAAAGAGGTAAAAATATTCCTTGACTTTGTCAGAAATGCTTCTGATCGGGGTTTCTGCCGGCTGGTTAAGAATAATTCCCGATAGGTCAGAGTGGGGAATTTGTTATGAAAAAAATCCTCGTCATAACAGGTGAGGAGTCGGGGGACAAGCAGTTCTCTCTTTTCTGGAGAGAAATAAGTCCCTTTCTTTCTGAGGATTATTTACTCTGGGGCATAGGGGGGAATTTCTTCACTTCCATTGGAGGAGAGGTTGTTTTCCCTCAGGAGAACCTTTCTGTAATGGGTGTTACTGAGGTCCTTTTCAGAGCCAGAGACATCCTTGAGGCGGGGAAAAGGATTCTGAGTCATCCATATCTGACAGAAACTTCCGGAGTTGTACTTGTGGATTTCCCCGATTTTAATTTCAGAATTGGAAAGTTACTTGCAGGAAGAGGTTATCCTGTAATTTATTTTATCCCTCCCAAGGTGTGGGCATGGAGGAGGGGTAGAATAAAGGTTATGAAAAAGTTTGTTAAGCTTGCACTGCTCATTTTTCCCTTTGAATCAGAACTCTACTCTGCTGAGGGGATTGAGAATATCTATGTTGGAAATCCTGCTATCAGGTATCTCGGGAAAAGGTTGAAGAGTGCCGCAAGAGATTCAGTTCTTCTTCTGCCTGGTAGCAGAAATTTTGAGGTTGAGAAACTCCTCCCCATAATGCTCAGGACTGTAAAAGTCCTTGATTTTTATGGATATAAATTGAAGAAGAAATTGATACTTGCCAGCAGTGTGGACAGAACAAAAATTGTTACTCTGCTAACTGAAGCAGAGACCTGTGGGGAAATTGTGATAGTGGATGAAAAGAATCTGGTAGAAGTCCTTCCCACAGGAAGAATTGCCATAGCTGCCTCTGGTACCATTAATCTTGAACTCGCTGTGGCAGGAGTTCCACAGGTGGTTGTTTACAGGGTTTCACCTCTGACTTTTGCGATAGGTAAAAGGTTTGTTAAGCTTTCTCATGTTTCTCCAGTAAATATTGTGGCCGGCAGGGAGGTGGTGCCTGAATTGCTTCAGGATGAATGCAATGAGAAAAGAATCGTTGAGAAAGTGTTGAATTTTCTGGATAATGAGGAGCTGGTTAGCAGAGTCAGATCGGGCTATGAAGAGGTGACTGGAGTTCTTTCCTCCGGGGTTGAACCATCTCTAATTGCCAGCAAAGTAGAGGAAATTTTTGAGAAAAAGGGAAGATGAAAGTTTATCTTAGATTGTTGAGATATGTTTACCCCTACAGGACATCTCTGATACTTGCCTCTCTTTTTATGTTACTTGTGGCGGGTCTCACTTCCCTCAGTGCCTACATTGTGAAACCTGTTATGGATTATATCTTTGTGCAGAAGAAGGAGAATTTGATTATCCCCTTTGCAATTCTTATCATACTGATTTTCTTCTTCAAAGGTCTTTTTTCATACCTGCAGAGAGTTATAATGGGAAGGGTGGGAATGAGGGTTGTAACAGATCTCAGACAGGAACTCTTTGATCACCTGTTGACGCAGAATCTTGCCTTTTTCAGATCAGAGTCCTCTGGAAATCTTCTTTCAAGGATTGTTAACGATGTGTACATGGTCCAGTATGCCGTCACTCAGGCAATAACAGGACTTGTTCAGCATGTTTTTACAGTTGTGGGTCTTGTGGTTGTTGTTTTTTATCTTAACTGGAAACTTGCCCTGGTGGCGATTATCGCTTTTCCCCTGGCAGTTTATCCTTTGATCTACTTCAGTTCCAAGATGAGGAAGTACAGCAGGGAAACTCAAAGGTCGTATGCAAGAATGAGTGAAGCTATTCTGGAGGGATTGAAGGGCATCGAAATAGTTAAGGCTTTCAATACAGAGGAGTATGAGAGGAAGAGGTTTAGAAAGGCCAACGAGGAGATGTTCAGAATAGTAATGAAGAATGTGAAAGTTCAATCTCTCTCCAATCCTGTCATGGAGTTCATAGGCGCCCTGGGGGTTGCATCCATCATATCCCTCGGGGGTTACCTTGTTATACATGGAAGTATGACTGAAGGTGAATTCTTCTCCTTCATAGCATCACTCATGATGCTATATGATCCCATCAGAAAAATGAATGGTCTGAATGCCCTCATTCAGGCTGGAGTTGCTGCTGGTGAGAGGATTTTCCAGATACTTGACCTGCCACCTGAAGATGTTGATAGAGGAGGCGAAATTGAGTTAAGGGAGTTCAGGAGGGAGATAAGATATGAGAATGTCTACTTTAAGTATGAGGATAGATGGATAATCAGGGGAGTTGATATGGAAATAAAGAGGGGTGAGATGGTGGCAATAGTTGGTTCCACAGGCAGTGGTAAAACAACCCTTGTCAATCTTCTTCCCAGGTTTTATGAAGTAACAGATGGGAGGATCACGATTGATGGAATAGATATAAGGAAGATTTCCCTTTCCTCGCTGAGAAGAAATATCAGCGTTGTGACTCAGCAAACCATTCTTTTTAACGATACTGTGAAAAACAATATTCTCTATGGTAACTGGGGAGCCAGTTTTGAAGATGTGGTCAGAGCGGCAAAAATTGCAAATGCCCATGATTTCATAATGAAACTCCCCGAAGGTTATGACACGATTATTGGTGAGGGGGGAGTTAAACTCTCGGGAGGGGAGAGGCAGAGAATTTCAATTGCCAGGGCAGTTTTGAAAAATGCTCCAATTTTAATACTTGATGAAGCTACAAGTTCACTGGATACTGAATCGGAGAGAGAAGTACAGGAGGCAATAGAGAGGTTGATGGAAAACAGAACTTCCATAGTAATTGCCCACAGATTATCCACCGTGAGAAGAGCAGATAGAATATATGTAATAAAGGATGGGAAGGTTGTTGAAGTGGGAAATCATGAGGAATTGCTGAGTCTTAAAGGAGAATATCACCGTTTGTACATGCTCCAGTTTGAGGATTGATGAAGAGTATAAAGAGATTCTTAAAAGTTGTGTTACTTCCTGATCTTGTCTATCTTATTGTAAGATTGTGGTTGAAAACGGAAAAGTTTATCTATGTAAACCTCTCCGCACCAGATTACTACCACAAAAAAGGTCAGCCACTGATTGTCCTTTCCTGGCATGGAAGAATAATCTTTGTTCCTCCAACACCCTGGAGCAACAGGGTTAAAATCCTTGTCAGTGCCTCTGAAGATGGAGATATGCTGATGAGATACCTTTCTAAATTCGGCTATGAATTTGTGAGGGGTTCGAGCAGAAGGGGTGGTGAACAGGCGAAGGAGCTTCTGTACAGAGCCCTTTTGGAAGGATACGATATTTTCATAACTCCTGATGGTCCCACAGGTCCCTCTCACAGATTCAAGCCGGGAGCGGTGGAGCTTGCTCTTAAAACTGGTGTCCCTATTTTCTTTCTTCTGGTAACCACCAATCGTCCTGTTGAGTTTAATACATGGGACAGGTTTTGCATTCCTGCTCCCTTCAGCAGGGTTTATGTTTTCCTCTTTGGTCCATACTATGTGAAGAACATGGATGATGTGAATTTCCTGGAAAAGGAAATGACGAGGCTTGAGAGAGAAATTGACTGGATAGCAGGGAGAAGGGGAGATGATCTACCAGGTTTTTAATAGCCTTTTATACCCTTTTATTCTTCCCCCTGCCCTGGTGTGGGCGGATAGAAGGAGAGATTATCCACTGAAAATCTGGAAGCGAATTTCTCCTGAGATAGAGAAAAAGTACACCTATTTTTTCCATCTTGCATCACTGGGAGAGGCAAAAACAGTATCTCCTTTGCTGGAATTGTGGAAGGAAAAAAGAGAGGAAATTCTTTTTGAAACTGTTACACCAACCGGTTATGATGAGTTGAGAAAAAAAAATGTTGATGTGATTCTCTTTCCCTTTGATTACTATCCTCTTCTTCGCCTCAATCTAAGGAGAAGTGGAGTGAAAGAGGTTTTTGTTTTTGAGACTGAGCTCTGGCCAGGACTTTTCTCTGCAGCCCTTGATCTCAATTTAAGGATCAGAATGCTGAATGTAAAATTTTCATCTTCTACCATTTCAATGCTCAGGAGAACAGCTTTTTTCTGGAAAAGGAGGTTAAGAAAGGTTGATGAATGGTTCGTTGTTGATGAAGGGGTGAGAAATTTTTTGGTGGAATATGGCATAGAACCGGGTAAAATAAAGATTGTCCCGGATCTCAAGTACCTGTCATCTTTTGAGGAGAAAAGCGTCCCTGAAGAAATTGAGGAAAAATTGAGGGCATGGGTGGGAAATAGAAGAAAAAAAATAATAGTAATGGGTAGCATGCACAGGGGTGAAGAGGTTATTGTTGAGAAGGTAAATTTTAAAAAGTTCAGGGTGATCTATGTACCCCGGCATCTCAACTATCTTGATGAGTTGAAGCATTATTTTTCTGAAAGGGGCCTGAGGGTTTCCCTTTTTTCTGATACTGCAGAGAAGGATTCAGACATCTTGCTGGTAGATAAATATGGTCTGTTGTCATTTCTCTACAATGCTGGTGACATTGCAGTTATAGGTGGTAGTTTTGTACCACACGGAGGCCACAACCCTCTTGAAGCTGTCAATTTTAAAAAACCAGTGATTTTTGGCAGGCACATGGAAAATTTTAAGGAAATCGCGGGAGATATAGTTGAATGTGGCGGAGGAAGTTTCTGTGATATGGAAGAAATTGGAGAACTTTTTGAAAATTATGAAAAATTCTTTCCCCCTGATAAAATTAGAAGTTGCTATGAAAGGTTGAAAAAAAAGAGTGAGATTGTAAGAGATGCATACTCACTGATTGTAATGGGAACAAATTAAAGTGAAATATGTCTAAACTCTACAAAATTCTCAAAGGGGTGAGGTCATGATAGAGGTAAAGGAGCTAACCAAGAAATATGGAGATTTTGTGGCTGTTGATAATATTTCTTTCAATGTTGAGAAGGGTCACATTCTTGGTTTTCTGGGTCCCAATGGAGCAGGTAAGACCACCACAATGAGGATACTGACAACTTACATGCCACCCACCTCTGGAACGGCGATTATTGATGGACATGATATTCTTGAAGCTCCAGATGAGGTGAGGAAGAGAGTTGGTTATCTTCCTGAGAATCCACCCCTTTATAATGATCTGACTGTTGAGGAATACCTCAGGTATGTTGGCAAACTTAAAGGGTTGCCTAAGGGGAAGTTAAATGAGAGACTGGAATATGTTATTGAAACTGTGGGACTTAAAGAGAAGTACAGAAGCGTTATTGCAACATTATCCAAAGGTTACAGGCAACGTGTGGGGATTGCCCAGGCAATAATACACGATCCGTCAGTTGTCATACTGGATGAGCCAACCATTGGACTCGATCCCAACCAGGTAATTGAGGTGAGAAGACTTATAAGGGGACTTGCAGGGAGCCACACTGTAATCCTTAGTACCCACATATTATCAGAGGTTACCAATACCTGTGACGATGTGGTCATAATCCATCGCGGGAAAATTGTGGCTGCAGATTCCATTGAGGCACTCACAACAAAGGGGGAAGGGGTAATTCGGTACAGGGTAAGGGTAAAGTTCCCTGAAAAGGTTGATTCTGGTCAGGTTGAGAGTGAATTTGATTTTGTTAAAGATGTGGATGTAAATCCCCATACAGGCGAGGTGATGCTCACTGTTGACCGGGATGAAAATATAGACAGGGTCGCAGAATATTTTGTAAATTCAGGTGCAGGGTTACTTGAGTTTGCGCCCATGGCAACGACCCTTGAAGAGATATTTACACGTCTGACCATCCAGTAGAAAGGAGGGAGAGATGCGGAAAATATTCATTGTGGCAGGGAAGGAGTTGAAAAGCTACTTTATTTCTCCTGTTGCATATGTTGTACTTGGAGCATTTACACTTATTATGGGATGGTTTTACTTCAATCTTGTTGCCAGATTTATACAACTTTCAAAGATTTATGAATTGTTCAGAAGACCTGATATTTTGATGAGGATGAATCTCAATGACATGGTGATTCAGCCCCTCTTCTACAATATGACGGTAATTCTCATCATTCTCACCCCCATTGTTACAATGAGACTCCTCGCTGAGGAGAAAAATTCTTACACAGATGAATTGATCCTTACCTCACCCATTTCCACCTGGCAGATTGTTCTTGGCAAGTTCCTGGGGGCATTTATTTTTTTCCTGATAATGGTTGCAATAACTGCCATATTTATGATTGAGCTTTTCGCTTACAGCAATCCCAGACCAGAATTTGGGCCGGTGGTTTCTGGTTATCTGGGGATAATTCTGATGGGTGCATCCTTCCTTGCTGTGGGAATTTTCACATCAAGTTTAACAAAAAATCAGATTGTTGCTGCGGTTAGCAGTTTCCTTATTCTTCTCATGTTCTATGTTATCAACATAATTTCACCTTCAGTCAACTCCAAAACCCTGAGTGAAATACTTGATTATCTTTCCCTCATAAAGCAGTTTGAAGATTTTGGAAAGGGACTCATTGATCTGAGAAATGTGGTTTACTATCTCAGCTTCATAACCATTGGCCTCTTCTTTACGAAACTCTCCCTTGATTCACTGAGGTGGAGGTAGGAAGATGAAAGCGTTTTACAGATTTCTTGGAATATCTGGGCTGGTTTTGTTCCTTTTTGGTATTCTCTCTCTCGTAATTTCGGGCAGCTTTAACCTCTATAACGAATTTCACATAATAGGTGGTGCCTTCTTGATAGCCATATATGTTGTCACAAATTTTCTCTCCCTCAAAGAAATGGTAAAATCAAGAACAACCCGCTACGGTACAGGTACGATCATCTACGGACTTATCATTCTTGCAATAATTGTTATTGTTAATCTGATTGTTTACAAAAAGCCTCACAGATGGGATCTTACTGCCAATAAGATTTACAGCCTTTCTCCCGAAAGCAGAAAGGTTGCAAATATGGTTCCTAAAGGGACGGTAATACTGGCCTTCTTCGAGGGTGGAAATGCAGGTTCCCTCGAAGATCTTCTAAAAACTTACGACTACGCCAGTGATAAATTGTCCTATGAAATTGTTGATCCTGAGAAGCATCCCGAACTTGCCGAAAAATATCAGGTTAACAGGGATAAAACTGTTGTTGTGGTGTACAAAGACAGGTTTTTCAAAGCCACCGAGAACACCGAGCAGGGAATCACAAATGCACTTCTTAAACTCGTGAAGGGTCAGCACAAAAAGATTTACTTTCTTACAGATCATGGTGAGCATTCCATTGATGATGATTCTGCACAGGGGTATTCAATTTTGAAAAAGGCTCTTCAGGATGATAATTTTGTTGTTGAGAAGTTTTCCATACTGAAACAGGGTAAAATCCCTTCCGATGCGTCAGCCATTGTTATCGCAAGTCCATCAAAGGATTACCTGCCGGAGGAGTTAAAAGTTATTACGGATTATCTAAAGAATGGTGGCGCCGCTATCTTTATGATTGACCCGATGGAAGATGCAGGTTTCAAAGCATATTTGAAAAAATGGGGAGTCATCCTTGATAATGACATCATAATTGACAGAAGCGTGAAGCTGTTTGGAGGTCCACAGCTTGGGGTGTTTCCCATTGTCACTGATTATGGGATCCATCCCATAACTAAAGGTATGGATGGAAAAAGCACAATTTTTCCAATGGCAAGATCTCTTGAAAAGTTTGAACCACCCAAAGGAGTAACAAGTGAAACTTTTTACACCGATTTGAAAATTACCCCCATTGCAAAAACATCTCCCACTGCCTGGGGTGAGACTGATCTGAAGAAATTATTTGAGAAACATCAGGCAGAAATAGACAGGAATGATAAAAAAGGACCCCTCACAATTGCAATGGTCGTGGAGAAGGATTTGAAGAAAAAGGGGAAAAATGAGGAACAGAAGAGCATCAGAATAGTGGTGATTGGAAATTCAAGTTTCGTTACCAATAAGTTTATACAGTCTTTTTACAACATGGATTTCTTTCTCAACATGGTTAACTGGCTTGCAGGTGAGGAGAATTTCATAACTATCAGACCAAAAAGCACAAAGTACTCAAGGGTAAATTTCACTGAGGAGCAGATGACAAATATGTTCTATCTTTCCGTTTTGATACTTCCTGAACTGATTATTCTTCTGGGGATCTTTGTGTGGAGCAAGAGGAGGTAAACAGATGCTGAGAAGAATTGTAATTGCCCTTGTAATTTTGATACTCCTTGGGGGTTACCTGGCCTGGATGAATAAGAAGGAAGAGCAGCACAGAGAACATGAGGAAAAGGTTAAAAGGGTGGTTAAGCTTGATTTTAAGAAGCTGAAAAAGATTACCATAAAGAGACCAGATTCCACAGTGGTGCTGGAGAAAAGGGGAGAGTACTGGTGGATTGTTTATCCAGTGGAGGATTATGCCGATAAATTTTCTGTATCAAACATTATTGATGCTTTCAGGGATAGAAAATATGAGAAAATTGTGACAAATAATCCAAAGGATCTTTCAATCTTCCAGCTTGATCATCCGAAGTATGAAATAACCTTTGAAACCTCTGATGGGAAAAAGGTGACCCTGCAGATTGGAAGGAGATTGCCAACTTCATCCAAGATCTTCTACAAGTATCCCGAAAGCAAAACAGTTTATCTTGTAAGAACTGGTTTCCTCTATGCTCTGAGAAAGAAGGTTAATGGGTACAGAAGTAAAAAGGTGTTCAAAATATTCTTTCAGAAACCCGCCACAGGTTCAGGTGCAATAGTAAGGATAAAAGTTACCCAGATTGGCGGAGATTCCTATACCCTTATTTCAAAATTGAAGAAGAAAAAGTATCCTGAGGAGGTTGAAAAATCGGGAGAGGCCAAGGAGAAAAACCTTGTCTGGTTTATCAGGGGAAAGGTTAATGACATAGCAGATTCTGGCAATGTGGGAGATCTTCTCAGAAAAATAAGGGATGTCACCCTTGCCGATTTTGTAATCAATGAGCCTTCAGAAAGGGATATAAAGAGATATGGACTTGACCATCCCCAGAAAAAGTTAGAGGTTTTTCTTGATTCGGGTCAGAAAGCAGTTCTTCTGATCGGGAAAGAGACTCCAAAACCAAAAAATGAGTTTTATGCAATGGTCGTGGGATATAGGCCAATTTTTACAATCAGGAAGTATGATGTGGAGAAGTTATTTCCCTCTGTGGAGAGCCTGAGGTCAAAGAAAATTGCTGATTTCTTTGCCGATGAGATAACAGGTGTTGCTGTGAGAAAGTTTTCAAAAGAGGTACACCTGCACAGGACAAAGGACTGGAGATGGCTTGATGAAAAGGGCGTTGAGCATGACCCCAACGAAGTTTACAAATTCCTTACAACTCTCAATGGCCAGTATGGAAGCGAATTGATACAATCACCCGATGATAAGGTGGAGAAGAAAAGCATCGGATTTGTGAAAATTTATGATAAGAAAGGAAATAAAGTTGTGGACTTTGTGATTCATCAACCTGTAAAAATTGAAGATAGAGGTAAGGTTGTATGGCTGGAGTTCCCGGCCCGTGGAGTTTATATAAAGAAGCATTCATCAATTGGTGATCTGATACCTGATTCACTCTTCAAGTCCAAAAAGGAACTTGAAAAGGAGAAAGAAAAGGAAAAGGGAAGTAAAAAAGAAGGGGAGAAAAAGTAGTTATTCTCCCCCTGTTAAAAATCCAATTGTAAGGGAAACAACAGGCCCGAGCTGGTCTGTACTCCTTCCTCCGAAACCGCCACCTATGGTGAAAATTACGGGCTCAAAGATTCCTGTTATCTTCAACTGAGAAGAAATCCTTTTTTCTTTACTGTTGTCAGGATAGTTGGAAATATTTGTATCACTGCTAATGAGGAAATTTTTTGATAACCTGAAAGTACCATCGATTCCTGTACAGGTACCAACATTTTTGATATATGATGCATAGAAATGAAGGTGAGTGGAGTAGATTCTCCCGAGGTAGAGATCCCCCTTCGCTCCCCATGTGACATCGCTGCCCGCTATTCCAAGTATCGGGGTTATGGAAAAGCTTCTGAATTGAAAAACATATTTAACGAGGGCGATCTTATCAAAAGAATTCCTGGGTCTTACCTGAACATAATCCATAAAGAATCCATATCTTAATCTTATACCACTTCTTGCATAGTAGAACCCAATGGATCCCCATGTGTAATTTCTGAGGTTGGAAAAATCTGTGTACTCCAGTGACATCCTGATTTCGTGCCTTTCAAAGAGATCTTTTTCCTGCTTCCTGAATTCCACAACCTTTACAAGGTCTCCTATTCTTATTTTCGTTTTATACCACTTTACTTTAGCAATACTGAAATCTATATCAACGTGGGTTACCTTCCCCTCACCAATAATCATCTTTTTCCTGTACACTTTTCCATTCAGAGGATTTCTTATAATTAGCTGTCTGTAAATTTTTACCCTGTCCCCCTTTGAAATATTCTCATTCATTCCTGCGTCGAAGTAGATTCGATGGTGATGAACCTGGAATATGGTGTAGAAACCAAGGGCTCTTTCAACCCTTTTTGCGGGAGGTTGAACAGGAACTGTGACACCTTTTGCGGATTCTGTGGTGTTGTCACTGTAACCGTAAAGATTTACACCGATGAGAAGTGCAATAAAAATGGTCAAGATTTTCCTTACCATTTCCACCTCCCTTTTTTCTCAATTATAACAGAAATGGGAAAAGAGGGAAAAATTCTTCTTGCCTGAAAATTTTTTTATGTTAAAATTACCTGACTCCTCTGGAGGGGGTTTGTTATGAGAAACTACTTCATTTTTCTCCTCATTCTGGTTGTTGTTGGATGCAGAGTGCAGTCAGACACCGGTGGTAACGATGAAAATGGCGGCGGTGGGACTGGGAAGATAGAGAGCTTTAATATCTTCTTACCCGCATTTTCAGATGTAAAAACGATCAATATTACGAAGTCCGGTCTGGTTGTGACAGGAATGTATAATTCTTCTTCAACCCTTGCAGTCCTTTCAAATAGTGGGAAGGTGGTGCAATCTCTCAAGCTGAAAGATAATCTCTTCATAAACGACACGGTGTATGACCCGGGTGAAAACGCCCTTTACCTTGCTGGTCAGTATGGAAATAAGTATGCCTATGTCGGGAAGTACAGTGTCACTTCAAATAAAATTGAATGGGAGAAAACATTTGGCTCTGATATTGAAAACAGAGAGTTTGTCATAAGAGGCGTCG
>Ga0256833_1002245_pt1 | contig 13779 bp, 11 predicted proteins | sample 356284metaG_FD_190535 | JGI IMG/M metagenome (GOLD analysis project Ga0256833, IMG submission 190535) | Hydrothermal vent microbial communities from Mid Atlantic Ridge, Atlantic Ocean - 356-284 | ecosystem: Environmental > Aquatic > Marine > Hydrothermal vents | place: Atlantic Ocean: Mid...
TTTAAGGTGGATTTTAAAAGAAGCAGGGTTATAGGATCGTCTTCTGCAATGAAGACCTTATCTATTAGTTGACTTTCAAGCATCAGGAACCTTTTTCTTCTTGGTTAATGTCTCATTAAACCTTTTTGCAAAACGGCTTTTGCATTTGTTGAATCTCCTGTTCAATGACTTCATCGGCAAAAGCTGCAGTATGCTTTATTTTATCTTACTGCATATTATTTGATTCTCTGTACTGGGGATTTAAATAAAAAAAGGCTGCATAAAAGCAGCCTCTATCTTGCATGAAAAAGTCAGGAATCTAAAAAGGCTGTTAGCCAATCAGACCATCATGAGGCAAAAGACCTTGTAAATTCAAAAAGTGTTTTTACTCCAAAACCCTTTGCCCCTTTGCCCAAAAATCCAAGGGGTTCTTCCTTCACACATGGCCCGGCCACATCTATGTGCGCCCATTTTATGTCTTTCTCTACAAACTGTTTCAAGAAAAGTGCTGCAGTTATGGCCCCACCCCATCGGCTTCCTATGTTTTTGATATCTGCTATGTCCGCTTTTAGCTGTTCCATATAAGGCATAAAAAGGGGCATTTCCCACAAGGTCTCATCTGCACTGTGGCCTGCATCAATGAGATTGGCGTTGAAGTTGGAGTCCGGGCCAAAAACACCTGCAATGTCTTCACCAAGGGCCACAACGCAGGCCCCTGTAAGTGTTGCAGCATCCACTATACAGTCTGGCTTCATCTCGGAGGCTATGGTCAAGGCGTCAGCAAGTATGAGGCGCCCCTCTGCATCTGTGTTGTCCACCTGAACCGTTTTCCCGTTACGCATGGTGATTATATCCTGGGTGTGAAAAGCCGTTGAAGAAATATCGTTTTCAACCAAAGGAGTTATAACTACAACCCTTATTGGAAGCTTAAGTTTTGCTATAGCGCATGCAGTGGCAAAGGTGATGGCCGCACCAGCCATGTCATACTTCATACCCGTCTGGCTCTTGGCAGGCTTAAGACAGTAGCCCCCTGTATCCATTGTCACGCCCTTGCCCACAAGGGCGACAAAGGCCTTTGGCTTGCGGGGCTTGTATTCACCTATTACAAGTTTTGGCCTTGAGGATGCCCCCCTGCCAACTGCCAAAATGCCACCACATCCTTCCTTCTCAAGCCTCTTTTCATCCCATACCGTAATCTTAAGCCCGGCCTTTTTACCTGTTTTTCGAAATATGTCAGAAAGGCTTTCTGGATGAATCTCATTTGGTGGTTCATTCAACACATCCCTTGAGAAATTGACCCATGAAAAAAGCTCTCTTTTTTCATCAAGGCTCTTTATCGCTCTTTTTGACAGCCCTTTTTCCACGATGGCAACCACCTTTGGTAGCTCTGGCTTATTTTCCAGATACTTGTCAAAACGATATCCACCAAGAATAGCTGCCTCCATAGAGGCAGCTACCATTTCAACGCTACTATCTGAAAGAAAGATGCAAATCCTGCTCATCTTTTCATCCAAACAAATGCCAACAAATGATGAAAGATGCCTTTTGAAGACCTGCTCCCTGGTGAGGTGTTTATCATCAAGCCTTATGGCCTTTGCCACAAAACGTTTCTTTCCGTAAAATCCGGCGCTAACCGTCATGGCCTTTCCTTGCTCTTTTGGGGAGTCAATCCCTTTCACAAAGGCCGGCACCATTTTCTCTGAAAAAAGTGGTGTATCTTCATCAAGATACGGGAAGACCAAAAGGTCCCCGTTAGACAACGCATACTTCTGTTCAACGTCGAATTCACAAACTGCCATTTTTATCCTCCATGTGCATCAGTCTTGTAACATCCTTAAAAGTTGCAAGTGGGCCCTGTTACTTATCTCGCTCCTTGAAAGTTTTTTCCCATCTTCCTCCACCAAGATAGGCGCCCCAACATTCACCACTATCCTTCCCGGCCTTGCCAACAGGGCCCCCTTTGGCATAACATCGTGGCTGCCTTTTATGGCCACAGGAACAACTGGGCAACCAGACCTGACGGCCAACATGAAACCACCCTCTTTGAAAGGCTGCAAGCGGCCATCAACGCTTCTTGTACCCTCTGGAAATATCACAATGGAAGCGCCTCTTTTTAGCCTTTGAGCCGCCTCCTTCATGCTTTTTACTGCAGCCCTGCTGTTTTTTCTATCAATGGGAATGTAGCCTGCCTTTTTCATGGCATAGCCAAGAAGTGGTACCTTAAAAAGCTCTTTTTTCACCAAAAACCTGAAAGGCACTGGAAGGGCTATATAAAGCGCAAGTATATCCATCTGACTTGCATGGTTACAGGCAAATACAACAGGAGGCTGAATATTTTCTCGGGCTTTGGACCTGGTTTCAACCTTTATCCCACACACGGTAAGGACCATTTTGGACCAGATCCTTCCCATCTTGTATGCAAAATCCTGATTGCCGCTAATCATCACTCCTATGATGGCAATGGGGGCACATATCACATAGGAGAGCGGGAAGAACCAGGGGAATATGAAGGCAGTAAGTATTCTTCTCATTTCCGGTCGTTTGATAATCATTATTTTCCCAAAAAGATTACCACAAAATCGTCCTCTTGCACATGAAACTAAGCCTTTGAGATACTGGCTGTAGAAGCCTTTTTAGTCTTAACCATCTACTCAAGTCCCTTTTAAGTCCTTATCTTTATAGCAAACAGCACACGCCAGGAAGAGGTCATGGAAAGGCTTGAGATTGCAAAGGGACTCATGCTGGAATTTGCCAAAGAAACCGGGCTTGAGCCAGCATCCCATCAAAGAAGATACCTTTGGACAGACGCCTTTGCTGTCTGTGCCTTTTTTGAACTATACCGCAAGACGGCAGATCCCTCCTTTAAGGAGCTTGCCCTAAGACTCATCCATCAGGTGCACTGGATCCTTGGAAGACACAGGAGCGATGATGAAAGGAAGGGTTGGCTGAGTGGACTTTCAGAGGAAGAAGGGCTGCGCCACCCCACCATAGGGGGTTTGCGCATTGGCAAGAGGCTTCCCGAAAGAAAGGAAAACGAACCCTTTGATCCAAGGGCAGAATGGGACAGGGATGGTCAATACTTTCACTACCTCACAAAATGGATGCATGCATTAATAGTTGCCTATAGAGAAACCAAATACGAGCAGTTCGTTATATGGGCCTATGAGCTTGCAAAGACCGCTTTCCATGCCTTCAGCTACGAAATCCATGGCAGAAGACTCATGTACTGGAAGATGAGCATAGATCTTAAAAGGCCACTTGTTGCCTCCATGGGCCAGCATGATCCGGTTGATGGACTGGTGACATTTTTAGAAATACAGTCTGTTTCACAAATGAACGGGCTTGACGTGGATCTTTTTTATGAAATAAGGGAGCTTGCCAGGATTTGCGAGCATTTAGATCTTATTACAGACGATCCCCTTGGCATAGGAGGGCTCTTGTTCGATGCAACAAGGACCTATCAGCTTCTTGGTAGCAAATTTTCTCCGTCAAAAGACCTCTTTTGGGCCCTTTTAAATGCAGCCTCTTTTGGACTCAGAGACTTTATTGCATCAGGTGAGCTTAAACGGCCTGCCAATATGAGGCTTGCATTCAGGGAACTTGGCCTTTCCATAGGACTTGCAGGCATAGAAAAGATAAAAAGTTTAAAGAACTTGCAAAAAGAAGAAAAAAAGAACGATTTTCAAAAAATTATCCATGAAATATTGACATATTACACGGTAAAAAAGGAAATAGAAGACTTCTGGATAAAACGGGAAAACAGAAAGTCAGGCACATGGAAGGAGCATAAGGATATAAACAGTGTCATGCTGGCGGTAAGCCTTTTTCCAGACGCCTTTTTGACCATTTTTGACTAAGAGATCTAAGGCCCAGTGTGCTGATAAAAGGTCAGGGTACAAAAGGTTAGGCAGTGGCCTTCCTGTTTTTAAGGATCTGTCTTGCAGTATTTGTCAAAAGTCCATCTTCGCGGGGCTCCTTACTTTTTGAATACTCATAAATGGCTAACTTCCAGGCATCCTTGATGACTCGGCTGGGTACATTTTCTCCTGCGACTGTCTTGCCTAAAAGCCCATCCAGAATGGACAAGGCCTCATTAAGTGCATCTTCCTCTATTGCGAGTGAGACTGCTTCGCTTTTTAGCCTCTCATGGATGTTTGCTTTCCAAGTTGCATGCTTCTTTGATTCAAGCTCCAATATGCAGAAGCCAAATGCAGCAAACATTGTGGGGCCAAGGGGAGCGGACTCCTTTTTGCCTATTTCCTCCACAAGCTCCATGAAACGGACCATAGGGGCGCTACTCTCATTTGCTGCCTGTGCCCTTTCTTTTAGCGTCTTTAGCATCTTTGCCTTTAGGACCTTCATCTTTCCGTCTGCTACAACGCCTTCTGGAAGGGCACCAAGGCAGTGTTCTGCATAAGGACAGTAGGCAGCACATCCAAAATCCATCTCCGGATTTGGCACCTCATTGCCACAGCCAGGGCAGCGCCTTCTGGTATCGTCCTTGAAAAACTCGATCATGGTGCCACAGTGTGGGCATTTGACATCAAATATGGCACCTGGTTTCCAGTACCTGCTATCTTGTCCTGGACACTTCATGTTTCCTAATCACTCCATTTTTTTGTGAAATATACATGATTGCAGCCAGTTAGTAAAATGACTTAAATCAATCCATCTTGCTAAAAAACCTGTGGCAGTATAGGCTGTCAGTCTCACAACGAGCTTATCAGGAGTTAAAAGTGTCTGAAACCATAGCAACAGCCATAGCATCAGGACACCCTTTGGTAACAGAGGCCGCAGCATCCATACTGCTTGCAGGAGGAAATGCCTTTGATGCCGTTGCTGCTGCTGGTTTTGCATCAGCTGTGGTAGAGCCTGCCCTTACGTCTCTTGGAGGTGGAGGTTTTCTTCTTGCTGTGCCCCAAGGTCAAAAGGCCACACTTTATGACTTCTTTGTGGACACTCCGGGCAAAGGGGGCATGAACCCAGAAAAAAAGCCCCATTTTTTCCCTGTCACCGTGGAGTTTCCAGGCTGCAGTCAGGTGTTCAACATAGGCCCAGGTTCAGCGGCAGTACCTGGAAATCTAAAAGGCCTTGTAGATATTCAGGCCAAACTTGGCAGACTTTCTCTATCAAGAGTCCTTCAACCAGCCATTAAATATGCAAAAGATGGCACCAAGCTGAACCATCACCAGGCCTATTTTCTCTCACTCCTTGAGCCCATAATGCTCTTCCATGACTATGGAAAGAAGATATTTTTGAAAAACGGACGCTTCATAAAAGAAGGAGACCTGTTTAAAAATCCAAAACTTGCCTCCTTTCTTGAAAGACTTGCCACGGATCCTGAAAGGACTCTCCATTCCTTTTACATGGGCGAGATTGCAGAAAACATCGTATCTGACATGGAAAAACAGGGAGGGCTACTTACAAGGGAAGATCTCTCAAATTATCAGATAATTGAAAGACAGCCCCTTTCAATCGGTTTTGAGGGATATACGCTACTTACCAACCCCCCTCCATCATTTGGAGGCTTCTACATTGCCATGGCAATAGAGATAATCTCGCGCTGTCTGAAAGAGGGAACAAATTTTGGCTCCTATGGTCATCTTTCCACCTTGGCCCTTTCCATGAAGGAGGTGGAAAACTACAGAAAGGCCTCTTCAAGCAAACTGAAGTGGCCTGAAAGACAGTGGTTTGAAAATGGTGTCCGTAATGTTACCCATCTATCTTCACGTGGCACAACCCATATAAGCATCTGCGACAAAGAAGGAAACCTTGCCTCCATGACAACATCCAACGGTGAAGGTTCCGGCTATTTTGCACCTGGCACCGGCATCATGCTCAACAACATGATGGGAGAAGACGACCTTCATCCTGAGGGTTTCCATTCCTCTCCTCCTGGGCTTAGAGTCGCCTCCATGATGTCACCATCTGTGTTGATGGAAGGGAAAAGGGCACGGCTTGTTCTTGGAAGCGGGGGAAGCAAGAGGATAAGATCTGCCATAACCCAGGTGGTAATAAACACCTGTTTCCTAAGGATGAACCTCAAGGAGGCCATATGCAGTCCACGCATCCATCTTGAAGATGGTACGCTACAGGTTGAGCCAGGCTTTAAACACGATGTTATCAAAAGGCTTGGCTCACTCTTTGACATAAACCAGTGGGGCCAGATAGATGTGTATTTTGGCGGAGTCCACGGTGTAAACCCTTATGGATTCGAGGCCCAAGGAGACCCCAGACGCGGCGGTGCCGCATTGGTGTTAAATAAAAAAGAGGTGTGAGGGATAATGAAGATAGCAGTTTGTGGTAAGGGTGGCGTAGGAAAAAGCACGGTCAGCTCCTTCATCATAAGGGCACTTCTTGAAAGGGGCAGAAAGGTCCTTGCCATTGATGCGGATCCAAGCCCGCACCTTGCAAGGCTTCTTGGATTTGACGATTCCGACATAACACCCATTGCAGAGATGAAGGAGCTTCTTGATGAAAGATCTGGTAGAGATGGCCCCTTTTATAACCTCAACCCAAAGGTTGATGACCTGCCTGAAAGGTTCATGAAAAAGAAAGATGGCCTAAGTCTCATGGTTCTTGGTGCCATTAGGCAAGGAGGGGCAGGTTGTGCCTGTGCAGAGAACGCCGTTTTGAGAAACCTGCTAAACAGACTGCTTCTTTCAAAAGATGAGGATATCGTCCTGGACATGGAGGCTGGGGTGGAGCATCTTGGAAGAGGCACCATCGCAAGCGTGGATCACATTCTTATTGTGGTCCAGCCTTACCGAGGAAGTATTGAGACGGCGGAAAAGATAGACAGACTTGCCCAAGACCTCAAAATAGAATCCCTTCATATCGTTGCTAACAACTGCCGTGATGAGGAGGATGTTCGATTCATAGAACAGCTTTGTGGCAGAAAGCCCATTGGGGTATTCCACTTCAGTCCCGAGACGGCACGGGCAGAACGAAAGGGTGTGGCAATTACCGATGCTGCCCCTGAACTTGTAAAAGAGGCCGATAATATAATAGCAAGGCTGGAGAAGGCGTAAATGAACCAGAAATATCAGGGCCTTACAGATGTCCAGAGTATGAGAGATGACAGAAATATTCCCCTGGACAGGGTTGGCATAAAGAATATCCGTTATCCCATTATTGTCCTTGACAAGGCCAAAGGGAAACAGCACACCGTAGCCAGCATAAATATGTATGTAAATCTTCCCCATCACTTCAAGGGCACTCACATGAGCAGGTTCGTAGAGATACTGAACGAATACAGAAGAGAGGTGACAATAGAAAACTTTGAGAAGATCCTTTCAGCAATGAAAAACAGGTTAAATTCACAAGAAGCGCATCTCGAGATAGACTTTCCATACTTTATAGAAAAGAGTGCACCAATTACTGGCACCAAGGGCCTAATGGAGTATGAATGTGGACTTCACGGCACCATGACCGACGAGTTGGACATGATGCTAATAGTAAAGGTGCCCATAACAACCGTATGCCCTTGCTCAAAGGAAATATCTGATTACGGGGCGCACAACCAGAGGGGAGAAGTTAGGGTTTGGGTAAGGTTCAAGAAATTTTTGTGGTTGGAGGATGTCATAGAGGTAGTGGAAGGCTGTGGCTCGTCAGAAGTATATTCCGTTCTGAAAAGGCCGGATGAGAAGTTTGTGACAGAATATGCGTACAATCACCCCATGTTTGTGGAAGACATAGTAAGAGGCGTCTATCAGGGCTTATCCACACTGCCTGAAATCACCTGGTTTGCAATAGAGGCAGAAAACTTTGAATCCATTCACAACCATTCTGCTTACGCCTATGCAGAAATGAAATAGACTTGATTAAAAAGAGCCGAAGCCATTTGCTCACTACTTTCTACTTTCTACTTCCTGCCTCATCGCCGGTGCTTCTTCGCGGAATTGGCAGAAATTCCACAGAGGGCTCCCGCCTTACTGGCTGAGGAAATAAAGACATGAGCTCATAGAACATGTGGGGCATGTCTGTGCGGATGGGAAGGCCCATCTCTTTTGCCTCATCCCAGCTAATTGGGTGGTCATGTGTCCACGTTCCTTGAGAAAGTATCTCTGCAAGCTCCCGTGCCTTCTCCTTGCCCATCTTGTCTTCAAGTAGCTGGGTCACATTCTTCTTCATCTGCCTAAGGGCCTTTTCTGCAATGTCTGCCATTACTATGGAATTGTCATCTACCTTTTCTATTGGCTTTGACTTTATGACCTTTACAAGGGATGCAGCAGGGCTTTGCCCCATCTGAGGGTCAACTGGGCCAAGGACTGCATGTTTGTCCATGACGATCTCGTCTGCTGCGAGGGCAATAAGCGTCCCTCCGCTCATTGCGTAGTGGGGCACAAATGCCGTCACCTTTCCTGGATGCCCCTTTACTGCCCTTGCTATCTGCAGGGCCGCAAGCACCAGCCCCCCTGGGGTATGAAGAACAATGTCTACCGGAACATCAGGATCTGTCATCTGGATGGCCCTTATCACCTGCTCAGAGTCGTTTATGTCTATGAAACGCATCACAGGAAAACCGAGAAGGTTCATGGTCTCCTGTCGGTGTACGAGAAGGATGACCCTGGAACCCCTTTCCTTTTCTATCTTTGCAATGGTGCGCTGGCGCGCTGCCTCCAGCATCTTTTGTTTGAGCACTGGCTGAAGGGCAGTCAGCATAAAAAATATCCAGAAAAGATCCATGGGTGTCATAAAGCCATTCTCCTTTTACCAACTTTGTTTTTAAAATCTTTCCCTTGAATCAAGAAGGCCCCACGGCCGCATCTGATCAGGATAGCGCCTCCTGCAAACACTTTTATGCAAAAAGAACCTGTATGAGACCATGCCACACAAAAAGCCTCCTGCATGGGCCCACCAGGCAATTCCCCCTGCCTGCCCAGGGGAAAGAAGCGAAAAGGCTCCACTAAAGACCTGCTCAAGGAACCAGAATGCAAGAAAAAATACCGCTGGCACATCAAAGAAAAAAGGAAAGAAAAAGATGGGAACCATAATGATTATCCTGGCCCTTGGAAAGAGCACATAATAGGCACCCATAACACCAGCTATTGCACCTGATGCCCCGATGGTGGGCATGGTTGCATCTGGATTCGTATATATCTGAACAATGGACGCAACAATGCCGCATAAAAGATAAAATAGCAGATACCTAAGAGGCCCCATCTCATCTTCAACATTATCGCCAAATATCCATAGGGTCCACAGGTTCCCTATTATGTGTACCCAGCTTCCATGAAGAAACATGCATGTAAAGAGGGGTAAAATGGCCTTTGGAACAAGGCCAACACTCGCCGCCCAGTCAGGATGGGTATATCTGGCAGGCACCACCCCAAAAAGGTAAAAGAGCTTTTCAAGGACAGGTGGAGGAAGGGATATCTCAAAGAGAAACACAACAATGCAAAGGGCCATTATAGCCCAGTTCATAAGTGGAGGGCAGCGCCTTGGTATGCTGTCTTGGATGGGAAACATTATGCCTTGAGTATATTGAGTTTAAGGCTCAAGTCAATGGACTTATAGGAATGGGTAAGTGCCCCGCTTGAGATGATATCGACACCTGTACCGGCTATCTCCTTTATATTTTCCAAGGTTACACCCCCAGAAGCCTCAATCAGGACCGTAGGATCAATGCTTCTTGCAACCTGAACGGCCTCTTTCATCTCGGAAACATCCATGTTATCAAGCATCACTACATCTGCGCCAGCTGCAATTGCCTCCCTGAGACCTGAAATGGATGTGACCTCAACCTCTATCTTCAGGGTATGGGGGGCACATGCCTTGACTTGCTCCACTGCCTCAGTTATGGACCCGCATGCTGCTATATGGTTGTCCTTTATAAGGATGCCGTCTGATAGACAGAAACGGTGATTGAAGCCTCCCCCAACCCTGACTGCGTACTTTTCAAGACATCTAAGGCCTGGAGTGGTTTTTCTTGTGCCAACAACCCTGCAACTCGACCCTCCAAGGATCTCTACATACTTTCTGGTAAGGGTAGCTATGCCGCAAAGCCTTTGAAGGAAATTAAGTGCCACCCGTTCGGCCATGAGAATGGATGTGGCCCGACCCTCTATGTGTAAAAGCGTCTGGCCTTTTTTAAAGTTTGAGCCTTCAGCCATGGTTTCAGTCAGGTTAAGGCCTCCATCCACCTGGGAAAAGACCTCCTTTGCAACAAACAGCCCTGCAAGAACCCCCGCCTCCTTGGCAACTATCTGTGCCTTTCCAGTAAGATCCGGCGCCACGCAAGAACGTGTGGTCACGTCTCCTTCGCCAAGGTCCTCAAAAATGGCCCTTTTTACAAGATCCCTGTATAGTATTTCAGGAATCTTATGATTATGAAATTTCCCTGAGCATCCTTTCATGACCGTCAAGCTTGGAAAGCCTGGCAAGAAGCCTGTCCCGTTTATCTCTTTCCTTTTGTACTATATTTTCAGGTGCCTTTTTAAGAAAATTCTCGTTTGAAAGCTTTGCCTCTACCTTTTTAAGATCCTTTTCCACCTTGGTTCTTTCTTTGCCAATCTTTTTAAGTTCCTGTTGGATATCAACCACGCCCTCAAGAGGGATGAATATCTCCACCTCCTCGTGAATAAAGGAGGCAGCACCCTTTGGTTTGTCTTTGGCATCTTCTATTTGCCCCATCTTTGAAACCCGAGCAAGGGCCTTTATTTCAACCTCATGAGCGGAGATCACACTCTTTGCAAGATCAGTATGTGGCAGAAAAACGGCCTCAAGCTCTTTGCCTGGATGTATCCCAAGCTCTGCCCGTATGTTTCTTATGCCGCTTATCATGGTCTTAAGCAGTTCTATCTCTGACTGGGCCTCCTCGAAATCCCACTCAGGATCCTTTTTGGGAAAGCTCGAAACCATTATAAATCCATCTTTCCCGGGCAAATGGTGCCAAAGCTCCTCTGTGACAAAGGGCATAAAAGGATGAAGGAGACGAAGGGTTGTATCAAGAACCGTAAGGGCCACCTTTTTGGCCCTAATGGACCTGTCTCCACCACGAGACAGATCCGACTTAGAAAACTCAAGGTACCAGTCACAGTATTCGTGCCAGAAAAAGCCGTAGAGGGTTTTTGCAGCAACGTCAAAATCAAAGGAGTCAAGGGCATCCCGCACCTTCTTAACGGTGCTGTTCAGCCTTGCGAGAATCCACTTTTCCACACTGTTAAGGGAGTTTGGATCAAGTCCATTTTCGTAATCCTCGACACTTGACGCATGCATTAAAACAAGACGCGCAGCGTTCCATATCTTGTTCACGAAGTGACGATAACCCTCGATTCTATCCTCTGAAAGCTTGATGTCGCGTCCCTGGGCGGCAAAGGCCGCAAGGGTAAACCTTACGGCATCGGTGCCAAACTTTTCCATAATTGTAAGGGGATCTATGACATTGCCCTTGGATTTGCTCATCTTCTGCCCCTTTGCATCTCTTACAAGGGCGTGAAGATATACGAAGTAAAAGGGCACCTCTTTCATAAAATGAAGGCCCATCATCATCATGCGTGCAACCCAGAAAAAGAGTATGTCAAAGCTTGTTATGAGTACAGAGGTTGGATAGAAAAGCTCAAGTTCTTTGGTCTTCTCAGGCCATCCAAGGGTGGAAAAGGGCCAAAGGGCAGAGCTGAACCAGGTATCGAGCACGTCTGTTTCCTGCGTAAGACTGTCTGCACCGCAATTGGGGCATTTTTCTGGTGTTTTTGTGGCAACGACAAGATGCCCGCAACTGTCACAGGTCCAGGCCGGTATCCTGTGCCCCCACCATATTTGCCGGGATATGCACCAGTCACGGATGTTTGTCATCCATTCCTCATAGGTCCTTACCCAGCCTGGGGGCACGATCCTTGTCTCTCCCTGCCGAACCGCGTCAAGGGCTGGCCCTGCAAGGGGCTCTATCTTTACAAACCACTGTTTGGATAGTCTCGGTTCCACAACGGTCTTACACCGGTAGCAGGTACCTGCTGCAAGGCTGTGAACCTCTTCCTTTTCAAGAAGTCCCTCCTTTTCAAGGTCTTCAAGTACCTTTTTTCGCGCTTCAAACCTGTCAAGCCCTTCATAAGGTCCTGTTTCTTCGGTCAGTTTGGCATCCTTGTCAAAAATGTTTATGCGTGGAAGTTTGTGTCTAACAGCTATCTCGAAATCGTTGAAGTCATGGGCAGGAGTGACCTTGACCGCCCCTGTTCCAAACTCAGGGTCCACATGTTCATCTGAAATAATTGGTATCTTCCTGTTAAGAAGAGGAAGCACCACATACTTGCCCACAAGGTCCTTGTAGCGTTCATCATCCGGATTTACTGCAACTGCAGTATCCCCAAGCATGGTCTCTGGCCTTGTGGTAGCAACCACGATGTAGCTATCCCGACTTGCCTTCCCTGTAGCCTCGTCCACAAGGGGGTATCTGATGTACCATATCCTTCCCTCTGAAAGGTCGTGTTCCACCTCTATGTCTGCAAGGGCAGTATGACAACGTGGACACCAGTTTATAATGTAATCCCCGCGATAGATGAGGCCTTCTTCGTAAAGACGGACAAAGACTTCCCTTACGGCCTTGGACAGGCCTTCGTCCATGGTAAAGCGTTCTCTTGACCAGTCACAGGAGCATCCAAGCCTTTTTAGTTGCTCGATGATCCTGCCACCGCTTTTTGCCTTCCACTGCCAAACCCTTTCTATGAACTTTTCCCGTCCAAGATCGTAACGGGTAAGGCCCTCCTGGGCTATCTGTCTCTCCACCACATTCTGGGTGGCAATGCCTGCATGGTCAGTTCCTGGCACCCACAGGGTATTATATCCATCCATTCTCTTATATCTTGCAAGTATGTCCTGAAGGGTGTTGTTGAGGGCATGGCCTATGTGAAGGACCCCTGTAACGTTTGGAGGAGGAATCACCATTGAAAAACATGGCTTGTCCTCATCCAAGGTGGCCTCAAAAAGCCTGTTATCCATCCACTGTTCATACCATTTGGTCTCAACCCCTTTAAAGTCGTAGGCCTTTGGAAGTAGATTGCTGTCAGCCTTATCAGACATCTGTGCTGCTCCTTGATGATAATGAAGTTATCAGTATATCTATAGAGTCAGGCTAACATAGTGCAAAAAAACCAAAAGGGCAAAGAACATATATCTTGAGGCAAAATATGTCAGGTCAATCTGACCATTATCCCTTTTTGAAAAGAACGCCTTACACAATGTACCCTGTTTGCACTGGTGCCTGGCAATCATCTGATTTGACAGAATGGATATAAAAGGAACTTTGATGAACTATTCTTATGGCAGTAGTGCCACCACTGTGGCCTGCCTGCCTGTAAGCCTATCCCTGCGGTATGAAAAATAATCCTTATTACAGAAGGTACATATCTGTAAGACATGAACCTGATCTTCCGGGACACCAGCCTCCATGAGTTGCCTCTTTGAGATGGCCCAGAAGTCAAAATAATCAGGTTTTATCTGAAACTTGTGCATCCACTTAGGAAGAAGCTGGTTCCAGCCCTTAAATTCTGCACAACATGGACCAAGGGAAGGACCTATACCTACCCACAAATCACGGGGGCTGGAACCGTACGCAGTTGAAAGCATCCCTACAGCCCTTTGAAGAATGCCACCTACGTTTCCGCGCCAGCCGCAGTGGACATTTGCTATAACCTCATTAACCGGATCAAACACAGCTACTGGTTGACAATCAGCCGTCTTTATCATTAGGCCAATCCCTGATTGCGCAGTCATGATACCATCAGCCTCAATCTGCCCCGTATTTTCCGATACAGGATAATGTGCATCATCCAGATTGTAGATCCTTGTTCCATGGACCTGTCT
>Ga0256833_1002246_pt1 | contig 13773 bp, 16 predicted proteins | sample 356284metaG_FD_190535 | JGI IMG/M metagenome (GOLD analysis project Ga0256833, IMG submission 190535) | Hydrothermal vent microbial communities from Mid Atlantic Ridge, Atlantic Ocean - 356-284 | ecosystem: Environmental > Aquatic > Marine > Hydrothermal vents | place: Atlantic Ocean: Mid...
CTACAAAGCCTGCCAAGGATCCTATGAGATCCCTCCTACTCAGAGCGTAGCCTATGTAGAGTATAACCGGTATCGCCGCCCCCTCTATGATACCCGGGAGTCTCCAGCAGTAGGGCCTATCCCCGCATAGGATCATGGAGAGGGCGATCAAATATTTACCCAGAGGGGGATGCTCCGGGTTATAGTAATCGCTGGCGGTCTCACCGCTCCACGGATACCATGTATGATTCTTAACGCCGAACACGTTTATGAGGATCCTCCTAGCAACATCGACATAGTATATCTCGTCACTGATATATCTATCGCCCAAGGCTCTAGCGTACATGCTGGCACTACTGTAGATCCAGTAGCCTAGAATTATGGAGGCAAGCAGCCCCGCTGCGAATACAACGCCGTACACGCGGCGGTCCGCGTAGCTCAGCCTCCTCACCTCATCGGCGCAGGCAGCTCTTCATCCCAGAATCTGAGGCCCTAAGACGGGTTAATAATCCCCAGCAATACTCCGAACCCGAGGCAAGTAGTATGGCTAGAAGGAAGAGGAGAGGAGGGCCTTATTCACTTGATTTACGTAGATTAAGTGTCTACCCCTCCTTCAAACCGCACAGGAGCGGTGGAGAGACATCTCTAAGGATTGGTGATATTGTTAGGGTTCACATACTCTCAATGGATGACGAGGGACGAGGCGTCGGCTACATTAGGGGGTGTAAAGTTATTGTGGAGGACGCTGAGCCGGGCACAGACGTTGTAGTTAAAATAGTTGGAGCTGAGGGTAGAACTTTTCATGGACAACTAGTCGTAGGGGAAGGACAGTGAATAGCTAGGGCACGTTATTGGGGTAAAATAAGCCTCGTAGGCCCAGGGATTTCTCCTGGTGGTCGCCATTGGGTGAGGAGTGCGAGCCAACCAAGGACTTCTTGAGGCACATAGCCAATAAGGTTATAGCTGAGAACACAGCGAAGATCCCGCTCCCCGTTGTGGGGGATATTAGAAAGGCGCTTGCAAGAGCTGAGGATAAGTATAAATTCACGATATTCGGTGGCAACCCCTTAAAGCTTCTCGACTACTTCGACTCCAGCGAGTTCCAAGAGCTTATTGAAATGCTTAAATCTCACCAGCTCGAGTGGGTGCTTGTCGAGATACTCAAAAGGCTCTCCGAGGACTACAAGGAACGCTGCCCCCCCGTGGCTAGAAGGGCCGCGGAGCTAGTGGAGGAGATTAGGAGGAGCCCAGTGGAGAAGGCGAGGAAGGAGGCCATGGATCTGGACTTCATATACCGGAGCCTCAAGATAAGGGGGTATAAGGTGGAGAAAAACGAGGAGGGCTACATAGTGCTCGAGGAGCCCGGCGTGAAGGCTAGGATTAAAGTCGGTGGAGGAGTGATTGAGTACAACATATGCAGGGAGGGCCGGGCTCATACCTTGGACGCTGTAATAGCTAAAATAGAGAAGATATCCGAGATTTAGGCGGGTCAGCCCTCACCAGCACTAGAGAGGAGTAGGCCTACAATCCTAGCTAGCGTTGAAGGCCTACTCGAGTATACCAGTGCTTTGAGGAGGCTCCCCTCGAGGAATCTAACCCAGAACCCCGGGCTGAGGGACTCGAGAAGCCTCTCCGCCTTTCTCTTATTATGGTTAATAACCATTCTTAGTAGGAGGCGGGATAGCTCGGATTCCATTAGGAGTGTTCTAGCGTATGTCCGGTACCTCTTCTTGGTGCACTCGACGTGTAGGCCACACGAGTCAAGGGCCTCTGCGAGGCGTAACGCGCTTACAACGGCTTGCCGTATGCCCTCCCCGGATAGTGCGTTTACTAGTCCAGCCGACTCCCCTATGTAGACCCTCTGCGAGTCGTAGAGCTTGCCCTTCCTAAGCAGGGATATAGGCGCTGCCCTCCCATCGATTAGACTGTAGTCCTTATCTATGGCTCCTAAATAGTCTTTCACGAGCCTAGGCAGGATCCCCCCCGCCTCGCTTGGGGGGATCGAGAGGAATCCTGCTCCAGCGTTCACCGCATTATGGCCTGCGGGGAATACCCAATAGAGCCCCTCTAGGTCTACCCTAAAATCTATTAGCGCCTCGTTCTCGGGCCAGCGGGCTCTAGCTATTACGCGGTATATGAGTGTACGGGTGCCATCAGCGAGGTTGGAATACGGGCCTCGAGCATCCACTAGCAGTTTCCCTCCTCCATACCTCCCCAATCTATGGGTGTACGTGATGCTGGCCCCCTCCGATACTGCGAGCTCTCTAAGCCCGTCAACGAACCTCCCCTTGTCTAGTATAACCCAGAGGGGGCGGCGCGGGGTTAGGGTCTCGATTTCCCTACCATTAACCAGTATGTGGAAAGTGTCTACATCGGTTATGACAGCGTCTAGGTACTCTGCTAGATAGTGGGCGGCCCCCCCTCTAGGGGTAGCGTTGCCGCATGCCTTCGTATATCGCCGTGCTATGTCGTAACCTCTAACAGGGATCCCCCTCCTCGAAGCCTCATAGGCTAGGGTGGCTCCGGCGGGGCCCAGCCCTAGTATTGTGACGCCATCACCGCTAGGGCGGGACACTCGAGCGTTCCCCAGCGGGGGGCGTGGTGGAGTGGTTAATAGCATAGGGGTAAGGCGGGGTAAAAGGGTGTCCTCCGGTGGCTAGAGTCTCCTTGCCCGTCGAGAGGACTGTTAGCAGGCGCGGAGGCCACGCTGCCACAGGGCTAGTAATAGTGATAAGGAGGAACGGTGAAGTCGAAACACTGACATCGCCCCAGAGAGCCGGGGGGGCTAGAACCTACACTAGGGGCTACTCGGGAGTCGTGGATCTAGACCTCTCCAGGGGCGATGTAGCCGTTCATGTATGGCTCGTCAAGAACCCCCGCGGGCACGTGAGAGGAGTCATACGGGTGATTAACGATGAGGGGGTTGAGGTGTTGAGAGCAGTATACAGGAGACTTAAGGTTAGATTCTCGAGGGGGGATCCCTCCTACAGCTGGGCCGTGGAGGAGGCAATGAGGATTCTCAGATTAGAGAAGTATGTGAGGAAATACACGTGGCCTAGGTGAATGAGGGTGCAAGACGCCTTAGCACTCATAGACTCCACCGTTAGATCGCTGGGGGGCAGGATAGCTTACAGGCACATCGAGGAATCAACCGACCCACCTCGAGGGCCTAGCCCTCGGGAGGCGGGCTTACCGGATGCCCTGGCGAGGTCGCTCGAGGAGCTGGGGATCAAGAGTCTCTATCTACACCAATACAGGGCCCTCGAGGCATTCCGGGCAGGTGGGAACCTAGTAATAGTCTCTGGGACGGGGACCGGTAAGACGGAGGCATTCCTAATACCCATAGCCGAGGCCCTTATTAGGGAGGGCTCGACCCCCCCGAGGCCTTACGCGCTAATACTCTACCCCACCAAAGCCCTGGCGCGTGACCAACTATATCGGATAAAGATATTCCTAGAGGGCGCCTTGGGCTACCGGGTCGAGGTATTAGACGGCGACACCCCTCAAAGTAAACGCGAGGAGATATACATCGATCCACCCCACATACTCATCTCGAACCCTGATATGCTACATTATGGCATGGCCTTCTCTGAGAAGTTTAGGGATCTAGTCTCCCGTGTTAGAGTAGTAGTGCTAGATGAAATGCATGTATATGGGGGCGTGTTTGGAGCGCATGTTAGGTGGATCCTGTATAGACTGCGTAGACTCGCTGGGGGGCGCCGGATAAGGTTCATTGGCGCGGGAGCCACAATAGGCAATCCAAGCGAACTCGCAGCCCAGCTCTTCGGCGAATCAGCTAAGGTCGTCGAGGGGCCTAGGAGGCGTCGAGGGAGGGCCATCCACCTCCTCGTAGAGCAGGGGCGGGCCAGTAGGTGGACCCTAGCGGCCGCCATAATCGCCTCGCTAGCGAGGCAGGGCTTGAAGGTGGTTGGATTCGCTGATTCACAGCAGATGGCGGAGCTGATAGCCCGCATAGCTAGGAGGAGCTTCGGGGTTCAAGTGCTCGTCCATAGGGCTGGCCTCCTACCGGGGGAGAGGAGGAGGATAGAAGAGGGGCTTAGATCGGGTGATGTAAAAGCGGTAGTCGCCACATCAACCCTCGAGTTAGGCATAGACATAGGTGACCTGGATGCAGTCATCATGTCTAAGCTGCCTCGGAGCTTCTCTAGCTACCTCCAGAGGGCGGGTAGGGCTGGGAGGAGGGGGCGCCCAGGTCTAGTGGCCACGATACTCGGGGATGACCCGATAGAGTCATACTTCCTCGCAAGGCCCCGCGAGTTCTTCTCGCAGGAGCCCGATCCAGCGTATATAGAACCATCTAACATTGAAGTGGCTAGAGTACACGCTGCGGCTCTCATGTTACAGGAGGGACTACTGGATCCCGAGGGCTTACCCGATCCCATGCAGGAAGCCCTAGAGGAGCTTGCTAGGGAGGGCGCTGCTAGGCTAGTGGAGCGCAGATACTACCCTGATTGGCGTAGGGTAAGGGGGATAGTCGAGAATAGCAGTATAAGGAGCAGCGGACCCATGGTACGGATATATGATATCTCAAGGGATAGGAGGGGGGTACTAATAGGGTATAGGGAACTCCCCCAGGCCCTCTACGACCTCTACCCCGGGGCAATCTACTATCATGGAGGCAGGGGTATGGTATCGGTTAGACTTGACGTGAATGCTTTAAGAGCAGACGTTAGACCCCTCGGCGGCGACGTGGGGTTCTACACGAAGCCCTTCTACACCGTCGACGTTGTAGCTCTTAAACCTCTCAAGTCAAGATATGCGGGCCCAGTCAGAGTCATCTATGCAGAGCTCATATTGAAGGTCATAGTTGAAGGGTATACCGTCAGGGAAGAGTACAGTGGAACTCTAATCAACGAGGTACGCTACCAAACACCGCTTGAGTGGAGGTATAGGACGTTGGGGATAATGTTGAAGTACCCCGACCCGGGCTTTGAGAAGCTAACTGATGCAATAAGCGCCTACCACGCACTAGAGCACGTCTTAATATCCGCATCTAAGCCGGTTGTGGGGGCCTCCGACACGGACTTAGGGGGAATAAGCTACCCGACAGGCCACATCGTGATATACGACTCAGCACCTGGTGGGCATGGCGCCTCCAAACTGGTATTTGAGAGGCTGGAGAAAGTACATGAGGTCGCTAGAAGAATACTCTCCCAGTGCACCTGCGAGGATGGATGCCCTCGCTGCGTGTTCTCGCCGTACTGTGGTAGCGGGAACAGGTTCCTATCAAGGAGGGGGGCATTGAAGGTTCTGATTGCAGTTGAAAAAGGAATCAAGGTGGAGCCTTCAAAACCGCGTGGAAGGCCGCTAGCGTAGAACTAATAGGCCTTAACTACAGCCATCGCCCCTCTGGGGGTGGGTAGTTATGAGTAGTGGAGAGGAGGTTCTCGCATCGCTGTTCGACAGCATAAAGCCCCAGAGCCCTGGGCAGGAAAGGCTTAGAGAGGCTCTGATAAGTGATAAGGACTTGGTGGGGGTTTTCGGCCCTACGGGAACGGGTAAGAGCCTCTTTGCAACGGCGTACGCACTCAGCGCTTTGGCGAGGGGTCAGTGTAAGAGGGTGGTGATTTCCAGGCCGATAGTGGATGTGGTCTCGGGGAAGGAGCTTACACTGCTAGGTAACAGTGAGGAATACACCAGACTAGCGTCGGAGTATCTACGCGACATACTAAGCGGGTACACTAGCCCTTCAACGATAGACGGCCTCATAAATGAAGGTAAACTTGTCCTAGCGGACCCCCACTTCCTAAGAGGCAGAACGTTCGACGACTCAATAATAATACTCGATGACGCGCAGAGCGTCCCACCCGAAACTATAGTGGAGGTCATAACGAGGCTGGGCAGGAATAGCAGGTTAATCATAGCTGGCGACCCCGTTTTCCAGAGGACAGAGGAGCCTGGTAGGGACGGGGCTAGCCTGGCTAGGGAGGTGCTCCTAGGCGAGGAGTCAGCAGTGGTAGTCGATCTCGGGATAAAGGATATAGTAAGGCCTGGCGCTAGGAGGGGGATAAAGTTCCTACTAGAACTACAGATGAGGAGGAGGCGGCTTAACGACACTGAGAAGACCGTTATGGAGACAGCTAAAATAAGGGCTCCCGACGCCGACATAATAACTGTCGTCGACCTACAGGAGGCCAAGCGTAGATGGAACATTCAGAGCGAGCACACCCCCGACGCTCTAATAGTGGTAAAGGAGGGGCACCTCGGCAGACTGATAGGAACGGGCGGTGAGAGGATATCGAGTATAGAGGAAGACACCGGGTTGAAGCTACGCGCAGTACAACACACGCTAGACTTCAAGGAGATAATAAGGGCTGTGCACCCCGTATCGTGGATACACAAGCACGTAGTAGACATAGACTTCGCGGGGCCCCAACTGAGAATCGCCGTTGCAAGTAACGCTATAGGCCCCATGCTAGGGCAGAGGGGGAGCCACATAAAGTTCCTAGACGAGGTGTTCAAGAGCTTAATAGGTGTCGGCGTCTACGCTGTTGAAGTAGAACAACAACCCGGGGGTAGAAGGGCGCGGAGGCGGTAAGGCCATTCCACCGGAGGACCCAGGTAAGGCGCCCTCCCTGGTGTTACTCCCCATCGCCAGAGGAGCGTAGGGGGCGCGGATGCGCGTGCTCAAACCCCTAATCCTCGGCGGGCTCATCGTATATTTCCACTATGACCTTCGCTCTCACTTTATCTCTGGATAGTGGTGGAGGTGTTTCGCCAAGTTCTATTGCTAGGGTGACTTGGTTGCCCATGTCATCGGAGAACTTGACTTCCGCGACATAGATCTGTTTTGGACCCCCCTCTTCAAACATCTTCATTATACTCTCATATATTCTACTCATGGCCATCTGGAACGCTAGGGGACTGGAGAAGTCCTCGGGCCGCAGGCTGACCATGGCGATGTTCTTCATCACCCTTCCTACCCTAGCTGAGCCCTCAAAAACCCGCCGCGCGGCGGGCTCCTGTGCCGTGCTCAAGTCTGAGCCCCTGTAGGAGAGTTATGCGAGAGGTATATAGGCCGCCTTGACTGCTGCCTGCGGGGAGATACTATGGAGAGTGTGCCCCTAGCAGACGCTCACGGCCACTCGAACCCCGTTAGAGGCCTTGGTGCCTCTAAGATAGCAAGTAAGTTCAAAGCGAGTGGAGGATGGTTCCAGGCCCTCGTAGCATTGTCTCCCTGGCACTACGCTATAGACTTCAACGGCTTTGACTCCTATGTGGAGGCCATAGATATACACCTGCGTGAGTGCAAGGCGGCGGAGGAGGCGGGTTTACGTGTTGCATGTATTGCCGGGTTCCACCCGGCCGATGTAGATAAGCTCATAGACAGGTACAAGATGGACCCACTTAAGGTTCTCGAACTAGGCGAGTCGGTTATAGAGTACGTTGGGAAACTCTGTAGAGAAGGGGTACTAGACGGTATAGGCGAGGTTGGACGCCAACACTACAAGACCTCGCCTGAGAGAGTGCTCATAGCAGAGTATATACTTGAGAAGGCTGTAGAGCTGGCTGCTGATGCTGATTGTGTGGTTCATATGCACCTCGAGAATAGCGGGTTAGCGACGGTAGAACTAACGCATAGAGTACTATCAAGCATAAAGTTAGGTGAGAAGAGGAGGAAGGTGTTGTTCCACCATTCTAAACCCGTAATGGTTCAGAGGGCCTGGGAGCTGGGCTATTCTTCGACCCTCCCAGGACTTTTGAGGGTGCTAGAATATAGTTTCCAGCAGCTAGAACCCGTCTACATGATTGAGAGTGACTACATCGATGACCCCGGTAGGCCTGGAGCGGTCATATATCCTTGGGAAATAGCGGATAACATAGCGAGACTGCGCGCTAAGGGGCTTGTAGATGAGGAGTATCTCTATAGAGTGAACGTTGATCTAGTCTCCAGAATATACGGTGTAGAGCCCCCCTAGCCATCTCCTGGCTTAAGAGGATACCTCAACTACTTCAAGCACAGACTCTTTACCGAGCCTCTTTACGGTGAGATATTTATCACTTAGCCTCTTCAGATAGTTATTGTGGCCCTGTATCATAACACTTATAAGCCGTACGTCGACCCGGGACATACCCCTAAGAACCTGATCTACGTCCACGCGGTCTTCTCCATCAGTTATTATTATGATATCGCTGACACGGTCTTTCAAGTTGCCTGAGGCGATGTCGTCCATTGCAGCGAGTAGGGCCCCGGTTATATTGGTGCCGCCTCCCGCCTTAACTGTAGCAAGGTATTTCAGGGTTTGTATAACGTCGGATGGATTAGAGATCCTGCGCACCTTCATTAACGGGTATACAGTGCTATCGAAAAAGCGTGCATAGAAAGGCCTATTCTCCTTGGCACTCTTCTCCAAGAGAGCGACGGCCACTGCCCGGGCCCAGTCAATCTTCTCTCCTATCATGCTACCACTCTTATCGAGGAGGACGTATATCGGACCCCTCGAGGCGGGTAGCTCCTTCTCGTAGAGTAGAAGTTTCGAGTCAGCTAAGTGCGCTAAAAACACCTCCTCGGGTAGGGCAAGCTGGCTGTAGTGAAGCCTCTCTAGGTCACTCCCATACTCCACGCCTCCAAGCCATCCCCTCGTGTGCCTCCTCATGATCTTTGACTGGGGAGTAAAGGCTATTTTGATGCCTAAAACAATCTTTAGTATTCGCTCTACATTAGTGTTCCTAGCAAGCCTAAGGATCTCCTCTGGGTTATCTCCATAGGCGAGCATGGACGAGGATCCGGCAGCCGTGCGGGCTACGAGGCTTTTGATGTCCTTTGCAACACGGGCATCATGCTCCACCTGCTCCAGGGCCGTGTCGACTAGCCGAGAGATGCTCTCCTCTCCTCCCTTCTCTCCCTCCTTGCCGGGAGCCGCGTTCTGCTGTGAGAGAAGCCTTGAGAGACGCTCTATGAATGAAGCAGCCGCTACAACGCTTGTACTCGAGTCGGCGGTTGTCAGTGCTTTCACGTGTTCGAACTTCTTATTGGAGAGTAGTGATGATACCACCGCTACGCGGAACATTAAATCCTTATCATCCCTGAGGTTATTCTCTATTAACTCGTAATCGATTGCTGGAACTGGTAGGAAGAATGAGTAGAAGATGTCAACGGCTAGGGGGACATTAATGGGTGTTCCCTCAAAGTCCCTACCAGCGAGGGACTCGGCTATTGATATGATCTTAGAGCCCTTGTAGGCTCTAATACTATCTATTTGACCTACGCCGGCTATTATGCTTCTCTTCCTTGGATCGCTCAAGGGCTAGCGCACCCCTAAGTAGTTATAGGTTCAACTTATAACTTATCATATCTAATATTTTTTCTATAGTTTCAATAAGCTTCTCAGCCTCTCTAGCGACCTCCTCGTCGTCGATGCTACGCGCTAAATTATCTATCCTATTCCTAGCTATTCTGAGCGACTTGCTGTATTCTATGAGGCGCGGGTCAAACTCTCCAGCCATCTCGACTAAGCGCTCAATACTCTTTACGTTAGCCTCTATTTCTTTTATCTCCCTCAGTACCCTATCCTTGGTGCGCACCTCTTCGAGTAGTATGGTCTCTATCTTCTCGAAGTCGTCTATGTCACGGGGAGCAATGTACTTTAGCACCATTAAATCGTCCTCTGAAGCCCTCAGTCTACCGTTCAGGAGTGCATGAGCAGCAATCGCCTTGAGCGTCTTACCCTTTCTACGGTCGGTTAGGTGTATCCTCCTCTCCTTCAGAACCATGAATAGCCTTATCAGCTGGCTTTTGATAGGGGTTAGATCAACGGTGAAGAGCAGCTTGTTATACTCCCTTAGATCATCCATCGACATTACAGGCTCTACGCTTCCAACCCCCTCCTGCTCTATTGCCCATGCAGCATCTAGGAGGTCACTCCATAGTTCCTCCTTAACTGGTCTCACATAGTGCCGGAAGAGTAGCCTGTCGTAGAGGGCCTCTAGTTCGGGTTCCTCGGGTACCCTGTTACTAGCTCCTATCATAGACCAAAGCGGCACTTTTATTTCGGTGTACCCATCATACAATACCCTCTCCTGGAGAATGCTGAGTAGAGCGTTCAGTACCGCGCTATTGGCGTTGAATATCTCGTCTAGGAAGGCGAGCTCCGCCTCTGGAAGCTTACCTTTGGTAACTCTGCGATATACCCCCTCCTTGAGGGCCGCTATGTCGAGTGGGCCGAAGAGCTCGCTCGGCTCGGTGAATTTTGTGAGTAGATACTTGAAAAACCGGGCTTGCACCAGTTGAGCTGCCCGGCGCACTAGCGCGCTCTTAGCAGTCCCAGGCTCCCCTATCAGCACGGCGTGCTCGCCTGTAAGCAGCGCGAGCGCTATTACTAACGCCTCCTCCTCTCGGCCGACGAAGGGTGCTTGTAGTTCCCTCAGGAATCGGCGCAGCTTAACTAGCTCTGGAGCATTACCACTCATATATCGACTCCCCACCGCTCCAATGCTGAGTCCTCCACGCGAGGTCATAAGTGCTAGCGTAGACCCCCCTAAGGGAGGTGGGAGTCGTGCCAGTGGTACCCGAGGATCTTTATAAGGCCGCGTTATCTGTCATAGACAACGCTTACGCCCCCTATTCTCGGATTAAAGTCGCAGCCGCGGTACGCGGAGGCAGTGGAAGAATCTACGTTGGAGTTAACGTTGAGAATTCCAGCTACGGGCTCACCGTATGTGCGGAGAGGGTGGCAGTTTTTAACGCTGTAACGAGCGGCGAGAGGATCATTAAGGAGGTTGTAATAGTAGCTGATACCGATGAGCCCCTACCTCCCTGCGGGGCTTGTAGGCAGGTTTTATACGAGTTCTCCTCCCCCGACACAATGATTTATAGTGTATCAGCTAAGACAGGGAGGGTTAAGTCCTGGAAGCTCAGGGATCTACTCCCCGATGCCTTTCATCTAGCTAAGGGGAAGTCCTAGCTTTGAGCGCCTCCTCTGGCGGCAAATAGAATGGGATCTTAGCCTTATGGTAATCCCTAATCACAGCCCTAGCGGCCTCCTCTATGAGAGGCTCCTTCGTCTTTTTATAGAACCACCCCCTCCTCACTGCTAGCTCCTTTAATATTTCGAGGGGCTCAAGAGACCTTATCCCATAAGCTTTAAGTACAGCTCGAGGATTATACCGTAATATCCTCTCTAGAAGAGCTATAGCAGCAGGTACGGGATCAGAGAGCTCCTCAGGGGATCGACCGCGGATCACCGCCTCAAGCCACCCGCCCTCTACTGGGATCACACCGGGAGTGTCTATCAAATAGAAACCAGGCTCGACCTTGTATAGCTGTACGTGTCGAGTGTAACCCGGACTACCTGGTATGGGGCTCGTTGAAGCGCTTCTCCTACCCTTTAACACGTTTATAATAGAAGATTTACCCGTTTTGGGGAAGCCCACCACTGCTGCAGTGAAAGGCTTCGAGTCAACCGTCGATTTTATTGCAGACCTCAATATCCTAGTGCCAAGCCTGCTCCTAGCTGAAACATAAACAACGTCATAGCCCATATCCTCGTATAGAGCCCTCCACTTCTCAGCAACCCTTCTGGGCACCAAGTCCGACTTGTTAAGGACTAGTAGGAGGCTTTTATCGAACGCCCTCACCATGGCCTCCAGCTTCCTGCTATGCGTAGAGATGGGATCCCTAATGTCTAAGACCTCAACCACTACATCGGCGTGTTTAATAGTCCTCGCTAGCAGGCGCCAGCTAGCTAATTCCAATCCCGGATCCCTGAGGGGGACACGTGGAGCGAGAGGATTTATGGGCTGGGAAGGGAGGTCTCCGCATAAAATGCAAAGATATTATCTTAAAAAGACACAGAGCTGCCGAGAAAATATTGCATGTACTAGCCGCCGACCCGTTACTCCTCTATCTTCTCGTAGTGTATTATGCTCACCGGGCAGCTCTCCGCCGCAGACGCTACACAGTCTTCCAGATCCTCGGGTACTATGCCGACAGACTTCTCTGCGCTATGTTCAACCCTGTATTGTTCTACGATCTGGCTCTTTCCATCTTCGTCATTCATCTCGAAGACGTCGGGACAGAGGCTGACGCATACCATATCCGCTATGCACTGGTCCCTGTCTATCCAGACCTTTATCTTCGCCATACCTCCTCACCCGGGCATTCGAGGCCGCGAACTCTCTCTCCTATAGTGTTTTAAACTGTACTCTCTATACTGTTCTTAACATTACCCCTACTAACTCCCTAGAGTTCGATGCTGTATGCGGCTCCGCGCCGATGTTAGGTATAGTGTTTTATAATATTATTAAAAATAATGGTGAATATAGATATTATTTTGTTCCACCAAGCTTCTAGTGGGACCTGACTTGCGCGGTGCGTATCTTGAAGAGGAGATAGGCGGCTTCACTTTCAGGGAGTACGGGGAGCTTGGCAGGCCTAAAGTGCTCATACTAGGCCTACCCGACGTAGGTCTTGTAGGTTCGATAGCTGCTATGCACATCATTAGGTCTCTGGGACTAAAGGACGTCGTCGGCGTTGAGAGCTACGCCTTCCTACCTCCAGTTGTGGTCGTTTTGGGTGGAGAACCCAAGCACCCCATGAGGATATATTCAAATGGCGAGGTGGCGGCGCTAGTCACCGACGTCCCTGTGAGCCCCCCGGGTGTACCCGCGCTTTCAGCGGCGATAGTAGAATACGCCAGGAGGAGGGGAGTCGAATTACTGGTGAGTATCACCGGCTTAGGATCACCATCCCGCCTCAAGGGAGGCGAGCCTAAGCTATACTGGATAGCTTCTAGCGAGAACGCCGAGAAGAAGGCCGAGAGCCTGGGAGCTAAGAAGTTTAGTGATGGAATAATGGTTGGCCCGTATTCTATAGTGCTGAAGGAGGCCGTTAGGAAACACATAGACAACATAGTTATCCTAGTCGAGTCATACATAGACTTCCCCGACCCCGAAGCCGCGGCCGAGGCGGTTAAGGCCGTCTCTAAATTAACGGGCATATCAATAGATGTCACGAAGCTCCTTGAGGAGGCTGAGACGCTGAAACTGAGGCTGCAGGAGTTGATGAGAGGTACCAAGGAGGCCCTCAGCAAAATGGGTAAGGGCTATGAGTACTCCTCTACGCTAATCTACAGCTGAGGGGGAAACCCCTTGAGTTATGAAGACGACATTACTAGGATGCTGAGATATTTCAGGCGTCGCATGGAGGAGTTGGAGGAGCTGGCACTGTCGATGATTAGAGGTACGCTAGAGTATCCTTCGCCGGGTGATATAGCATACAAGGCTGAGAGGCTCAGCGATGGAGTGCTTGAGCCCCTCATAACGTTCCATGACGAAGGGGACTACCTGGTTGTAGCCATAAACCTGGCGGGCGCTAGGGAGGATAGCGTTGAAGTTAAAGTCTATGGCGACCGCGTAGAAGTTAGGGCTTCCCTAAACGAGGAGACGGTGAGAAGAGCGCTTGGAGGCCTCTATTGGTCTCGTAACATAAGAGAATATAGGGGCGTGTATAGGCTGCCCTCTTATGTCGACCCCTCAACTGCGACTAAAGAGATGAGGAGCGGCATCCTCCTCATAAGAGTGAGGAAGCTAGGTGGGGCGCCGGGCCGCTAATCCTTCCTCTCCTGCTCGTTTTCTATACTTTCTGCGAGTAACTCAGCTATATCCCTAACCTCCAAGTTGAAGTCGTCAGCTTCAGCTCTGAACATGGTGTTGCACATGGGGCATGCGACGGCGACCACTTTAGCCCCTGTATCAGCGGCCTCCTTAGCCCTAATCCTGGAGAGTCTCTCGCCCCTCTTTATCTCAAAGAACATATGGCCTCCTCCACCTCCG
>Ga0256833_1002247_pt1 | contig 13772 bp, 21 predicted proteins | sample 356284metaG_FD_190535 | JGI IMG/M metagenome (GOLD analysis project Ga0256833, IMG submission 190535) | Hydrothermal vent microbial communities from Mid Atlantic Ridge, Atlantic Ocean - 356-284 | ecosystem: Environmental > Aquatic > Marine > Hydrothermal vents | place: Atlantic Ocean: Mid...
ACAGGTGCCGGCGTGCGTTTTATGACACAATTTTTAAAGGGTGTCAAATAATATATAATTAGATGATAGATTTCTATTTCAAATAATTTTAGTTTTTTGGTTGCAGTAGTTTATTAAGCAGTGGAATGGTTGAAATGATTTTTACCTTATTTGCTACCATTCCTGATAGTAGGGTTTCAAAAAGAGTAGTATATACCTCCTCTTGAATCTCTTTAACATCCATGAAGCCATCAATAATAAGGGAAGAAAAACCATGCATAGTGGCCCAGATTACTATAGCTTGTTTGTAGCTGTCATCTTTTTTTAAAATTCCCTGTTTTTGTCCATCTTCTACAGTTTTTTGCAGAGCTGCAAAACCACTACAATCTTCATCTTTTATGCTTAGTAGCTCTTCACGGATATGGGCATACTTTTTCCCAAAAAGAAGTCTGTAAAGATTTGGATTTTGCATTGCAAACTCTACATAGAGTTTGCCTGTGAGATAAAACTTATCTATAAGGGCTTTTGAATCATCTCGTAAATACAGTGTTGTTTCTGCATCAAATTGCTCAAACCCTTTTTCTATAATGGTCTCAATAAGTGCATCTTTATTTTTAAAATGTTTATAGATGGCAGAACGGGATGTGCCCGTTGCGTCTGAGAGTATTTTGAGTGTCAGTTTATCAACATCCTCGTTGGCTATAAAATCCATAGCAATAGTGATAAACTCCTCTTTGAGGTTGCCGTGATGGTAGTCATGTTTAATCATAGTGCAATTTTAACATAATTTTAAAGTGAACAATGTTTACATTTAAGTTTTCTTATGTTAACATTGTTAACTTTAAACTTTTGAGGGGTTGAAAATGAAAAAAATTGTATTCATGGGTATTCTCTCTGTTGTGCTTTTTGCACAGAGTAGTGAAGATGTTGCGAGAAAATCGTATGAGAAGATTTCAGGGTATGGGAGTTCCATCTCTAAAACTACGATGCTATTGAGAAATGCAGAGGGTGATGAAAACCTGCGAAAGCTGGAAATGCGAAAGCTTGAAGGTGAAAATGGCGATAAATCACTACTTGTTTTTTTATATCCAAACGATTTAAAAGATACAAAGCTGCTTAGTTATGAAGTGATAGGCGGAGATGACAAGCAGTGGCTCTATCTCCCAGCGATTAAAAGGGTCAAGCGCATCAGTTCACGCAACAAGTCAGGCTCTTTTATGGCAAGTGAATTTTCTTATGAAGATATATCATCACAAAACTATAAAAACTACTCTTATAGTGGTGAGGCACACAAAACAGAAATAGATGGTATTGAGTATTTTAAACTCATAAGAGTACCAAAAGATAAAAACAGTGGCTATTCAAAACAGATTGTCTATATAGATATAAAAGAGTATTTGGCTCGTTTTGGGGAGTATTTTGATAAACAAGGGCGATTACTTAAAAAGATATTTTTTTCAGATTATGTTTTACTTGATGGTGTTTACAGAGTACATAAAATAGTGATAAAAAATGTTCAAAATAAAAAAGAGAGTCTGCTTACTTGGGATGAAGATAAAATAAAAGCAGGACTACATAAAAAAGATTTTTCTAAACGAGTGCTAAGATGAAGATAATTCTTTTTTTTATTTTGCTGACAAGTTCTCTTATAGCATACGAGCATAAGTTTGAGCTTGGTGTTGATGGTATGGGATATAGTAAATATGCCAATGAGATGGTTGCTAATGGAAATGCGACACTCTCTTTTTCAAATGATTTTTTTCAAACAGATGCAAAGTTAGAGTTTCTGTACTCTTCAGAGTATAAAGATAGAAGATATCTGCTTTTAAACGAACTCTATATAAGCAGAGAGTTTGATGATTACGAAGTGAGTATAGGGAAGAAGATAAAGTATTGGGGTGAGCTAGAAGGGTACAATGTAGCCGATATTTATAACCAAAAAAATTATCTTAAAGACCCTTTTGACAAAAATGCAAAATATGGTGCCATTGGGGCAGATATAACGCGATACTTTGATGAAAATTCATTAGAGTTAGGGGTGAAGTTTTATGAAGATGACATCGCGTACCCACAAGATCTTACTCCGTATTCGCCATTTCCAATCTCCTATGACAAAAAATTAGAGTTGAGTAATAAATGCTACACACCAACATTGTATCTTAATGCAAATCTTGTTAATGATGAGTATTTTGACAATGAAATAAAAATGATTTTACTTCATGGATATGATACAAAGCGTAATCTTATCTTAAACTCTCATTTTTCATTGTCGCAATATGCATATAGAGTAAATAAAGCTCTTTTACTCTCTCATATTATCTATTCAGATACCATTTTTAAAACAGAACTCTCATACACTGATATCCTAGACTATACTCCTATGAGCGATTATACACAACTGAGTTTTGGCGTTGAAAAGAGTTTTTATGAGATTTCTAAAACTGATATGACACTTTATGCAGAGTACTATCGTTATATTTATGCAGATAACACTAAAGTAAAAAATGTAGATATTTCTGAGATTTACGATAATGACCTTTTTTTGGCGATGCGAATCAACTTTAATGATGTAAGAAGTAGTGAGCTTAAACTCGGTGTTTTGCAAGATTTGACAAAAGATGAAAGGATACTTAAAGCAGAGGCCAACTCTAGGGTATTTGATAGCTTTATGCTTCATGGTGAATATCTGCATATAGTGAGCAATACAGCAAATACCTTGCTAAGTAAATTTGACAATTCATCGCGTTTTATACTTGGCGTGAAATATACATATTAGGGAGAATAGATGCAAAAATATATAGATTTCTTACAAAAATACAAATATTTTATTATCATAGCTACCACTATAACAGTGGCATTACTTTCACTTTCACTCAAAAATTTAGCTTATGAAGGAAGTTATAAGATTTGGTTTGACAAAGATTCAAGTATCATTCAAAAGTATGAGCAGTTTCGCACTCGTTTTAGCGGAGATGATACTTTTATAGTTGCATTTCGTGATGAAAATGGCATCTTTAACAAAAAAGCAGTAGATACAATACTTCGTTTAACACAAAAGTTTAAAAAAATTGATGGGGTAAGAAAAGTTGAAAGTTTAAGTAACTATCAGTACATAAGCAGTGAAGATGATGACATTATAGTGGAGGATTTTTTATATGGTGATGATAATTTAAGCCTTAAAAAATCTCTTGCACTCAAAGATAAACTTATACTCAATCAGCTTATCTCAAAAGATGGAAAGACAACTATGATAGCACTCTCCTTGAGTGAAAAGATTGGAAATAATGAAGAAGTAAATATAGCGGTTTTTCAAAAACTTCAAGAACTTTTAGCAAAAGAGTCTAAAAATACAGGGTATAAGTTCTACATCACAGGTCTTCCAGCCGTGACGGCTTCATTGGTAACTATTTCACAAGGAGATGCCATGGTACTTATGCCTTTAGCAGTTGTGGTAGTGGTTGTTTTTTTATTTTTTATATTTAGAAGCTTTTTAGGAGTTTTAGTGCCATCTATTGTGGTAGTCTTTACTTTTTTGAGTGTACTAAGTTTTCAGATGCTTTTAGGGTATAAGCTCAATAACTTTACAGTCAATATACCCTCATTTGTCACTGCCATAGCCATAGCAGATGCAATGCACCTCTATCTTGCGTGGGTCTATTACAAGATAAGAGGCAGAACAACAAAAGAGGCACTAACAGAAGCACTAAGCTCAAATCTTATCCCTATGGCACTTACATCTTTTACCACAGCAGTTGGTTTTGCAACACTAGGTCTTAGCAATATCGAGCCTATCTCTACACTAGGTATTGCAATTACCAGTGGGGCAGTTTTGGCATTTTTACTTACTGTTACACTTGTGCCCGCTATTATTTTAACACTTAGAGAAGATTATAAAGTTAAAAAAATCAAATTCCTCAATCTTGCTCACATAAAAGGGTATGGAGCTTTTATAAGACGCAATGATAAAAAAATAGTATTTGTATTTGTGGTGGTGATGGCATTTGTCTCTTTAGGGCTTTTTCATCTCAAAGTAGATAGTAACTCTATTAAATATTTTGCAAAAGATACAGTGGTGCGAAGTGGAGCAGACTTTTTAGAGAAAAATCTTACAGGGAGTATGCGTTATGAAATCATCTTAGATTCTGGAGTAAAAGAGGGTGCAAAAGAGCCAAAATTTCTGGAATCTATTGTTACTTTTGAGTCTGCATTTAAAAAAAGATTTACAAATGTAAGGTTTATTACTTCACTTGAAGATATAGTGCAAAGAATGCAAAAAGTGGTAAATCCAGATGCCAACACAACGCTTCCAAATGATAAAAATTTAATTGCACAGTATCTACTACTTTATTCTATGAGTCTTCCACAAGGGATGGAGCTTAATGATAAGATTGATACGACCGAACGATACTTGCGTTTAACTATCAATACAAATATAGTAGATACCTCTAAAGACTTAGAGATGATAGAGTGGATTCAAAACTATTTTAAAACTAAAACACCATACAGTGCAGAGGTACAAGGACAAACGACTATATTTGCCTATATGCAATCGAGTGTGACAGATACTCTTATAGCCTCAATCTCTATGACACTCCTCATTGTTGCAGTAACTATGTTACTAATCTTTAAAAATTTGAAGATATTGTGGCTATTTTTATTACCAAACATCGCTCCCATTATCTTTGTGGGTGGTGTTATGGGATACTTAAATATTAGTGTTGATATTGGAATAGCTATCTCTGCTGCGGTTATTTTAGGTATAGCAGTGGATGATACTATTCACTTTTTTAGCAAATATTTTGATTCTATAAAAGTGAGAGGATTTGAAGAGAGTATAGATTATATTTTAAGTCATAGCGGAAATGCAATGATACTCACAACACTCATACTCTCTTTTACCTTTGCTATCTTTGGAGTGAGTAGTTTTGTACCTAATGTAAATTTTGCCATTGTAACAGTGAGCGCACTTAATATTGCACTTTTATTCGACTTAGTATTGTTGCCGGCATTACTGAGCTTACTATTTAAAAATCAAAATGAGGAAGAAAAATGAAAAAAATAGGATTGATATTCTTGATAACAGTTTTACAGTTGTTTGCTTTGGAAACTGGAGAAAAAATACCGTATGTAGAATTAGTAGGTGATCATGGAAGGTGTTTGGATGCAAGTAAATGGAAGTCAACAGATATGGATGCTAAGGTTAACATTATTTTTTATGTTGATTCTGATTTAAAAGATTTAAACGATGATTTTGCAAAAGCACTCCAAAAACTACATTTAAGTTCTCAAGAGTTAAAAGTATTTGTGATTGTAAATATGCAAGCGAGCTGGATACCAAATGTTCTGATTGACAGTGTTTTGGCATCCAAACAAAAAGAGTTTCCAGAAGCACATTATGTCAAGGACAATAATCGAGTTCTTGTAAATAATTGGGGTTTGAAAGATAATAATTATGATTTACTTATGGTAGATAAACAAAGAAACATACTTTTCTCTTATACAGGTAAAGTTATTCCATCACTTTCAAAAGAGCTAATTGGGAAGCTCAATGATGAATTATATAATTATAATAGATAGTTTTATTTTTATCATATTGGGATTAATACATTTTTATTGGGCTTTTAGTGGAACTATTGCTCTCAACAAGGCACTTCCAACAACTATAGAAGGGGTACAACTTTTCAATCCTGGAAGATTTTTAACCATTGTTGTTGGGACTGTTTTGCTTTTATTCGCATATATGGTTTTAAAAGTAGAAAGTAGCATTTTTATTTTGGCTATTTTATTTACAATAAGAACAGTAGGTGATTTTCATTATGTAGGTTTTTTTAAGAAGATAAAATCTACTCCATTTGCCATCTACGATACAAAATATTTTTCTCCGTTGTGTTTCTATCTTAGTATTTCATTGGGTTTTATCGCATATAATGTTTAAATAAAAAGGAACTTTAAAATGACGTTTCCTTTAAAAAAGAAAATTATTCAGGTCTGTGATAAAAAGATAGAAGCTAAAGACTCAAACGTGGGTTTGTTTTTTATGCTTTTTTTGCGAATAAAAATGATAATCCTAAATTGCTAATGGAAGCTGCAATTTGGTGGATAGAAACGCATAAGCTTGATCATTTTGAAAAAGCTTTAAAAATAAAAAAGATAGTACAAAATGAGTAAATCATTAGATATAAAAGAGCTTTTTAGTGAAGTTTTAGGCGATGCATTTCATGAGTATGAACTGCCACCTCCAAGTTTTACTGTTATGCAGTGTGAAATTGTTGAATTTGATAAAGAGAGTGCATTACTTACAACAAAAATCCCTATTTTAAAAAATTGGCTCAATCCTTATTCAACAATGCAAGGGGGAATGATAATCGCAGCTATTGATAATGCTCTTGGACCATTAAGTTTACTCATTGCACCAAAGAATATGACTAGAAACATAGAATCTAAACTTATAAAAGCTATTACGATGGATGTAGAATATATTTATGTAACAGCCTCTTTATACGAAGCTAAGAAAAGAAGATTGGTTTTTGATGTAGTTGTAAGAGATATAAAAGAAAATGTCTATGCAACTGCTCGAGTGACAAATTTTATTTTATGAACTATTTTTACAAATACTTTTAAATATTTGTTGAACAATCTCAATATATGGTTCTTTATCTTGTGCAGCTTTAGCTGCCATAATAGCACCCTCAACAGTTGCAACCATCATCTTTGCAAGTGATTTTTTTTGTGTTTCACTCATCTTTTCATCTCGAAGCGCCAAGAAATAGTAATATTCTAAATTATTGTAAATTTTCAAAAGTGCTTTTGCTACATCTTTGTCAACAGGACTCATCTCTTGGACAAGATTATTTAACGGACATCCATGCTTAAAATCAAAAAAATCGATATCAAGTAGTTTTTGTTCTAAAAAAAGTAATGGTTTTGATTCTGCTTGAATTATCTTATAGTCTTTTTCTGTGAGAATAGGAGCTATTTTTTCTTCTATAACAGCAAGAAGCACCTCTTTTTTACTTTTAAAAAGATGATATAGTGAGCCTTTGTTAAGTCCTGCATCTTTTAAAATATCATCAATGCTTGTGCCATTAAACCCTTTTTTGTAAAAAAGTTTATAAGCACTGTTAAGTATTTTTTCTCTTGTAGAAGTCTTTTTCATTTTGAAATTGTATCAAAAATTTACTTGACTATATAGTCAAATTTATTATATAATCAAATAATAAATTTATTTGGAGTATTACATGCAATTAAAAAATGTAGTTCCATGGGGAAGAAACCTGCAAGAGTATCGAGCAATGGGTTTGTTTAGAGATGAAGATAAGCATAAAAAAATACTTGGTTGTGGAGATGGTCCTGCAAGTGTCAATAAAATACTTTCTCAAATGGGTGTAGATATAACTTTTATAGATCCAATTTACCAGTTCACTAGAGAACAAATCGCGCAAAGAGTACAAGAAACATCCTCAGTGGTAAGTGAACAGTTGCGTGTAAATAGGGATGACTTTGTTTGGAAAAATATCAAGAATGTTGAAGAGCTTATCTCCTTGCGTTTACATGCGATGGAGGAGTTTTTGGAGGATTATGAGACTGGCAAAGCGCAGGGGCGATACCAGCATCAAGAGCTTCCAAAACTGAACTTCAATGATAAAGAGTTTGACCTTGCTTGGAGTTCCCATTTTCTTTTTCTCTATAGTGAACATTTTGATTTTGCATTTCATAAAAAGGCTATTTTGGAGATGTTGCGTGTAGCAAAAGAGGTGAGAATCTTTCCTTTGCTTGATTTGAAAAATAAAAGATCTAAACATTTAGATGCAGTATTGCAATACCTCGAAGAAAATGATTATGCTTATGAAATAATACAAAGTAATTATGAATTTCAAAAAGGAGCAACAGAGGTATTAAAGATATGGAAATAGAAAAATATAGCTCAGAATATTGTGAAGTTTCATATGTGAGAGAGCAAGATGCCATTCTTTGCAAGTGGCTGAAAAAGTGCAGTGGTAAGGAGTATAGAGAACCTCTTCAATATGGATTAGAACTTTTAAAGAAATTCAACGCAAAGACCTGGATAACAGATACCACAAATGGTTTTGAGAATGAGAGAGAAGATAGCGAATGGCTAATGAAAGAGTTTGTACCATACACCATAGAGAGTAGTTGTAAGCGAGTTGTTTTCATCATCTCTGATAGCCCTTTAAAAGATGAGATAGATGAACAGAGTAAAGTTTTGAGTGAGTATTTCAAAGTTTTTCAAGTAAAAAATTTGGAAGAAGTTTAATGATTTTAGAGACAAAAAGATTACAACTAAGAACTATTCACGATGAAGATATTGCTTTTTTACAAGAGGATATATTTTCTGATTATAAAGTAATGCAGTATGCTTTTAGTGGGAAAATTTTTAGTATAGATGAAACTAAAAGGTTCGTAGAAAATAATTTTGCTAAAGAGAATGAAAAAGTAGGTTTAGCCGTTGTAATTCATAAGCAAACAAAAATGATTATCGGGTTTGCAGGTCTTTTAAAGTATGAATATTTTGCTTCTAATAGTTATGAAATGGGTTTTGTATTCTCTAAGGAAGCATGGGGAAATGGATATGCAACTGAAATTGGAAAAGCACAGATTGATTATGCATTAAATAGGATAAAAACAAAAAATATATATGCATTGGTCAGCAGTGATAACACAGTTTCTTTGCATGTAATAGAAAAATTAAATTTTAACTATTTCGATACTATGCATATTGAAAATAGAGGGGAAAGGAAAATATACAAATATAATGAAAAATAAAAATTTAAAGTGGGTTTATGAATGTAAAAGTATTGATTTTAATGAACTCTCGAACTTGTACAAAATAGCACCACTTGGTGATAAAAAAGCAGAAGATTTAAAAGTAGTATTCTCAAATAGTTTGTATAAATGTTTTGTCTATGCAGAAGAAAAACTCATAGGTGTTGGAAGAGCTTTGGCAGATGGTGTAGATTGTTCCTATATTTGCGATGTTGCAATGCATCCTGATTATCAAGGCAAAGGGATTGGTAAGAGTTTAGTGAGTAAACTTGTTGAACTCTCTTATGGTCACAATAAAATAATTCTCTACTCATATCCAGGTAAAGAAGATTTTTATGTTAAATTAGGTTTTGCAAAGATGAATACAGCTATGGCAATTTTTAAAAATCAGGAACAAGCTTTTGAGTGGCAATTAATAAAAAGGTAAAATGTGAAAAAAAGAGTGGTTATAACAGGTGGAAATAAGGGTATAGGGCTGGAGCTAACTCGTAGTTTTTTAGAATTAGATTATGATGTGGTTGTTATTGCTCGAGATTTTGAAGAGTTTGAGTTTAGGGATGTTGTGGAGTGTGTGGTGTTTGATTTGAGTGAACTTCAAAAGATTGCAGAGCTTGTTTCAGAGATTGGTGTGATAGATGTGCTTGTAAATAACGCTGGCATTATGTATGGGATTTCACATGAGAACTATGATAGGATGAAAAAAGAGATAATAATGCAAGTCAATCTTGAAGCACCTATAAAACTCATAGAGGAGTTTTCAAAAACCATGCCTAAAGGCTCTCGTATAGTCAATAACGCTTCAATAGCAGGTCAAATTGGTCATCCAGATATCTGGTATGGGATGAGTAAAGCAGCACTTATTAATGCTACAAAGAGTTTTTCTAAAATATTTGAAGGGAATATCATCATAAACACAGTAGCACCAAGTCCTGTTGAGACGGATATGTTTTCGATTATACCTCATGTACGAAGAGAAGCATTTTTGACAAATACTATAGAGAAACGATTTGCAAAAGCTGTAGAAATAGCGGATACGATGATTTGGTTGGCAACCGAGTCTCCTGAATATATTAATGGAACTTGTATTGATATCAATAATGGTTCATTCGCACGGTAACAGCTACTTTGAAAATACTTGGATTTAGGTGCGAGTTAAGAAATTTAAGAGATATTTATATTGATTAATCATCCAATAGAGCATCAGTCGTTATATCATAAAAAATTTATAGGATTAAAATGAACTTTTTTACTAAAGAACACTTAGATGTAAGAAAAACTTACAATACTACAAATCAAGCAAACTATTGGCTTAGTACAATAGACACAACTAGTTTAAATAAAGAACTATCTTTATATTTACAAGAAGATGCAACTAGTTTTATTGAAAGAATGCCTTATTTCTTTTTTGCAACCTCTAGTGCGAATGGTAATACAAATGTAAATTTTAAAGGTGCTGAAGGGGGTAAGTTAATTAAAGTTTTAAATAGTAAAAAACTCATATTTCCAGATTATAGTGGTAATGGAATTTTACATTCAGTTGGAGATATTAATTCAAATCCAAATGTTGGAATGCTCATAATAGATTTCAATAAAAATATAAGATTAAAAATAAGTGGAAGAGCCACTATTTTAGATGATAAAGAGAAAATATCTCAGTATCTTGACTATTTTGAAACATACAATATTAACAGACTAATTGAAATTGATATTGATTATGTTATACCTAATTGCTCTACAAATATAAATGTAGTTAAAAAATATTTACTTGGATAAAGATAGTTTAGAGATGGCTTTTATACAAAATAATAATTTATAAGAATGGAACTTAAAAACAAGTTCAATTATACTTGTTTTTAGAATTGGCGTTAAAATAGTGAGATGAAAATGCAAATTAGACATATAAAATTAAATAATTCGGATAATACACTGTTTACTCTTGCTAAAAAAGAGGATTTAAACTCCTTAGAAATGATGATTAACGAAGCATATCGGGGAGAGAGAGGCTGGACAAGAGAAACAGAACTTGTTAGTGGTACAAGAATCTCTTTTGAAGAGCTAAACAATATACTTAAAGATGAACAAAAATATCTATTTGTATTAAAAAATGATCAACAAAAATACGCCTGCATATGTATCGAGAAGCGAAAAAGCTACGCTTATTTAGGACTTTTGGTTGTTAATCCTGATATGCAAACAAAAGGCATAGGGAAAAAAGTTCTTTCACTAGCTGAAGAGTTTATAGTAACAGTACTTCAGCGAGATACAGTAGAAATAGCAGTAATCAAGCAACGAGAAGAATTGGTGTCATTTTACAAAAGACGCGGATTTAAAGAGATCAACCAAATTCAAGCATATCCAAAAAACAGCGATGTTGGCACACCTAAAGTAGAGGGATTGCAAGTTGTATTTCTTGAAAAAAAGTTATAATCTCTTCATTGAACAAGGATGATAAATGGAAGAATATTTAAAAGAGACTCAAATAGTAGATTTTTCTAACAAAGAGGTTTCAAAACTTGCCAAAAACCTTGCAAATAATGCTAAAAATGATGAAGAGATAGCTAAAAGATGCTTCGAGTTCGTTCGAGATGAAATTCGCCATAGCGGGGATTTTAAAGATGAAGTAACAACTTGCAGAGCAAGTGAAGTGATAGAACATAAAACGGGATGGTGTTATGCCAAAGCGATTTTGCTTGCTGCACTGCTTCGTACAAACAACATCCCAACCGCTTTTTGCTATCAGCGACTTTCATGTAGTGAGTATGAAAAGGGAGTGTATTGTTTACATGGGCTTAATGCTGTTTATCTTAAAAAGCATGGGTGGTATAAAATCGATGCAAGAGGAAATAAAGCGGGAGTTGATGCACAATTTGAACCACCTGTAGAAAAGTTGGCATTTACTCCTCAAACAAATGAATACAACATAGATGAACTCTATGTTGATCCGCTTCCTGAAGTGATAGAGGCTTTGGAGAAAAATAGTTGTTATAGCGAGATGGTGGCGAACTTTCCAGATATTAAAGGATAAAAGTTGGGCAAGCAGTATAAAAAATTGACAGATAAAGATATAAAATTCATACAAGAGCAAAAGCTGTTTTATCTCGCAAGTGCATCAGATAAAGAGGTAAATTTGTCTCCAAAAGGGTATGATTCGATTCGTGTATTGGGCAAAACAACTGTTCTCTTTATGAGCTATCCAGGAAGTGGTAATAGAACATATCGTGATGCAGTAAATAATGGAGAGTTTACACTCGTTTTTAATGCTTTTGAGGGAAAGCCAAAGATACTGCGATTATTTTGTAAAGCTGAGATAGTAAAAGAACAAAGTGATGTGTTTCAAAACTATTTGGATATGTTTAATGAGCAAGACTCTTTAGTGAGAGATCTCTTTCTCTTTAAAATCTATGCAGTTGAGTCAAGTTGTGGTGAAGCAATACCGTATATGGAGTACAAAGGAGAGAGAACTTCTCTAAAAGAGTGGGCGATCAAGATGGAGAAGAGTAATAAACTTGAAGAGTATAAAAAAGTACACCATACTCCAGTAAATTTAGAGGAGATAAAATAATGGCACAGGTAAAGATATACGGACTCAAAAAGAGTCTTAATGAAATAAAATACAAATTATCTGAAACTATTCACAACACAATCGTCAAAGAGCTTTCATTTCCAAAAGAGAAACGCTATCACAGGTTTATGGCTTTGGAGGATGAGGATATGCTATTTCCAGATACAAAAAGTGAACATTACACAATTATAGAGATAATGATGATGCAAGGACGAAGTGAAGAGAGAAGAAAAAATCTTATAAAAGCACTTTTTGTAAATATTGAAAAAGAGTTAGATATAGCAAAAACGGATATAGAGATATGTATTATTGAATCTCCGGCTTGCAATTGGGGATTTAGTGGGATGTGTGGCGATGAGATAAAGTTAAACTACAAGGTGAATGTATGAAACTCATCATGTACCAAATAGATGCTTTCGCACAAAAAATTTTTTAGGGTAATCCAGCAGCCGTTATTCCATTGAAAGAATGGATAGCAGATGAATTGATGCAAAAAATCGCAATGGAAAATAATCTCTCGGAGACGGTATTTTTTCTCAAAGAGCGAGAAAAATATCATGTAAGATGGTTTACACCCAAAGCAAAAGTTGGCCCATGTGGCTTAGTCTCTACTTTTGGAAGCGGTGAAAAATGGAAGGATTACCAATAACTGTAATAATGAGTGTAAATGCGCCTAAAATAAGGTTAAATATCATGGTTATCTACTATAAACTCTGATCTATCTCATACAAAGACTGCAAACATACAAGATCTGAATGTAAAATAATGTCTTTTGCTATATAACTGCTTTCTGTAAAGTTTGCGACTGCTACAGTCAAGCCATTTATTCTTGCTGTTTTAAGAGCTGGTATCATATCTGTATCTTTAGAAAAAACCATTATTTTATCAGCATGTTTATTGTATGAAATCTCTGAAATATCTAAACCTATTAGCATATCTACTTGTTTTTGTACAATGTCTGGACGACCACCGCTAACTATACCTCTTACTTGCATTTTACCTGTTCGTAAAGCTATAAAATCTTCTTTAACAATTTCATCTAAAAATGTTGTGGCTCTGTTGTAAATTTTATTCTCTTCACCTTGAGAGTTTAGATAAGATTGATAGCTTTCCCTATCTGCTCTTTTTCTTAACTGAGACATTATATCTTCATCTTTGAGTGGCTTAGCAGTATAAAAAAATATTCTGTAAAGTCTTTCATCTTCTCCTAGAAAACTTTGAAATGTGTGAAGCATTGTTGTAGTCAAATGTAGTGATTGTATTCTCTGATCTCTTTGACTGACTCTTTATTTTGTGAACTATTTTACGAAGATTATCCCAATCAACAAAAAAAGCAACTTTTACCATAATCGCAACCTTATTAACGAAAAAAAGGGTTAAATCAATGCCAAAGCCTACTAGTGGATTATCTCGTAGGACTAACATGGTACTAATTTAACCCTTCTTT
>Ga0256833_1002248_pt1 | contig 13769 bp, 9 predicted proteins | sample 356284metaG_FD_190535 | JGI IMG/M metagenome (GOLD analysis project Ga0256833, IMG submission 190535) | Hydrothermal vent microbial communities from Mid Atlantic Ridge, Atlantic Ocean - 356-284 | ecosystem: Environmental > Aquatic > Marine > Hydrothermal vents | place: Atlantic Ocean: Mid...
TGCTTGGATGATGTCTCATTCCTCCCTTACACTCACACCTTAAATATGTTAAAATAAAAAGAAAAAGGAGGTGCACTGGTAAAAGATGAAAGGAGTGAAAGTTTCTGCGGAACTTACCATCAATGACCCTGAAATATTCAGGGAGATTTGTGGCTTCAGAAATGAAAATTTGAAGTATCTTGAGGAAACCCTCTCAGTGACTGTTGGTGCCAGGGGTAACAAGTTTCTCATCCAGGGCGCAGAGGAAGAGGTAAGTGTGGCATTCAAGACCTTGAAAGATATGGAAAGAATGATAAAAAGAGGCCTGCATCCCAGTATAAACGATTTCCACAACTCCATTAAGATTTACTCTGAGCATCTTGATCTGACCTTTGAAGAAGCCTTTGTGGAAACAATTCTTGTAACCTTCAAGAATAAAAAAATCACACCACGCAGTATCAATCAGAAAAGGTATGTTGACGCAATAAGGGACAACGATATAGTCTTTGGTATTGGACCTGCTGGTACGGGGAAAACTTACCTTGCCATGGCAATGGCTGTATCATCTCTCCTGCAGAGGAAGGTAAACAGGATAATACTGACCAGACCTGCTGTTGAGGCCGGGGAGAAACTGGGTTTTCTCCCCGGGGATCTTGCAGAAAAGGTTAACCCTTATCTCAGGCCCCTCTATGATGCACTCTACGATATGCTTCCTTTTGACAGAGTAGAGGAACTCCTTGCCAGAAATGTTATAGAAATCGCGCCTCTTGCCTTTATGAGGGGAAGAACGCTGAATGACGCATTTATAATACTGGACGAGGCACAGAATGCAACGAGGGAACAGATGAAGATGTTTTTAACGAGACTGGGGGTGGATTCCAAGGCTGTTGTTACAGGTGATATTACACAGATTGACCTTCCGAAGAAGAGTGAGTCAGGGCTTGTGGAGGCTCTCACGGTTCTCAAAGAAATTGAAGGTATTGAATTTGTCTTTTTTGACAAAACAGATGTTGTGAGACATAATTTAGTACAGAAGATCATTGAGGCATATGACAAGTATGAGGAGCAGGTTAAGAAGTAGATGTCAACACTCAGAGAAAAGAAAATCAAAGAGCTGACTCCTTCAAAGAAGAAGAATCCCCTGAAACGCAGATATCTGACTTCAAAAAATCTCATACTGGTGGGGGTTGCTCTCGTAACAGCTCTGATAATGACTCCCAGCCTCTATGAAAGGAAAGTACATTACAAAGTTGGAGATATAGCAAGGAAAGATATTAAGGCTCCCTATGATCTCACTATTCCTGACAGAGCAGCCACACAGAAAAGGATAACAGAAGCACTGAACAGCGCACTTCCCCTCTTTGACTATGATCCTGAGCAGGGGAGGGAACTATCCGAAAAGATCTCTGCCGCCTTTTCTCAGGGAAAAGGAGAAAAGCTCTCCCCGCAGGAAAGGTTTGAAAAAATAGCAGCATTTCTTGGGGTGAAAGTTTCTCCGGAGATTAAAAATTATGTAAAGAGCGACAATGATCTTCTTCAAATTGAGTTAAAGTTGAAGAAGCTCGTCACAGAAGTATACAGGCACATGATAGTGGAAGATAAGGAGAGGATCCTCAAAACCTACAAAAATGGGATTCAGTTGAGGATCCTGGGGAAAAATGGGGTTGTTTCAGTTAAAAACATAGAGAGGGACGCTCTGGAAAAGTCAGTTGATATAAAAAACATCAAAGCCTTTCTGGATAAACTTGCCAGAAAGTTGCTTCCAGAAACGCCGCAGGGACTGAGAAAAATCCTTGTGGAGATTGTTTCCCAGCTGATCTCACCCAATGTTACCTTTAACAAACAGGCAACAAACGAGAAACTTGAAAAGATTAAGAAGGGTGTCAAGACAGTTTTCTACAAGGTAAAAAAGGGAGAGGTGATAGTAAGGGAAGGTGAAAGAATAAATAGAGAGCAGCTACTCATCATAAATTACTTCAACAAAAATAGGAGCAGAGCGAGGGGCTGGCTTTACTTTCTCAGTATTTTCTTTGTGGATCTCATTCTTCTCATAGTGCTCTACACCTTTTTTAAAATTGTCAGGGCGCATCGTGTCAGGGTGAGAAACAAGGATCTGCTCTTTCTTGCCACAGTTATTGTAATTTCTCTCCTCGGCATAAAACTTGGAGAAGTCATTGCAGGTGCGGTACATGAAGCGGTCCCTGATATTCCCTCAAGAGCTGTTCTTTTCTCAATTCCCCTTGCAGCTGCCACCATGGTTGTAAGGCTTACTCTGGGATCACTTATATCTTTCCTTGTTCTGATCTATCTGGCAATTAACGGTGGATTCATTGTGAATCAGGATCTCATATTTCTGGTGTACTTTTTCGTAACGGGACTGATGGGGATCTACGGGACCCACATTTACAACAGCAGAAAAGAGATTATGCGCTCTGGATTTAACATAGGCCTGCTGGCAGCTGTTTTCTCCATTGTGGCCAATCTGTTTCATCCTGATATTCTCACCTTTGGCGAATCTATCGTTTTTGCGATTTTCTCAGGAATTCTATCTGCTATTTTAACCCTTGGATTAATTCCACTTTTTGAATATCTTTTTGGCTATGTTACTCCCCTTACTCTTTTAGAACTGGCAAATATTGAACATCCCCTGTTAAAAGAGATGCTTTTTAAAGCACAGGGCTCGTATCACCACAGCCTCATTGTGGGAAATCTTGCGGAAGTAGCGGCTGAGTCAATCGGTGCAAATCCCCTTCTTGCCAAAGTGCAGGCATACTTTCATGATGTAGGAAAGATCCTGAAACCAGAGTATTTTATCGAAAATCAGGCTGGAGGAGTGAATCCTCATGACAATCTGAACCCCTACATGAGTGCAAAAATAATTATTTCCCATGTGAAAGATGGTGTCCTTCTTGCAAAGCAGTACAATCTTCCACAGGTTATTATTGATGCAATACAGCAGCATCACGGGACAAGCCTCATAAAATATTTTTATGAAAAAGCAAAAGAGACAGCTGAAGATCCAGAAAGAGTTGATGAAAATGATTTCAGATACCCTGGACCCAAGCCACAAACCAAAGAAATTGGCATAATAATGCTTGCAGACGCTGTTGAAGCAGCTTCAAGGACACTGGTTGATCCAAGTCTTGGAAGAGTCCAGTATCTGATAGATAAAATCGTCAACCGCATAATTGAAGATGGTCAGCTCGACGAAACTGATCTCACCTTCAGAGACATAAAGAAAATAAAGGAAAGCTTCCTGAGGGTACTCTCTGGAGCATTTCATCACAGAATAGATTATCCCGGCGTGGAATTGAATAAACCTGTTGAAACATCTGAAAATGGTAAAGACAGAGGTAGTAAATCAGCAGAAACGCATTGAAATACCCGAAGAAGAGGTAAAAGAACTGGTCAGGATGATCAGTGAAGAGGAGGGCTACGGAGAGGGAGAGTTTGTGATAACTTTTCTGGACAGTAACTCCATCACTCGCTTGAATAGAGAATACCTCAACCGGGATGGTGATACAAATGTGATCACTTTTTCTTATGTGAAGGATTTCAATCCTGAAATTGACCCTGTCATTGCAGAGATTTTCATAAACACTGACAGAGTCCTGAGTGAAGCCAGAGAAGCGGGGATGGAACCAATTGAGAGATTCTGGGAACTTCTTATTCATGGAATCCTTCACGGATTCGATTATGAGCATGAAGGAGTCCCGGAAAAAGTGGCAAAGATAATGGAAGAAAAGGAGGAATACTACAGGGAAAAATGGAAGAAGAAAGTAAACGGAATGAAGAAAGGGTAAAAATACCCTGGTGGTTGAGGAGAACTTCACTCTTCAAGGACGAATTCTTCAAAAATCTTATTCAACTTTACTACGCAAACAGGGATAAATGGAAAGAGCAGGAACAGGAATTTTCTGACATTGTTTCACGCATACTTCTCCTTTATCTGGAAGAGGAAACTGTGGGAGATGTTCTGATAAGCTGGGGAGAGGTAAAATACCTTTCAACGGAAACCACCCTTGAGGAAGTGGAGGAGCTGGTAAAGAAAACCAAACACTCCAGATATCCTGTTCTTGACATTGAGAAGGGAGAAGTGGTTGGACTTCTTCATGTGAAGGATCTCATAACGAAATCTGATCAGATCAGAGAAAAGGGCTGGCTCTCGATTCTCAGACCAGCTCACTTCATTCCTGAGGATATAGGTATATTTAACGCTCTGAAAAAAATGCAGGATCAGAAATCACACATGCTCATAGTCATAAATTCCGCAACTGAGGGTCTTGAGGGTATTATAACGATGGAAGATATTCTTGAACAGATCATTGGAGATATAACCGACGAATTTGATCAGGAGAGGGAGAGAAAAAAATATATAATGAGAGTTGAGGGGAGCTCCATAATCGTGAGGGGAGATACTCCCATAAGGGTACTGAGGGAAAAACTTGGCATAGAAGTTGACGAGGAACTTGAGGAAAAAGTTGACTCGGTGGCTGGATTGATCATTGCGGAAAATGGATTCATCATACCTGATGTAGGGACTACTGTGAAATACAACGGATGGGAATTTCAGGTTGTAAAATCTGATGCTTCAAAAATTGAACAGGTCAGGTTAAGACCTATTCCAGGTAAAGAAAGCTAATGGTAACGCTGTCACTGTTCCGGTTACATTCAAGCAAAAGGTAAAGATTTTCTCCTACCTGATAAACTCTGCTGAAAATATTCAGCTCTCTCCCGTTAAGGCAGATGGGATAAAAGTTGTAACCTCTGTCACTTCTGAGTATGATTTCCATTTTTCCCGTGGAGAAGTTGCTTCCTGTGAGGTACTCCCTTTTTTTAAACTTTATTTTCCCTGCAAAGTAACCTCCAGGGTAATCTATAATCTCGTCAGGAATTTTATCAGGATAATCACCCCCGTAATATATGAAAAATCTTCCTGGATTGCCATGTTCAAATGAGATAAGATCCTCAAATCCATCACCATTCATATCCACAAGGGTGAAGAGGTATCCAAAATTTGAATACATCTTTGCAGTGGGGTCTGTGACTGAGAAAAATGGATAATGCTGGGGGAAATCATCACCTCCATAGTAACACAGGACTCTGCCTTTCCCGTCGTCGTAAGAGAAATTTGAAACGCAGAGGGTCTCAGCGCCCCACCCCCTTGTTGCAAAGTTTCCCTTACGAAAGGCAGGATATTTGGGAAAGATTCCGCTGATGTAAAGAGAGTCCAGAATCTCCATTTTATCATCAAGGATAAAAAAGTTGTCACCATTATTTCTTTTTACGAGGAGTGCAAAATTGTTTTCTCTACCAGTAATTGAAGAGATATTCATCATTTCAAAAGGATTGCCATCATTCAGGTGAAGTTTTGTGTTAAGGTCAACCCAGGCTATTTCATCTCTATTCACATATTCAGTTACACTCATACTCCACTGAAAAATCCCCAGTTTTTTCTGTACCGGGTCAAGGAGCAGGAGTTTATCTTCTGAAGCACCCTCTGACACCGCAAGGCCATATCCAGTTGAACCAAGATTTATTACTCTGTAATCTCCATCCCACTTCTCATCCTGATCAAGGGTAAAGAGAAGAACCTCCACATTTGAGAAAGGATATTCCTCCGGGTTTTTGACAATAGCCATAGCAATATCCGGTATTCCATCGCCATTCCAGTCTCCACTGACCACTTTAGCATAGTATTCCCATGAATTTATACCAGTAACTGTTCTCACATACTCTTTGCTTACATGGGGAGTTAATTTTTTATCTGTGTAAAAAGTGTTTCCAGAATTGTTCTTCACCTTCAATTCCACCTTTGGACAGGTAAATGGTATGAGATTTGTGAAACGGAGATTAAGACTTCCCTGATCAGCAGTTGTCGTGGTAACAAATTTCTGAGAATTGTAGAGGGTGGTTTCCACAAGAACTTCTTCTGAACCTGTTTCACCGTCAGAGTAAAATGGAGAAATCGTTACCTCACAGCTGTAATAATCGCATTCACCTGTAGTGATAGCATATGGGTAAAGAGGAGAAGGTGGAGAACTGCCGTATTCACTTCCCACATCTTTAAGAGGTATGAACCACGCCTTTCCATCAGAAGTAGTTGCCCTTTCTGGATACTCTACCCACCAGGGGGGATTGTTCATACTATTTAAGTCTCTCACAAAGCAGTCACTATTTACATAAAGCCCCGTTACACTCCCCTCCACAGGCTGAAGGGGAATCAGAGTTACCTCTCTGCCCTTCCACTCAATCCTGTCAACATTGTAAGGCGTGCCATCATACTGGTAAAGTAAGTCATCTTTTCCACAATCAGGAGCAAGAGTAACAGGTTGTGTGAAAAAGAGTGTGATTCTGGTAACTGGAGATGAGAATTCCGTTCCCCTCATGGGATAGGAGAGATAGAGAACAGGGGGTTTTGAAAAGTGGTAAAAGTTGTAGATTCTCTGAATGGAGTTGAAAAGATCATCAGTTATGGAGAAATTGAGAATGTTCAATCCATCCTTAACTGCAAAATTTGTACTCCATGAAGAGGAAGAAAAATCTTCTCTGTCCCACACTCCATTAAGGAAAAGGTAGCTGTTACTTTCCTTTTCACCGGAAAAGATAGTTACATTCCCTGCAGAATCTGTATTACTGAGGGAAAAGAATGATGGGGGTGTTATGTCTCTGGTTATGCAGAAATTTTCTGTGTCACTCCTGTTACCTGCACTATCCACGGCATAGAGGAAAAAGCACCTCTTACCTTCCTCATTAAGATTCAGAACACATTTCCATTCCTCCCTCTCTTCTTTATCATCGCATAAAAGGTAGTTTGTATCTCTGTCGTAAAGAAAAACTTCACTTCCCTCTTCCCTCACCCCTGTTACTGTTACAGAAAAATCCCTGGTTTTTACCGGATAAAAAAGTGTGGGAGGCGGTGGGGGCTGTGTGTCAAGTATGACTGTCAGAGTTACAGGGTCACTTTCATTTCCTGCTCTGTCAAAAGCAACAACGTTGAAAATATTTTTTCCCTCAACAAGGGGTAACTGAAGGGAAAAACTGGTGGAATAATCAACGGGAACATATACCTCTCCATTAACCTTTATCCCTGAATTCGCCTGCTTTGTTCCCCCTACAACTATGGGATTCTGATTGGTTATAAAAAAAGTGGAAAAGAAAAGGGGAGGTGGTGGCGGAATGGTATCATGCTCGGTGGAGAAGGAGAAAGTGTAGTCTGATCTCATGTGATTACCAAAAAGATCAGTAATCTTCTTTGTAAGAGTTACGGTGTATCTTGTATCATATTCCAGGGGCGTATGAAGCAGCAGATTCAATTTATTTTCAACAACCCTTATCTCTCCATAAATTACAGGTTTTATCTGAATTGCCGAAAAGTTGGCACTTTCCGGGTTAATGTCCTCACTGAAAGTGACAACAATTTTTTCCAGGTTAACTGTAACTCCAGTTGCACCATTTTCTGGATATGTGGCAACCACATAAGGTGGCGTTTTGTCTGCGTAGTTAACTTCTTTCTTCTTGCAGGAGATGGGCAGAAATGCGATTAGAAAAATTATGATAAACCATCTATTCTGGTAAAAATTAAGCATCTCATATATAATATATTGGAAAGAGCGGTTTTGCAAATGGATTTAAAAGAGATCTCTGCTAATCCGGAAAAGTACAAAACAATCTGGCGAATTGTTAATTTCATCGAGAGAATCACACTTGGACCTCTCACCATTCCCATTGAAACACCCAATGAAGTGGTCTGGATGTGGGAAAAGTCAACTCTCATCAGATACCTCTCTCCCACAAGGAGGATCAGGTTCAGAACCCCGGTACTTATAGTGCCTCCTCTCATGGTGAAGCCAACAATCTTTGATCTGAGACCCGGTCATTCTATGGTTGCGTTTCTGGTAAATTATGGTTTCAACCTTTTCATGGTGGATTTTGGTATTCCGAGGAGACACGACAGGTACATAAGTGTTGATCACTATGTAACAGAATTTATTCCGGAGGCCATAAAAAAAATTGTGGAATTAACCGGGGAAAAAGAGGTGAGTCTGATAGGCTGGAGCATGGGTGGAATAATGAGCCTTCTCTACACAGCCATTTTCGAAAACCTCCATGTCAGGAATCTGGTAACCATTGGTTCTCCGGTAGATTACGGCAAAATGTTTCCCTTTAACATTCTCGCGAGATTGATAGAGCTACCCGGAGTGAAGAAGGGAATAGACCTGATGGGGAATATTCCACCCTTCATTACCAAAAATGGCTTCAGAATACTCACTCCGCTGAAAAATATTCAGAGATACATAACCCTTGTGGATCATTACTGGGACAGAGAATGGGTGGCTGCATATGAAACGATAAATGACTGGATAGAAGATTTTATTCCTTACCCGGGTGAAGCTTTCAAGCAGTTTGTCAGTGAATTTATAAAGGATGACAAGTTGCGCAAAGGTCAATTAAAAATTGGCAACAGATATGTTGATCTCTCTAAAATAAGAGTTAACGTTTTATCTTTCGTGGGAACAACTGACATAATAGCCCCGAAACCATCGGTGGAGGCAATTAAAAAATTTTTACCTCACAGCAAAGTGGAATTAAAATATGTTCCTCTTGGACATATAGGCCTTGTGGCTGGTTCAGAAGCACCGGAACTGGTGTGGAAACCGATGGCGGAATGGCTTGCATCACATTCAGAGGAAATAAAAAGTGCTGAGGAAACTGGAAACTGAACTTTTAAAGAACAGAAGAAGTTCTGAAGAGATCCTGAGGGATTTTTTCAAAATAAAGAATCTTACAGGTAGAGCTGAGGAGCTCCTGGATGGAATCCTGAGAAATCTTGGATTCAAAAAAGGTGAAGATGGTCTGTGGAGTTACGAGCCTGTAATTCCCCGGGATGAATTTGTTGTGGTTGATGTTGAAACCACAGGTCTCAGTTTTGAAAAGGGGGCAAGGATCATTGAAATAGGAATGGTTGAAGTTAAGAGAGGTGAAATTGTAAGAACCTATTCCCAGCTCATTAACCCCGGTGTCAGAATACCACCAAAAATCACATCCATCACAGGGATAAACAATGAAAAACTCCTGGGAAAACCCTCCTTTGAAGAGGTTGCACCAGACATTCTTGATTTCATTTCAAACAGATATATGGTGGCGCACAATTTCCCCTTCGACTACTCCTTTTTAAAAGGTGAGTTTGCAAGAATAGGGGTGGAATTCCCTCAACGTGGCATCTGTACGCTTCAAATTTCACGAAAACTTCTGGGACTCAGAAGAAATGATCTTGATTCTCTTGCAAGCTACTTCAACCTCTCCTTCATAAGCAGGCACAGGGCTCTGGGTGATGCCCTTGTCACTGCTGAAGTTTTTCTGAGATTACAGGAAATTGTACCGGGAGATATAATTGAGTTCTGTGAGAATGAATGTAGATTTTGAATCACTCCTGAGAAATCTGAGAAATATCCTTCCACCTGAAAGAATCTCCACCAGACAGGCAGAAAGGTATCTTTACTCCTACGATGCCACTGCTCTGGAATTCTACCCAGATATTGTGGTCTTTCCCACAAACAGAGAAGAAGTTGTGGGAATTGTTAAACTTGCCGGTAAGTATGGGATTCCCATTGTTCCCAGAGGTGCAGGAAGTGGTATGAGTGGAGGAGCTCTTCCCGTGGAGGGAGGAATTGTTCTTTCCTTCGAAAAGATGAACAGAATCAAAGAGATAAACACCATAAATCACTATGCTGTGGTGGAGCCGGGTGTTATAACTTCCGTTCTGCACAGGGAAGTGGAAAAAGTGGGTCTTTTCTATCCTCCAGATCCTGCGAGCAGAAATTTCTCTTCCATCGGAGGTAACGTTGCAGAAAACGCAGGGGGTCTCAGAGCAGTCAAGTATGGAGTGACAAGGGATTATGTTATGGCTCTGGAAGTGGTTCTTCCCGATGGGACAGTTATTCATACAGGAAGCAAAACCATAAAAGATGTCGCAGGTTATGATTTAACCAGGTTGCTGGTGGGTTCTGAGGGAACACTGGGTATCATTACAGAGATAACCTTAAAACTCATTCCTCTTCCCCGATGGAAAGAAACCTTCCTTGCCCAATTCTCAACACCTGAGGATGCCATTTCTCTTGTTCCCGAAATACTTTCCATTGGTCTTCCCTCAACTCTTGAATTTATTGATGGTTTCTCCCTCAGAGCAGTTGAGAGCTATCTTGGTGTGAATTTTCCGGGAACAGAGGGGGTTCTTCTCATTGAAAATATGGGCAACAGAGGGGAAGTTGAGCACTGGGCAGGGGAGCTGAAAAACTTTTTTGAGAAAAGGAATGTTAAATTTCTGCGTGCCGAAAATGAGGAACAGAGAGAGAAATTCTGGAAAATAAGGAGATCAATTTCCGCTTCCCTTTCAAAAATCAAACCAAACAGATTCAACGAAGATGTGGTTGTAAAAAGAAGCGACCTGAAAAGGTTAATTGCCGAATCATACAGGATAGCGAAAAAACACAACATTTTAGTGGCAGATTTTGGCCATGCGGGGGATGGTAATATCCACGTTAACTACCTTCATGACAGAAAAGATGAAAATGAGAGGAGAAGAGCGTGGAGGGCAACTGAGGAGATGGTGGAAGAGGTGATTAAAATGGGCGGGACAGTTTCAGGGGAGCATGGAATTGGAATTATGAAAAAGGAACTTCTCAGAAAGCAGTTCACAGAAGAAGAAATTGAATTGATGAAGAAAATAAAAAGGGCCTTTGATCCCGATAATATTCTGAATCCAGGCAAAATTTTCTGATGAATCGAGAGTTAATCGTAAAACAGATCGAAAGGGAAGTTTCAAAGTGTGCCAGATGCGGTGCATGCAGGCATCTATGCCCCGTTTATTCTGAAGAAAACATGGAGAAAACCTCTCCCCGGGGGAAGAACTCTCTTCTCATGCTCTTTCTGAAAGAGGGTGGGTCAGTAGATGAGATGGGAAAGATTCTTGAATCATGTACTGTTTGTGAAGCCTGCGTGGAGGGTTGCCCCAATGAGGTACATACATACAAAATCGTGCTTCTGGGAAGGTCACTTGTGGAGAAAAGCAAACTTGAGAAAGAAGCATACGCAATATTCAACAGAAATTCACTGTTGAAAACAGGTGAAAGGGTTATTTCCGTTCTTCAAAGTAAGCTGATGATAAAGGAGGGGGATCTGTACAGATTGAGGTGGAGAATTGGAGGGATTGACAAATACCTTCCTCAAATTCCTGATAAGGATTTTTTCAGTTACTACTCAGAACTGCCGGATCAGGGTAAATTTGAAAAAAAAGTCCTCTTTTTCACAGGCTGTCTCATAAGGTATCTATATCCCCTGACAGGGGTTCATCTCGTTGAAATTATGAATCATTATGGGTGGGGGGTGATTGCACCAGAGGAACAGATTTGCTGTGGATTGCCCGCCCTTTCCAGTGGATTCATGGATGAGTTTCTGGAATCCATGGAACACAATGTGAGGCTCTTTAACAGATATAAGATAAATCATATCATCTCTGCCTGCGGCTCATGTGAAAATACCCTTAAAAATTATTACAGGGAATTTGCAGAATTCTCCACACTTTCTGCTGAAGAGATAAGGGTTTTTTCGGAGAGGATTATGGATGTTTCAGAATTTATGCTTCAGGTTATTGGTGTGGATAGAGACATTTTTCCCTCTCCCGAAAAGGTTACCTATCATGATTCCTGCCATCTTAACAGGGGAATAGGGGTGAGAGAAGCTCCCCGTGCTTTGTTGAGAAATGCAGGAAGATTCGTGGAGATGAGGGAAGCAGATGTATGCTGCGGTTTTGGAGGGTCATTTTCAGTAAAGCAGTATGAGACTTCACAGAAGATACTGCAGAGGAAGATGAGAAATGTGGAGGAAACGGGAGCAGAGTATCTTGTGGCTGAGTGCCCTGGATGTATTCTCCAGTTGAACGAAGGTAAGGAGAAGTATCTCAGTGGGGAACTGAAAGTCAGGCATCTGGTTGATTATATCTATGAAAAGTTGTTTTTGAAGTAGGAAGCAGGTCTGCGGCGGGACCGTTTTCCTCCTCCGTCTCTACCTGAAAAGGGCTCTGTAGATTCCTCCTCCACAGAGATAGTAAATGGAGTTATAGCCACTCCCAGTTATCACAGAGGGGTAACTTCCACAATCTCCATTAGAATCAACCTGTGCAAAATACCACCTTCCACCGATATATCTGCCAAGGTAGAGGTCTCCTCCAGTAAGCTCTCTGAACACAACAAATTTCAAATCATCACTCTCATTAAAATCAACCGGTTTTAATTCACCGAAATAGTTACCACTGTTAATCTGATTTCCAGATGTGTCAACCCTGACCCAGTTTATCCCCTCGTTGTTGTAAAATATATCCACGACCTCACCAGATATCTTCCCATAAATAGAAGGAGAGTAGGATGTCATTATTGTAGACCACAGATCCTTCACCGTAACTTCCGTGGCAGAACTCAAATATACAAGACCAACATCACCATACACCCTGCCATCTTTCGTGTAAATTCTGCTGACAATCGCTTTTCCATCATCACATGCTATCCTGAATCTATTCCCCGATCCAATCATTTCAGTCATCATCTTACTGTCCCCTCCCTGTGAAACGCTGGTAATTACTCCTGCATAAAGAATTCCGTCACTTAAGTATGTAAGAAAAATCCCCCGTCCAACGCAGATCCTTCCATCATCACCCTTCACACCAGGATCAATGGTTGAGTGGGAGGAAAAGTCTGGGTCAGTTTTCAAAATATGGAGAGTTTGACTTTCATCTTTTGTCAGAATGTAAATATTTTCTCCATCTGAAGCCATATGAAGGATAGAGGTATCTGAAGTAACCACACTGCCGGCAGAAAGGGAGACAATACTTTTCATACCTCTGAGGTCGTCTGTGAGGGCAAAATCACTGGATGAGGTTGTTACCACATCTAAATATGTGTAATAATCTGTCTGGATCAGGGGCTTCATTAACCAGGAATTTTCCCATCGGAGCATATATAGAGAGGAGTTCCATGAATCCTGAAAAGTCACAAAAGTTACACCATCAGAATAAATTGCGTCAAGAGATAAAGGTGTGGAACTTGAAATCGGGTAAAGATTCACACCATCAGTTCCAAATTTTCCATAAACAATTGAGGGTGTCTCACCAGAGGGGTAAAACCCGGCAAACTCATCCTTTCTCACAAAAACTGGGAATGTCAGATAATCTGCAACTACATAATCTGTTACCTCTCCATCAAAAGTTTCTGAGGCAAGGGAAACAAAAGGACCATTTATCCTCTGATAAAGAATTCTCCATCCCTCAGCCGCAACTGTCAGTGCAATTGAGTAACCACCTTCGGAACTTCTCAAAATACTCTCTGTTGTATCAGTTATATCTGCCAGATAGAGGCGATTGTTTGAGAAGACATGATATATCTCGTTGTCATAGCATGTAAAATCAAACTCCTCCGCTCCCTGTATCTCCTCCACTTCGTAACTCATGTCTTCATAAGCTCTGTAGAGATATGATGAATTATCTCCGTTTAAAATAAGGGCAACATGGTCGGTACATGAGGAAAGTTTCCCTTTATTCCACTCCCCATCAATTCTCAATTTATCTATAACGCTACCATTAAAATCCAGTTTAAGTAACTCTGTCACATCACCACCAAGTAAAACCCAGATATAATTAATGCTCTTTGCCAGAGAGAAAAAGGATGGATTGGAAAATCTGGTCAAAATCTTTCTCATCTCGAGATTTCCATTGTAATCTCTTCTTTCCATAACCACCC
>Ga0256833_1002249_pt1 | contig 13767 bp, 14 predicted proteins | sample 356284metaG_FD_190535 | JGI IMG/M metagenome (GOLD analysis project Ga0256833, IMG submission 190535) | Hydrothermal vent microbial communities from Mid Atlantic Ridge, Atlantic Ocean - 356-284 | ecosystem: Environmental > Aquatic > Marine > Hydrothermal vents | place: Atlantic Ocean: Mid...
TCGCCCTGGCGCGGTCAAATATCTTCTGGGCCGCTTCCTCAAGGGCCTTCTCAGGAGTTACCTTGCCGTCGGTAACGACCTTGAACCTTGGTTTCCTGGCCATTAGAACCGGATGCTCGATGGTGTATCCGGCGAAAGTCACGTGCTTGTTCTCGTGGAGTGTCTCGTTGAGAAGGTTGGCGAAAGTGTGGTCTTCACCTTCAAGGTAAAATTCTATGACGTTGCCTTCACGCTTGATAACTTCAATCTTCATTTTTCTCACCCGCTAAGTGTTTTAGGAGCTCCTCCATTGCCTGCTCCTTGTTCTTCACCAGTTCGTATTTAAACTTATCCTCCTTCCACTCGGCAAGGCCAAGCTCCACGAGCCTGTCGATGACCTGCCCGGGAGAAATATCGAAGGCCACGCTCACGGGAACGACAACTTCCCTTATCTGCTTCGTGGTTTGGAGCGCCACTTCTCCCATTGCCTCACCGAGTTCTCCGATGAGTTTAACAAGCCCTTCCCAGGGCATTGAGGTTACGAGTTCATCCCCCTCAAGCTCCACGCTTTCTCCGAGGAGTTCGAGGCTTTTTGTGAGGATCGGAATGGCAACGCTTGTTCCGGCGTCCCTGAATAGGTCGTCTATCGAGTAGTGGTACAAACCACGCCTGTCTGGGTATAGCTTGGCACGAACCCTGGCATGTATTTCCCGGATCTTCCTTAAAGCCTCCCGTATATCTTCTTTGGTTCCTTGGACGTTTATTTTGAGATCATTGAGTTTTCCGTGGACGTATATAAAAGCGGGCAGGTTGAGCCGCTGTATTTCCCTCAGGACTTCTTCCTTCTCGATGTCGTCCTTTACGTGAATCGTTATAACCTTCTTGGCCCGCCCCATGCTCACACCTTCATTTTCCTGTAGAGTGTCGAAAGCTTCCTTGTTTCAACGTTTCCGCACTTTGGACAGACAAGCTGATTACCGCGTCTTACGAGCGGCGTTCTGCATCTGGAGCAGAGTGCATAGATAACGCCGAGGTCGGGTTCCTTTGTGCTCAGCTGGAGGGGGCTCTTTTCGTTAGCTATGACCTTGGCTCTGATTACGTCTCCTATCTTAAACTCCCTGCTCAGGCTCTCAACGTATCCATCCCTTACTTGGGAGACGTGGATTCCCGCGAGTTTTGACGTGGCTATCTCCCTGTCATCGTCCCTTCCTTCGATTTTAATGAGCTGAACTACGGCGTTCTGACCCCTTACCTCAAGTATTTTGCCTATAACCACGTCTCCGATTCGGGGAAGTGGGGGTACGTCCGTTATGGGCTCCACACTTATTTCCATCCTTTCGGGATTTATTCTTACTTTTCCGGCCCTTATGGCGTAAAGTTCACCGTTCTCTTCCTTAACTCCATCACCGGGGAAATACTCCTCTATGACACCAAGATAATCACCGGGAAGAACGAGCTCGCCGTTTTGAGGGACCTTTTTTTCATCCATTCTCCACACCTCAATGGAATTTTGGTCGGGTATTTTTTAAGCCTTTGGCTGGCGGATGGGTTTATAAGGGGGAGGAAAAACTTTTAGTAATTCACCTCGAGCCTATGGTGGTGGTAAGGATGAGGATGCTTCTGATACATAGCGACTATTTGGAATACGAGGTAAAAGACAAGGCCCTCAAGAACCCCGAGCCCATAGAGGAGGAACAGAAGAGGGGCAGACTTGATGAGGTTTTAGCCGTTTTCATAAGCGTTGAAAAAGTTGATGAAGACAACCCTGAGGAGGTTGTTGAAAGGGCAATAGCGGAGATAGGTGATGTGGCGAAGCAGGTTAAGGTCGAGAGGATATTTGTCTACCCCTTTGCCCACCTGAGCAGTGAACTGGCGAAGCCTGATCTGGCCCTTGGAATACTCAAAAAAATTGAGGAGAAGCTGAAGGAGTTGGGTTACGAAGTCAAACGCGCCCCCTTCGGCTACTATAAGGCTTTCAGGCTCAGCTGTAAGGGTCATCCATTGGCAGAGCTCAGCAGGACAATAACGCCCGGAGAAACTGTTTCAAGGGAAGAGCGTAACATTGCCCTTGAGAAGGAGGAAAAGGAGCTCGTAAGCTATTGGTACATTCTCACGCCAGAGGGAGAGCTGGTGGACGTTGAGAAGTTCGACTTCACGGGCTACGAGAACCTGAAGAAGTTCGTCAACTACGAGATACATAAGAACAGAATTGCAGACAAGGAACCACCGCACGTCAAGCTTATGCTCGATCACGAGCTCGTCGATTATGAGCCGGGAAGCGATGGGGGCAACCTCAGGTATTATCCTAAGGGCAGATTGATAAAGGGTCTTCTCGAACAGTACGTGACGGAGAAGGTCGTTGAGTACGGGGCAATGGAAGTTGAAACCCCGATCATGTATGACTTTGAGCACCCTGCACTCGAAAAGTATCTCAACCGCTTCCCTGCGAGACAGTACGTAGTTAAAAGTGGTGACAAGAAGTTTTTCCTCCGCTTTGCGGCCTGTTTCGGCCAGTTCCTCATAAAGAAGGATGCAATAATCAGTTATCGCAACCTGCCTCTTAGAATGTACGAACTCACGCGTTACTCCTTCAGGAGGGAGAAGAGCGGTGAACTCTCTGGCTTGAGGCGTCTGAGGGCTTTCACAATGCCGGATATGCACACAGTCGCTAAGGATCTTGGACAGGCTATGGATGAGTTCAAGAAGCAGTACAAGCTCAGCATGGAGGTTCTCAGGGGTGTTGGACTCACGCCTGAAGATTATGAGGTCGCCATAAGGTTTACCCGCGACTTCTGGGAGGCCAACAAGGACTTCGTGGTGGAGCTGGTAAGGATTATTGGAAAGCCCGCCCTCATCGAGATGTGGGACCAGAGGTTCTTCTACTTCATCCTCAAGTTCGAGTTCAACTTCGTGGACAACCTCGATAAGGCAGCGGCCCTGAGTACGGTCCAGATCGATGTGGAGAACGCGGAGCGCTTTGGAATAACCTACTACGACGAGGAAGGGAAGGAGCGCTATCCGCTTATCCTCCACTGCTCGCCCAGCGGAGCAATTGAAAGGGTTATGTACGCAATCCTTGAGAAGCAGGCAAAGCTCCAGGTCAAAGGCGTAAAACCAGCCTTCCCACTCTGGCTCAGCCCGATACAGGTTAGGGTTATACCAGTTGGCGAGGAAGTTCTTGACTACGCGCTCTACGTTGCAGGAAAGCTTGAGGGTGCGAAGATTCGCGTTGATGTCGACGATACCTCTGACAGGCTCAACAAGAAGATAAGGAAGGCCGAGAAGGAGTGGATACCCTATATAATCGTGATCGGCAGGAACGAGAAGGAGCAGGGCACTGTAACAGTTAGGAGAAGGGAGGACGGAAAACAGTTTGAGATCCAACTTGAGGATCTTATCAGGGAGATAAGACAGAGAACGGAGGGCTTCCCCTACAAACCGAGGCCCCTGCCGCTCCTCCTCAGCAGGAGGCCCAAGTTCAGGGGGTAAACCCCCTTTATTTTTCAGACAAATATGGGACTATTCGGGGGGAGCTCCTGATAAAATCTCTTTTATGAATTCTGCGGCCTCGTTACTGAATGCGTTTTTCTTGACTTCATTGCCGTATTTGTCGTACACCTTGCCGTCTCTGAAGTTTATTTCGAAGACCTCATAGCGTTCCTCGCTTTTTTCGTGGAGTTTTATTCCGTGGTCTCTGAGATGGCTTTCCAGATTCTCAACGTCCACGTACTTTCCACACTTCTCGCACTTGTAGAACTGCCAGAACACATAATCCTGGCCTGCGAGCATGTTGTTTTTCAGGTGATTAACAAGACTGCCTCCGAGGTACTCGTAGAAGTCCTCCTGGATCAACGCGTTTTCCTCTTCGACCACCCTGAAACCGCTCCAGACTATGTGGTCGTTTATGTCGGCGAGGGTTGCCTTGAGGTAGCGGTAGGTTAGGATGAAAACCCCGTTGTGGATGAAGAATACGCTCTTATCGGGAATTGCTATTATCCTTATTCCGCCTTGGGTTCCTTTTTCTGCCAACTTTTCGGCTTCCTCCCTGTCTTTAGCCACGTCGATGGTTACCCTAACGTTGCTCTTTTTGTGGGTCCCCTCTATCCTCTCTCCCGTGAGCTCCCAATGATAATCGTCCAGGTACCTCACTTGGGCGTAGACTTTCTTTATTCGAGGACTCAGCTCTGAATACTGCATTAATCACCACCGTGAAGAAATGGCACTCGATGTTAATAAGTTTTAGCGAAAAAGTTTAAAAAGGGTATCAGCGACCGAACCGCCTCTGCCTGCGCTGGTACTCTCTGATTATTCTCAGGAAATCTATTTTCCTGAACTCGGGGAAGTACACGTCCACAAAGAAGAGTTCACTGTAGGCTATCTGGTAAAGCAGGAAGTTGCTTATCCTCTCCTCACCACCCGTCCTTATGACTATGTCCGGGTCGGGCATATTTGGATAGTAAAGGTACTCCTTTATGAGCTCCTCGTCAATGTCCTCAGGATTTATTCTGCCTGCTAAGGCGTCCCTCACTATCTCCCTCACGGCATCGGCTATCTCGCTCCTTCCCCCGTAGGCGAGGGCTATGTTGAGGGTGTAGTTGCCGTACTTTTGAGTGACCTTTTCGGCATCTTCCGCGGCTTTTCTGACGTTTTCTGGGAGAAGCTCTTTCCTTCCGAGGACGTTGACGCGGATGCCGTATCTGTGAACCCTCTCGTCCTCAATCAGCTCCCTGAACTTCTCCTCGAAGAGTTTCATGAGCGCCCTGACCTCCTCCTCCCTCCTCCTGAAGTTTTCGGTGGAGAATGCGTAAACGGTGAGAGTCCTTATGCCGAGCTCGCGGCACCACTCCAGGATCTCCTCAAGCTTCCGGGAGCCAAAGAGGTGGCCGTACCAGGGGGGTTTCTCCAGCTTCTTGGCCCATCGCCTGTTCCCGTCCATTATGATTGCCACGTGGTCGGGTATGTTCCCATTTTTGACCTTCTCTAAGAGGTAGTGTTCGTAAATGTCATAGGCGGGCCTGAAGAGAATTTGGGGAAGGTGGGAGATCAGCCTGTAAATCATTGACATCACTCGATTCTCTTCCTCGACCTGAGGTGTTTTTCTGCCAGTTCCATATAAATCTCGGCGTTTTTCTTAGTCCACTCGATTTCCTCATCGCTGAGCTGCCTCACGACCTTTCCCGGAACCCCTATCACGAGACTGTAGTCCGGGATCTCCTTGCCCGGTGGAACGAGGGCGCCGGCGCCGATGACAACGTGTTTGCCAATCTTCGCCCCGTCAAGGATTATTGCCCCCATTCCGATGATGACGTAGTCGCCTATCTCAGCCCCGTGAACCACTGCATTGTGACCGATGGTGACGTACTTGCCTATTATCGTGGGCTGACCGTGGGAGGTGTGTATGCTGACGTTGTCCTGGACGTTGGAGCAGCATCCAACGTAAATCTGCTCTATGTCCCCCCTCAGAACGGCGCTTGGCCATACGCTCGTCTTTTCTTCGAGGACAACATCTCCAATAATCGATGCACTCTCGTCAAGGAAAGCACTTTCATGGATTTTGGGCTTCTTTCCTTCGAACTCGTAAACCACCATGATCATCACCGCTTTTAACTCTCGGGCATAACTTATAAAGCTAACCGGGAAGAGATAATACTGGGGAGCTCAATGAGGTACAGAAGGGGAGCGAGTGCCGAGAGGGAACTCATAAAGATGCTTGAAAAGGCCGGATTTGCAGTCGTTAGATCCGCGGGAAGCAAAAAAGTTGACATTATTGCGGGCAATGGAAGAATCTACCTCTGTATAGAGGTTAAGAGCACTCATGAGGACCGTCTTTACATAAGGTCTGAGGATTACGAAAAACTGATGTCCTTCGCCGAGAGGTTCGGCGCTTCTCCCGTTATCGCGGTGAAGTTTGTGAACCGTGGCTGGAGGTTTTTCAAGCTCGAAGACCTCGAAGCGGGGGGCAAAAACTATAGGGTGACCTTTGGCTCCCCCAACTACATGACCTTCGACGAAATGGTCGGCAGACAGGTCACTCTTGAAGAGGTGATTGGCGGTGAGATTTAGGACCCTCCTTGTTATCCTTCTCATAGGGATGTCACTTCTATTCGCTCCTGTCAAGGGAGATAAACTTGTGTCCATTCAGGCCCTCAACAACGATTTCTACGCCGTGCCGGGCGATACGATAGTGGTTCCGTACACGGTTATCAACGTGGGGAACGAGCCCATTGGAAACGTTACGGTTTACGTTGTTGGCCCCACGACGGGTTTTCAGTACGGCATCAGGGTTGTCAGGGAGCCTATACCACCGGGGGGCACTTACAACGGCACGATAACCTTCACCGTTCTAAACCCTGAACCCGGGAAGTACATTCTCAAACTGGTGGCCAAGATCGGTGAAGTGTACTCCGAGGCCCCCATAACAGTGATTGTCAAGCCGGTTATCGATTACTTCCCGAGGATAAAGGTCAGTAAGAGGTACGTTTATGGGGAGGATGTTAACGTCAGCCTCGAAGTGGTTTCGAAGGCCAACACGATAATAAGCGGCAGAATAGGTTACGAGGTTGCCTTAAACGGAACGGTAATAAGGAACGTGAGCTCTGTGACCTTTGTACGGCCCGGCGGGGTGTGGCGGGGTGAAATCTATCTCGTCAAACCATCAATTGGTCTGTACACGGTTCGTCTCTGGGCGAACATGAGTGGTGTTTACAGGGAGACCCTCGCGACCTTTGAAGTTTACCGGCGTAACTTGAGTTGTGTTGCCGAGTTCAGAAACGGAGCCATTCACGTGTTTGTATCCGACCCAAGCGGTAGTGGGGTCGGCGGGGTGAGGGTCTACATAAACGGGGCCGAATTCATAACCCGGGAAGATGGAACGGTGACGTATCTCGTCACTACGCCAGGGGTTTACAACGTCGTGGCCGATTTGGACGGACGAATCGTGAAGGAGAAGATAACGGTCGCGCAACTCGCCGTCGATGTTGCCCAGAGGGGTAACAGGCTTCTCATCCGGGTTCGTGCGGGGGAAAAGCCGGTGCCGGGAATTGTGGTGAGCGTTTCCGGCTCTGAGGGATCAACCTATGCGGTGACCAACGAGAGTGGCAGCGCCGTAGTGAACCTGAACCTGACCGGTTATGGCCCCCTCATGGTCTCGGCTGAGAGTGAGAGGTACCTTGGGGCAAGAATAACCTTCACGGCCACCCCTCCCCAGACTACAACCTCAACAACGACAACCACTCCTGTCCCTTCAAACATTAGTCCCACTCAAACGCCGGCTTCTCCCAAGGGCGGCTCTCTCCTTGGAGTTATTATCATAATAAGCGGGTTTCTCCTTGGAGCAAGCGTTTACCTCGCTTTCTTTAGCCCCATAGTTCAGGAGGAAACCATCGATAGGTATTACTTTGTGAAGGTGAAGGCACCGCGGATGAGGGCTATGAAGGGCTTCCGCTTCGAGAAACCCATAACGGGGGTCGATGTTAGGGCAACCAAGGGGCGTGCAAGGATAGAGGGCAATAGTGTCGTTTGGGAGCTCGACCTTGAACCGGGGGAGGAAGCATATCTCCAGGTTCTCCTCGGATGAGAATGACAAACCTTATTAAGTGCAGTGGATACATTCAGACAGAAATCTGAAGGAGGCGAAAGCCATGGTAAACCTTGAACTGCTTAAGAAGGTCGTTGAGGCACCTGGAGTTTCCGGCTACGAGTTCCTTGGGATAAGGAACGTTGTCCTTGAGGAGCTTGAAGGACACGTGGATGAAATCCGGGTTGACAAGCTCGGAAACGTCATAGCCCACAAGAAGGGTAAGGGCCCTAAGATAATGATCGCCGCCCACATGGACAAGATAGGTCTCATGGTGAATCATGTGGACGAGAAGGGCTACCTCCACATCGTTCCGATTGGAGGCGTTGACCCCAGAACCCTCGTCGCCCAGAGGATTCGCTTCTTCACCGAGGAAGGCGAGCGTTTCGGAGTTGTTGGCCACATACCCCCTCACATCCAGAAGCCCGATGACAGGAAGAAAGCGGCCGACTGGGACACCATAGTCGTTGATGTCGGCGCGGACAGCAAGGAGGAAGCCGAGGAGATGGGCTTCCGCGTCGGAACCGTCGGTGAGTTCGCTCCAGCGTTTGTCCAGCTCAACGATAACAGAATTGCGACTCCTTACCTTGACGACAGGGTTTGCCTCTACGCAATGATTGAAACAGCCAAATCCCTCGAAAGCCACGAGGCCGACATATACTTCGTCGCCTCCGTGCAGGAGGAGGTGGGTCTACGCGGTGCGCGCGTCGCTTCCTACGCCATCGATCCGGAGATAGGCATAGCGATGGACGTCACCTTCGCCAAGCAAGTTGGAGACAAGGGCAAGATAGTTCCGAAGCTCGGAGGCGGCCCGGTAATGGACGTTGGGCCCAACATCAACCCCAAGCTGAGGGCTTTCGCCGACGAGGTCGCCAAGAAGTACGGCATAGAACTCCAGGTCGAGGCCAGCCCAAGACCTACAGGAACCGACGCCAACATAATGCAGATTAACAGAGAGGGCGTTGCTACCGCAGTTCTCAGCATACCGATACGCTACATGCACAGCCAGGTCGAGACAGCTGACCTGAGGGACATAGACAAGACCATCGAGTTCGCCAAGCACTTCCTTGAGGAGCTCAGGCGAATGGACCTTACCCCGTGAGAATCGACACCTGCTTTTTACTTCCTTTTCTTGGGATTTCCAGAGCCTTTTATTTCCCTGGACTATCTGCAGGGACTCCCTCAACGTTCGGTAGTTTTTGTGTATCCCCGCAGGAGAGGCATGCCTGTTCTCTATCCATTTTCGATACGAATTTAAGGGGATCCGCATACTCTTCTAAACGTGGGGAGACACGGGTTTAGACTGGGGGTGCTACTGTGATTGAGGTCGAGGTCAAGGGTTATGCGGATGATGATGTGTTTGAGAGGGTCCGGGAGAGCTTTGATTTTTTGAGAAGGGAGTACCATGAGGACACCTACTACAGTCATCCATGCAGGGATTTTTCAAGAACAGACGAAGCGCTTAGGATACGGGTCAGGCGATTTGACGGCCATTTTGAAGCTTTCCTGACGTATAAGGGTCCAAAGCTCGATAAGGTATCCAAAACGCGGGAGGAAATCGAGGTTCTCATTGAGGATCCTGAGGCTCATGCGAGAATCCTTGAGGCCCTTGGCTTTCGGGAGGTCTTGACGGTTGAGAAGGTTCGAGAGAGGTACTACGTCGAAAAGGGCGTAACAATAACCCTCGACGAGGTCAACGGTCTGGGTAAGTTCGTGGAAGCTGAGGCAATGACCGAGGATGAGTCCAACGTGCAGGAGTTGGTGGAGTTTCTTATGGGAATTCTCAGGGAACTCGGCGTTAGGAGGTTTGAGAGGCGCTCCTACCTTGAGTTAATCCTTGAGAAGGGAGTGTGAATGGGAAAACTGGATGAACTCTTTGGCCGTTCCAGCGATAAAAAGCGTTCGGAGCTTGAGATTCTCGAAGAGATTGAGGACTACGTTGTTGTGGGGGACTTTGAAGGAGCGGTTGAGCTGGTGGGGTCCCTTAACACTGAAATCAACCGATTCTTGGCGCTCCGTCTCATCTTGAGGGGGATTTTGAAGGAAGTTGAAAAGGGGGAGGTGAAAAAGGAGGAGGTCATTGGAGTTCTCGGAGTTGTTGTTCCGCTGATTAATTCCATCACCAACGGGAGACACAGGGCCCTGCTGACCTTTGATACCGCCCTGATTCTCTACTACCTCGGAGACAGTTTGCGCGGGGATCTCTCCCTGAAGGCTGCAATAAACCTGGCCTCTGGCCACGACGACGTTCTTGTGGAGATGGTAAGGGAACTCGTTAGGAGGGGGCTTCTCGAAAAAGCCGCGGGGGCGCTCAAACTCGTAAGGGACAGGGATAAACTTGATAGCGTGCTCGTTACGATAGCGGAGATATTCCACCGCATGGGTGAGTTTGAGAAGGCAAAGGAAGTGGTGAAGCACATAAAGAATCCTTTTCACAAGGCTATGGCACTTTACTACATGGCCATCGTTGAGAATTCCCGTAACCCTGAAATGGCAAAGACCCTCATTGAAGGGGCCATAAAAGTGGCTGAAGGAATAAACGAACCGGACGCAAGATTCGAGATAATGATGAAGCTGTACGACCTGAAAGCAACTATTGAGGGTTCCTCTATACGTCTTGCAGATATTCTGGGGAAGAAAAAACCTCCTCAAGAATAACTGGCGGGATTCTCCTGCCCTGCCGTTTTAATTCGTTGTACACAGCCAGGGGAGGAGGTAGTTTCACACCGATCTTTTCCAGGTCTTCAAGGTTATCTATGAGTTCCTCCGGTTTTCCCTCAAGAATTACCCTGCCATGATCAATTACCGCTATCCTGTCTGCCCTCTTGAACAGGAAGTCTGCATTGTGGTCCACGAGTACTACGGTGACGTTTTCTTGTATGTTTAGGTCCGATATAAGTTTTAAAACTTGCCTTCGGCCTTCTGGGTCAAGTTGTGTAGTGGGTTCGTCGAGCACGAGGATCTTCGGTTTCATTGCCAGGATTGCAGCTATTGCCAGTCTCTGTTTTTCACCCCCGCTGAGGTTAGGTGGGAACTCCTCGCGTTTGTCCTGAAGTCCCGACACTTTAAGCGCCCACTCGACTCTCTCCAGGATTTCTTCCCTCGGAAGTCCAAGGTTTTCGAGGGCAAAGGCCACTTCCTCTTCAACGGTCATGCTGAAAATCTGACTCTCTGGGTTCTGGAGGACGAGTCCCACGAGGGTGGAGAGCTTCGGAACGGGCGTTTTCATTGTGGAATAATTTTCCATCGTTTCAGGGTCGGTAATCGTCACCTCCCCCTCAAACTCCCCTCTGATGGAGTGGGGTATGATGCCGTTGAATGTTAAGCACAGGGTGGATTTTCCACTCCCGCTCGGTCCGACGATTCCGAGGAACTCTCCTCTCCGTATGTTAAGGTTAATCCCGTTCAGAACGTATTCCGGACTTCTGCGATATCGGAAGCGCAGGTTTTTGACCTCAACGACGTTCATCTCTTCCTCACCATCCTTGGGGCGAGGAAGAGGACGCTTATTATGAAGACGAGGGTCGAGAATATCTCCAGGCGCCCTATCCACATGTGGAGGATTAGGAGCACCTTGATGTCTGGGGGAAGCGCTGGGGAGGTTATGCCCACACTGAGCCCAACGTTTCCCTGGGCTGAGGCCACCTCAAAGAAAGAATCGACGAGGGAAACTTTTAGCCGCAGGGCCATGTAGACGGTTCCTAACAGGAGGATAGCTATGTAGGTCATCGTAAAGCTCATGACTTCCTGGATATCAGAATCCGTGAATACATAGTCCCCGACCTTTCTCTTTATCACCGCCCCTCTCGGCAGTATGGCCTGCTGGAGGGTCCATTTAAGGCTCTCGTACATCAGCGTTACACGTATCAGCTTTATACCTCCGGCGGTACTTCCCGCTCCACCGCCAACGACCATTAGAATAGCTATGAGAAACTTACCGAGTTCTGGGTAGTTGTTGAGGTTGGCTATTCCAAACCCCGTACAGGTGATTGCCGAGACTGCGTGGAACACCGACTGTCTGAGGGCGGTTCCAACGGGGTCGCCGCTCTCAACGAGAACGTAGGCAAGGAGGAGTATAGTGGGGGTGAGGAACAGGAACATGTACCTTACCTGGATGTCTTCAAAAAAGGCCCTCAAACGTTTGCTGCTGAACATTCTGTAGTGGACTGTGAAGTTTACCGCGCCGAGTATCATGAGGAATATTGTTATTGCCTCTATGCTCATGCTGTGGAAATAACCTATGCTCTCGTCGTGGGTGCTCATACCACCGGTTCCAAGGCCGGTCATCGAGTGAGTCACCGCATCAAAGAGGTTCATCCCGTTAAGGTAATAGAGGTAGATCCCGAGCAGGGTGAGGATGAGATATATTTCGAAGATTACTTTGGAAGTGTTAACGAGGTTTGGCAGGATCCTTTCGCTTCGAGCCTCGGCTTTATAGAGTCTTGCCGCGGCAACACCGGGACGTATGAGTATTGTGAGGGCGACGAGAACTATCCCTATTCCCCCGAGCCACTGCATCCAAGCACGCCAGAAGAGGAGTATATGGGGATAGCTGGATAGGTGGCTCATCATAGTAAGACCAGTGCCGGTCCAAGCGCTCATACTCTCGAAGTAGGAATCCAGAACAGACATGTGGGCAATGTATATGAATGGCACGACACTTATTGCGGAGGCAAACAGCCAGGTGAACGCTGCTGCAACCATTGCCTGCCTGAGATTGACGTCTTCAAGCTTTTCCTGGTGTCTCCCAAGCCAGGCTCCGAGAAGGATGCTGAACGTACCGGGAATGGCAAAATAAACTACGTATTTTATTTCCCCTGGGTAAAACCATGCTACAAGAACTGGGAAGAGATACGCGAGTCCAACACCTTCAAGGATTGACCCGATGAGGTTTTTCACAACGAAGACGTCATCGGAAACGTTGATGTACTTCCCGAGTTCGAGCATGGGCCCACCGTAGGGTTAAGGGGAGGAGGCAAATATAAAGCTTTTCTCAGGTGAGAAAGGTTTAAGGGGTTGATCTTCATTCTCCCTAAGGTGGTGTGAAGTGGATGAAATGGAAGCGCTCATAAGGGCTGGTGAAATTGCACGACGGGTTAAGGAGGAGGTTATAGATTTAATAAAGCCCGGAGCAAGGCTCTATGACATCGCAGAATTCGTTGAGAGGCGTATAGTTGAGCTCGGCGGGAAGCCGGCTTTTCCCTGTAACCTCTCTATAAACTCTAATGCTGCCCATTACACACCCTACAAGGGGGACGAGTCCGTTCTGAAGGAGGGCGATTACCTCAAGGTGGACCTCGGTGTCCACGTTGAAGGATACATAGCGGATACCGCTCTGACATTCCGAGTGGGGATGGAAGAGGACGAACTTATGGAAGCTTCGAGGGAAGCCCTTGAAAACGCCATAGCAACCGTGAGAGCAGGAGTCAAAATCAGGGAGATAGGAAAGGTCATAGAGGACACCATACGCCGCAAGGGGTTCAAGCCCATAGTTAACCTCAGTGGGCACAAAATAGAACGCTTCAAGCTCCACGCAGGTGTGAGCATTCCCAACGTATATCGAGGGGGGGACACTTACGAGTTAAAGGAGGGCGATGTCATAGCGATAGAGCCCTTCGCAACAACCGGGGCGGGCCAGGTTATAGAGGTTCCTCCGGCGCTGATATTCATGTTTCTCCGGGACAGACCCGTCAGAAGTGCCCAGGCAAGGAGACTGTTGATTCACATAAAGAGGGAGTACAACGGGCTTCCCTTCGCCTATCGCTGGTTGCAGGGTTTCATGCCCGAGGGTCAACTTAAGCTCGCACTGTCTCAGCTTGACCGCGTCGGAGCCATATACTCTTACCCGATACTTCGTGAGGTCCGGGGCGGAATGGTGAGTCAGTTTGAGCATACAGTGATAGTGGAGAAGGACGGCGCCTACGTCACCACGTGAGGGGCTCTCAAAAAGCCCGAGGAAAGCCGTGACCGTGTGGGGCATAGCAACTGTCTCAATGTTTGAGCTTTCGTAAAACTGTGATGAGCTGTAATAAAATTTGAAGGACTCCTGAAGGGCTCGGCAGTTTGGCGCCGGGGCAGGGATTTGAACCCTGGTGGGCAGAGCCCACGGGATCTCGAGTCCCGCGCCTTCCCAGGCTAGGCTACCCCGGCGCGGTGGGAAGTTCTCGTGGGAGTTTTATAAATCTTTCCGCGAAAGTTTTATTAACCTTTCC
>Ga0256833_1002250_pt1 | contig 13761 bp, 16 predicted proteins | sample 356284metaG_FD_190535 | JGI IMG/M metagenome (GOLD analysis project Ga0256833, IMG submission 190535) | Hydrothermal vent microbial communities from Mid Atlantic Ridge, Atlantic Ocean - 356-284 | ecosystem: Environmental > Aquatic > Marine > Hydrothermal vents | place: Atlantic Ocean: Mid...
TAGCGACCATTATAAATTAATAGCCTTTATAATTATATAATTTTTACTTGGTAGAATATATTTTAATAAATCTCTTTAAGAAGTTTAGGTATAGGTTGCTTACCAAAGTATCCTTTTTGATACATCCACCTATAAATTTTTGCTACGATTGGACCTGCTGCACTACCTCCGTGTCCTCCGTGTTCTACTATCATACTAATTACATATTTTGGGTTTTTAAATGGTGCATATGTGCTAAGCCAAGCGTGTGATCTTTTAAAATATGCAAGTTCACTCTCTTTGGCTCTTTTTCTAACATCTTGAGCAATAGATGCAACTTGTGCAGTTCCTGTTTTTCCTGCTACTAAAATAGGTAGATTATGTAAAGCTCTATAGGCTGTTCCTCTTTTATTGTTACATACATCATACATACCATTTCTAACAATTTGTAAAATCTCTTTGTTGAAGTTTATCTTTTTGCTGTGCTCAACATAAGGTTTGCCATTTATTAATTCTGCAAAATGGGGTGTAACCAAATTGCTTGTTGCAAGCATTGCTGTGTATCTTGCTACCTGCATTAAAGTTACATTTGTATATCCTTGACCAATTGCAGCAATTACTGTTTCGCCCTTATACCAAGGTTTATGATATCGCTTCATTTTCCATGCCTTATCAGGAATAATACCGTGATACTCTCTTGGCAAATCAACACCAGTTTTAACCCCTAAACCAAACTCTCTTAAGTGTTTTGCTAATTTGTTGATTCCAATATCTAAAGCTTTTTCATAATAAAAAACATCACAACTCTCTCTAATAGATTTTCTTAAATCTACTTTCCCATGTCCCCATCGGCTCCAACATCTAAACTTGTGTTTGCTTTTACCTATTCTCATAAATCCATGACAATATTCAACTTTTAGTAAATCAGGAATACTCTCTTTACTAACAGCAAGAGCTACCCCCATTTTAATTACAGACCCAAGTGGATATGTGGCATTAATTAGTTTGTTTGTAAATGGGTGTTCTAAATTGTTTCTAATTTTTTTCCACTCTTTAGAGCTTATTCCATCTACAAAAAGGTTTGGATCATAGCTTGGCGTGCTAACAGCTGCAAGTATTTCTCCAGAAGTTTTCATAACAATTACAACAGCAGTTTTATTTTCATCTTCTATCGTGTCATATATAAATTTTTGTAAATCTGAATCTATTGTAAGTTTTATATTTTGATTACTCTTTGGTGGTGTTATGTTTAAATCTTTTAAAACTTTATTGTAGGCATTAACTTTAACTATTTTATAACCAAGCTCACCCTCTAAGACTTTGTTGTAGTATCGCTCAATCCCTGTTTTACCAAGTTTTTTTACAACTTTAACTATTTTGTCTTTATCTTCTTCTTTTTTATTTGCTTTTCCAATATATCCAACAATATGAGCCATATATTTACCATATGGATAGAATCTTTTTGTTGCTGCTTCTATTTTGATATTTGGATTTAGATTTAGTTTTGGATATACCTTTATCATATCGTTATATTTTATAAAATCTATTACTTGGATAAAGTCGTGATTATATGGTGAATTGTTTTTTTTGTAAACTTTTGTCAAAACCTTTTTATCAATATTTTTAAAAGATTTAGATAGAGTATTTAAAATGCTTTGAAACTCATTTGAATCTACTTTTAAATGTGGTTTTATGGATAGTGAAAAACCAATCAAATTTGTTGCCAAAAGATTTCCGTTTTTATCTAAAATTTCACCTCTTGTAGGTTTTAGTGTAATCTTTTTTTCAACATTATCTTTTGCCATTTTTTCATATTTGTAATTTGATTTAATAGTAATATCATATATTTTATTAATTAAAATAGCCCAAATTATTACCATTAGTATAAGTATTATATTGTGTCTCATATTAACACCACCGCAATTATATCAAATAGCACTGTATATAAAATAGAGATATTATAGTCTATACTGCTTTGTGAGGTAATTAAATCTATAAATGACAACATAAAAAAGTATATTAAGTTTATAGATACAACTCCAATAATTTGAATACACTTTGGACAGTGCTTTAATATAGCCAATTTTGATACAATATAGATATAGCAGACTAAGGAAGCAATAGCAATTAATCCAATAGGTAAAGATAGATTTATCTCTAAAATAAACATATAAGATAGAGCCAATAACCAAATTGAGCTTTTTTTCTTCTCTAATCCTATAATAAACATCAATCCACTAAAACCTATAAATAGAGGCAAAGATACATATATAGAAATTAGAGCAGGGTATATTATAATAGTTGCTGCCCATAAGAAAAATATTATATATTCGCTTAGACTCTTTTGCTTCAATACTATACCTTATAGATTAATGATTTTTCATTGCATACAGGGAAATGGATACATTTAATGCAATCTTGCCAAATTTTATGTTCAGGGATTTGCTCTTTTTCTATCTCATAAAAACCTAACTTTTCAAAAAACTCAGGAATATATGTAAGAACTAAAATCTCTTTTAAGCCAAGCTCTTTTGCCTCTTTTTTGCAATACTCTACAATATCTTTTCCTGCTCCAAGACCCCTTGCTTCTTGGCTTACAATTAAGCTTCTAATCTCTGCAATATCCATAGAGTGAATATGCAAAGCTGCGTATCCTATAAGAGTTTCATCTTTATATGCCAAAATATAACTTCTTATATTTGTTGCCACTTCATTATTGTCTCTTTTTAGAATAATGCCATCTGCTACCTCTTTTACTACAAGTGCTTGCATTGCAGGAATATCAAAAAGGGTGGCTTTTCTTAATTTAATCAAACTCAACTCCAAAGATATAGTTTAAAATCTCTTTATGCACTCTAACTTGCCCACTCTTTTTTAGATTGGATATAGCAATAGAGTTAGGGTATTCTCGTTTTAGCTTAGAGCGTTCTTTTTGGTTTAGTTTATCAATTTTTGTAAATATTGTCAGTAGTTTTTGGTCTGCTCTAATAGAGTTTTTTAAAAACTCTTCAACTCTATTATCAATAGCTGTATTTGGGTGTCTTGCATCTCTTAAATGTATAAAGAGTCTAATTGCTACTCTTTTTTCAATATACTCTTGCAGGTTTTTTTGCCAAATCTCTTTTGTAGATTTTGATACTTTTGCATATCCAAAGCCGGGTAAATCAACAAAGTATAGAGGATATCTATTTTGCTCATACAGATACTCAATATCAAAAAAGTTAATAAGTTGAGTTTTCCCCGGTGTTGCTGAACTCTTTGCCAAATTTTTTCTATTTGTCAGCAGATTTATAGTAGAGCTTTTTCCAACATTAGAACGCCCCATAAATACAACTTCACTACGGCTCTCAACAACACTATCTTTTATACTTTGGGCTGATTTTAAAAATTCTGCTTTTACAACTCTTGGCTCACTATTATTCAACTATTTTCCTTTTACTTTAAACAAAAATTTTACCCTCTTTTTCCCACTGCTTTTTGCTATTGAAGTTTTGTTTTTGTTATCTAATATAACCATATTTGCATATACATCTCTTTTATTTAGATTATCATGAAGTGCAACATTTCCTATAAGAGTATATTTATCCTTAGTTGGCAGGTATATTAGTTTGTCGCAACTTCCTGTAACATCTTTTTTGCTACTTTTAATCTCAAAATATACTTTTCCAATAGCTTCATATTTATATGCTTCATTGTTTTTATCCAAATAGATTATAATTTTATCAGATTTTATTAAATTATTCCCCTCTTTTGCTACTACATTTCCTTGAAATTCAGCCTTTTTCTCTCCATCTTTGTGAAAAAAGTTTTTTGCAGTAATCTCTAAATTTGATGCATTTAGGCTAAATAGCATAAGAATTGTTGCAATAATATACCTCATAATTAATCCTTAAAACTGATCTTATAGTGCATATGGTCAGTTAAATATTTATAGTATTATACTATTTTATTGTGAGTTTTTTAATTTAAATGTGCCATTTACATCTTTTGCTTTTGTAATTTTGTGTTTTTTGTCATAAAAAAGCTCTTTGCCTGTAACTTTGTCTTTGTCTTTATATAGATAAAATCTCTTAGGTGTAAATAGCTCACTCTTCTTTAAATTGTATGTAGCATAGTTAGATTTTAAGATGGTTCCATTTTTTTTAATAGCAGTAACATTGCCTTTGAATACTATGAAGTTTTTTGAATATATTGCATATTTAGATGAGATATCTTTAATATCTTTTGTTGAAATTTTTGGCTCTTTTAAAATCCATTTATCACTATATTTTACTGCTTGTTTACCTTTGATTATATCTTTTATTGTTGTAGAGTTAAGGTCGTATGCAACAAAATTATTAAATTCAATCGTTTTATTGTTGCTATTTGTATGAGTATTATTAATTGGGTTAATATGCACATATTTTGCAACAAGCACAATAAAAACAATTAATAATGCAACTATATACTCTATTTTGCTACCCATATTTTTATAAAATCCTCTAACTCATTTTGCTCTTTTAGTATAAGCTCAATCATCTCTCGCACAGCACCATTGCCACCTTTGCTTTTTAATCTCATTACATTCTCTAAAAGATTAGAGCCATCAGCAGGTGTAAAGCCAAGCTTGGATTTTTGTAACATTTCGTAATCATTTAAATCATCTCCAATAGCAGCAACATTATCCCAACTTAAACTCTCTTTATCTAAAATTTCTTGAACTTTTTGCACTTTGTTATTGCACTTTTGGTATAGATAATTAATCTTTAACTCTTTTGCTCTATTCTCTACAATTTTAGACTCTCTTCCTGTAATTAAGGCTACCTTTTTGCCAAGTTTAATCCAAGTAGCAATAGCCAAACCATCTTTAACACAAAAACTCTTAAACTCTTCACCAGAGTTAGAGTAGGTAATCTTGCCATCTGTCATTGTTCCATCTACATCTAATATTAAAAGTTTAATCATTTTTTTCCTTTAGTTTATGGTAAAGATAGTTCGTAGGTTGCTCTTTTTTAAGGTGATGTATAAAAGATTGAAGTTTATGTATGCATATTCTATATCAGAAGATATGGAATGCATCACTTAAACATCAAGTGGTCGGTAAACCGACCCTACACAACCCCTCAATTGCCGATACCCAAAATCAAAGCACACCTTTTGTGCTTGGCACTCCTATTCTACTATTTGGTGTAACTGCTCTTCTTAGGGCAACGGCAAATGCTTTAAATGCTGCTTCTGCAATGTGGTGTCTATTTGTTCCTCTATTAAATGTTAAGTGCAAATTCAATGGAAGATTAAATGCAACAGATTTAAAAAACTCTTCTACCAATTCTAAATCAAAACCGTTAATCTCTCCACTATTTAAAGGCAAGTCATACACCAAATATGCACGATTTGATAAATCTATATCGCAAGATACACTTGCTTCATCCATTACAACTGTTGCATTTCCATATCTCTCAATCCCTTTTATAGGGTATATTGCTTCATTTAAAGCTTGAGCCAATACTATGCCACTATCTTCAACACTATGATGAGCATCTATATGCAAATCACCTTTGCAAGTTAGCTCTAAATCTATCAAAGAGTGTCTTGCAAAAGCATCAAGCATATGGTCGAAAAAGCCAATGCCAGTGTTAATCTTAGCACTACCTGTGCCATAAAGGTTTAGTTTAACTGCAATATCTGTCTCTTTGGTAACTCTACTCTTTTTAATCATATTTTTCCCTTCAGCCTTTAACTAAGGTCTAACAATAAATGCACCTGCAATTCCTTGTTTGTTAATAAATGCTTGTGCTTCATCTCTTGTTTTAAAGCCCATAATTTGAACATGTTCAAGCTTATCTCTTGGAACTTTTCTAATTATAGCATTTTTGCCATTTCCTGCAAGTTTAAGATATTTTGCTTTTGCACTCATAGCATTTGCCAAATTCGAGAATGCTCCAACTTGAACACCAAAGTTTGTCAACAACACTTTTGGTTTAGCTACACCAGCTTTTGCATGATATACCTTACCAGCAAACCCAACAACTTGTAGTTTAACATGGCAAGTTCCTGTTCTATCAATACCAAGTTTTTTACCAACTGCATAAGAGCAATCAACAATTCTTCCAGCCACAAATGGACCTCTATCGTTAATTCTTGCAACAACACTTTTACCATTATCAAGGTTTGTTACCTTAACCATAGTATCCATTGGCCAAGTTTTGTGAGCAACAGTCATATCATACATATTATATTGCTCACCATTGCTGGTTTGAAGCCCATGGAAATTTGGACCATACCAACTTGCAATTCCTGTCATCGTATCACCAACACTTACATAGGTAGGGCAGTATGTCTCACCCTTAACACAGTATGGTTTCATAGTAGCTTTAAATCTTGCTTTACTTGTATGTCCACCTCTTTGAATATGTGGTGCGTCAGATTGGCTATAAGCAGGGATATCATCACCTTGTATATACCCAATAGGTTTTGAACTAAAAGGATTTAATGAACTTAATGAATCCATACTACATCCACTAATTACAAAAATTGATGCTAAAACTATTAAACTTTTAAATCTCATTTTATATCCTAATAAGTTTTAACCAACCTTGTTAATTTTTGTTTTACCATTGCCTTTTGGCTATAAATATCTATGTATTAAATGCATAAGGTTGGTTTAATATTAAATAATTTTAACAATTTTAGCTTAAACTAAAGAGTCTTTTTGCATTAGAAGTTGTAATATCTTCTATCTCTTGGACTGTTTTATTGCGAAGTTCAGCAATTTTTTGAGCAACAAGAGTGCAATATTTTGGCTCATTTCTTGTTCCTCTGTATGGATGAGGTGTCAAGTATGGAGCATCTGTTTCAATTATAATTCTATCCAAAGGAATTTTTGGCAAAATCTCTACAAGTTTTTTTGCATTTTTAAATGTCAATACCCCACCAATACCATAATAAAAACCATAATCTACAAGCTCTAATAAAATTTCACTTGCATTAAAACAGTGCAATACCCCACCACTTTTACTATACTCTTTTAAAACCTGTAAAGAGTCAAAACTTGCTTCTCTAATATGCACAATTAATGGCTTATTATATTCATTTGCAAGTTTAATTTGGTCTATAAAAACCTCTTTTTGTAATTGCTTCTCTTTTGCTTTTTCATCTTCATCTTTTGGTAGTCTAAAATAGTCTAATCCACACTCACCAACAGCTACACACTTTGGATGCTCTATATATTTTTTCAAAAACTCTCTATCGTAACTATTTGCATCATATGGATGGACACCAACAGCAAAATAGACCTCTTTGTAAAGTTCACTAATCTCAATTGCTCTATTAAGGCTTTTGGGGTCAGCTCCGGGTATTATAAACTCTTTAACACCAGCCTCTTTTGCACTATTTATAACTTCATTTAAATCTTCTAAATATCTTTCATCATCCAAATGACAATGTGTATCAATTATCATCTCTATATCCTATTTAAAAAGTTTTTGAGCAAATTCAAGAGCCTCTTTGTTATAGTCTTCACCACCAACAATTCGTGCTATCTCCTTAACTCTTTGCTCATTGTTTAAAAGTTTTGCTTGGCTTTTGCCGTTTGCTTTTGTTACCAAAATATGTTCATTGGCCTTAGAGCTTAAGTGAGCTTGGTGAGATATAGCAAAGATTTGAAAACTCTTTGATAATTTACTAATCATTTTCGCAATAGCAATAGATTCATCTCCACTTACATTTGCATCTATCTCATCAAGTATAATAATACCACCATTATTTACCGCTCCCACAGTTAGCAGAGCCAATCTAACACGATTAAACTCACCACCACTTAAGTTATTAACAGAGGTCTCATTTAACTCCAAAGCAATCTCATCAATACCACTACTCTCAAGCTCTTTTGTTTCAAATTTAAATTTTGCACCAGATAGTTTAAGCTCTTTTAAGTAGCCATTTAACTCTTTTGCAACTTCATTAGATGCTTCTATTCTTGCATTGCTAATGCTATTAGCCATCTTTTGTAATTCATCTTTTAGCTTATTTGTTGTGTTTGTAATTTCACTCAAATCTTCATCTATCTTTTCAAATGATGCCAATTCATCTTCTCGTTCTTGTAGATAATTTAGAGCCTCTTGAATAGAACCAAAGCGTTTTATAAGAGAGTTTAGCTCTTCGAGTCTATTTAAAACCTCTTCAATATCAATTCCATCAAGCTCTTGGCTTAAGCTTTCGATATCTTCAAAATCGCTTCGTAACTGATTTAGTGAATCGCTAAAGTAACTACTATCTTTATCCAAGATATTAAATAATTCATACACACTATCTTCAAATTCAAAAATTGCTTCAATTTTACCTGATAATTCACGAATTTTATCAAGCTTTGATAGCTGTTTTTTTACATTCAAAAGCTCTTCATATTCGCCATCTTTAATATTTAAAGATTTTATTTTATCAATCTCAAATTTTAAAAACTCAACTCTCTCATTTGCCTCTTTTATCTTAGACTTTAAGTTATTTAGTGTAGATAAAGCCTCTTGATATTGATTAAATTTTTGAGAGTAAGCTTCAAGCTCTTTAATATGTTTTTTATTCTTTTTTGCAATAAAGTTGTCTAAAATTTCAATTAAATTTTCACTCTCAAAGCCACTTTTATCTCTAACGCTAATATATGAAACAACATCTTTAAATAACTCTTTTAAGGCTTTTTTTGATATGTTTTGACCATCTATAAAGTATCTAACTCTATCCTTTTTTAGAGATTTTATTACTATCTCATCTTCAAGCTCAAAGATATCACTATGAAGCTTTTTTGGTTTTTTAATCTCAACTTCGCAAAGCTTTGCCTCTTGATTTGCCAAACCAAAATTTGCCAAAATAGAACCCATCAAAACAGACTTTCCAGCACCACTTGGTCCGGTAATAACCACAAGTCCATTTCCAAACTCAAGCTCTACTTGTTCAAAGCCTAAAAGCTCTTTTAAAAAAACTCTGCTTATCATTTAATCATCACCCCAAGATAGTTTATTTCGTAAAACACTAAAATAGTTTCTCTCTTTTCTGTGTAACAATTTAGCCCCTTTAAATGCACCTTTGATTATTAAAGTATCATCACTTAAAAGCTCGTAACTATCTTGTCCATCAATAACAACAAGTAGTTTTTTATTTGGTGTTTTAATCTTAATAGTAAAATTTGCAGGCATAACCAAAGGTCTTTGTGTTAAAGAGTGTGGACAAATTGGTGTTAGGATAAATGCCTTTGTCAAAGGATACATCACAGGTCCATTTGCTGCTAAATTATAAGCAGTAGAGCCAGTAGGAGTAGAGATAATAAGCCCATCACCACGATAGTTATTAAACATATCATCTTCTACATAAGCCTCTATTGTAGCCATTTTAGATATAGTGGGTCTAGTAACAACAACATCATTAAATGCAAAAAATTCTTGTTTATTACCATCACTTTTTTCTAAACATCCACTAATCATCATTCTATCATCAATACGACATTCACCATTTCTTAACTGAGTTAAAAAATTTTCAACTTCCCCAACTCTAATATCTGCTAAAAATCCCAAATTACCAGCATTAATACCGGTTACAGGTTTATTATAAGAGTAACTGTTTCTAACAAGAGAGAGTAGGGTGCCATCACCCCCAAGAGAGACTAAAAAATCGCAACTTCTGCACATATCATCAAAAGATACCCCCTCTAAACCAATCATTTTGGCAGAGCGATTATCCAAGATAACTTCAAGTCCAAAATATTCAAATTTAGATTTAATGTCCAAAAAGAGTTCTTTTATATCAGGAGAATTTGGTCTTAAAATAAATCCTGCACATCTATAATCTTTTATCTCTTTTTGCACTAAAGCCCCTTTTAAATCCAAAATAAATCTATTAAAATATATTAACACATTTGCACTTTAGAGAGGGTTAAAGAGCAAAAATAGAGTTGTAATATTACAATTTAGAATAATTATTAAAATTTTAAATTTGAAAAAATAGTGCATTAAATGTTATTAATTATTTATATTTTATAATATCATTCGGCTCTTTTGCTATAAAAGTTTTACCAAGCAACTCTAATTTACTTGCGTGCAAAAGTATTCTTTTTGACTTTGTTACACTGCCATATTGCTCATCTCCAACAATTGGATGTCCAATGTGTGAAAGGTGCAATCTAATTTGATGAGTTCTACCTGTTTTTATTTCTATATCTACTTTACTCTTTTTGCCTTGGATTATATCTGGTTTAACAATTGTAATTGCCTCTTTCCCTTTTGGGCTAATTTTAGAGATAGATTTAGCTCCTTTAATTGTAAGTATTGGTTCATTTATTACTATCTCTTCATAAATTACACCCTCTACCCAAGCTTTATACTCTTTTTTGACTCTTCGTCTTTTAAACTCATTTACTGCACTATTTAAAAACTCTTGAGTTTTTGCAAGTAGCAAAACGCCACTTGTCTCTCTATCGAGTCTATGAACCAATTGAGCATTTTCAAAACTTGCCTCTACATCGTAGCTATCTAAAAATGCAGGTTTATTCACTGCTAAAATTTCATTGTCCTCATAGATAACTTCAATTTTTTTGGGCATCTCTACTCTAAATTTTGTATCACTACTCATAACAGCTCTTGCAATCTTTAGCTTTTTATCGCCAACATATACCAAACCTCTATCTATTAACTCTTTTGCTCTTTTACCCGATATTCCAAGTTGGTTAGCTAAGAGTTTATATGCTTTATCTTCCAAGTGTTTCCTTTATATCATCAATTAATCTATCTATTGATACATTTGTATCTATACTACTTTTTGTTAAGTTTTTGTAATCCAAAAGAGTTTTTGTTAAATCTTTTGCTTCTACAATATTAATACCATCAACAGCCTTATACATAGCTTTTTGATTAAAATACTCTATGCCAGAAATAATTTTAATGCCAAATTGTGCTGCCTCTAAAATATTATGCCCACCAATAGGAGCAAATGTGCCACCCATTATAGCAATATCACTAATAGCATAAACATTTATCAATTCACCCATAGCATCTATTAAAACAATGTCGCTATTAAACCCTCTATCTTCTGAGTATTTGCTAAAGCTCATATTGTTTTCAAGTGCAAATTTCTCTAAAACAATGGCAACTTTGCTAAATCTCTCAGGATGTCTTGGAACTACAATAAGCTGAGCATCTTTTTGTTTTTTAAGCTCTTTATATGCATTTAAAATAAGCTCTTCTTCACCTTCGTGTGTGCTTGCAGCAGATACTATTAACTCTTTGTTTCTTTCAAATATCTTTGTTTGTTTTGCGATATTACAAAATTTTATATTTCCAATTACATCAACATCTTTTGCCCCAAGCGAGATTAATCTTTGTTTGTCTATTTCGCTTTGAGCATAAATTTTGCAAATATTGTCAAATATTCTTTTGTAAAACCATTTAAATTTTAAATATTTCCCATAAGAGTTATCACTAATTCGTGCATTTACTAAAAAAGTTTTTGTGCCTCTTTTAAAATATGTAGCAAAAAGCATATACCAAAGTTCAGCCTCTATTACTATTAGAATTTCTTGTTTTTTAAGCCAAAATGGCAAAAATATCTCAAAAGGTAAAAATCTGCTATTGTTAGAGTATTTTTCAATAACTCCAAAGCCAGTGTGAGTAATTGCACTAAAGGCTAATTTATATTCACTTAATCTATCAATAATTGGTTTAATCGATATAGCTTCACCCAGTGAGCAGATATGAAAATGTATATCCCCACTCTTTAGAGGAGAATTTTTATACAAAAAAAATCTTGCAGGGATTGAGCGATTATATTTTTGCTTAAATGATATAATCACCAAAAAGGGTAGGGCAACCACATAAGCAGTTGCCATAATTATTAGATAGATATAATAAAACACAAAATCTAAGCTTCTACTTCTTCTTTTTTCTCTTCAAGGTATAAAACTCTACCACAATGTGGGCAAGTTACAATATCATCATCCAAAATTAAATCGCTATATACTTTATCGCTGATTTTCATATAGCAACCATAACAAGCTTGATTTTCTACTTTAACAACTGCTGTATTACCAGCCCAAGCTCTAATTCTTTCATAGAAAGATAGAATTTTTTGTCCCATACCTTTGGTAATCTCTTCTCTTTGCTTGATAAACTCTTGCTTTTGCTCATCTATCTTTGCAAAATCAACAGCCGACTTCTCTTGAGCCTCTTTATACTCTTGCTCCAATTTATCTATCTCTTCTTGAAGCTCTTTTAGCTCTTGCTCTTTTACATCTATAATTTGGTTTAATCTATCTATCTCTTCATTAGCAAATTTTAATCTGTCTCTTGCAATTAACTCTTCGCTTGAAGCTGCAGTAACCTCTTTTTCATTTTTTGCTTTGGCATTTTTCTTTAAGATATGCTCTAACTCTTTTTTTGTCTCTTCAATCTTCTCTTCATAGCTTGCTATTTTTACTCTGTTTTCTTCTATAAAAGATGAAATTTCATCTTTTTTTGCCAAGCTATTATCTAATCTTGCTTTAGCATCTTCAACTCTTTTTGTAATCTCATCGATTTGAGGTTTAAAACTATCAAGATTTTGATCAACTTTTGATAACTCTACCATCTCTTTAATGTAACTATTCAATATCTATCCTTTGTTGGTTAAAAAATTCCAAATGGGTTTTTCGATTTTGTAATTATAACCGAAATATTTAAAGATTTTAGCACATTAGCAAGTGCTTGTGCAAAAAATTTCTCACTTTCATAATGTCCAACCTCAATAAGCATCATATTTTGGTTCATTGCTTTAATTGCATCGTGGTATTTTATATCACCTGTTAAAAAGCAATCAGCATCAACTAAATCTATTAAAGATGCTCCTGCACCAGTTGTTAAAGCAACTTTTTTGATACTCTCTTTTTTGTTAACAACCTTTAAATATGGTAAACCGAAGCTGTTTTTAATTTTTTCTATCAAATCATCACCACTTATATTGGCATATCCTGTGCATATAAATTCATCTTGCAAATCTATTTGAAAACCTAAAATCTCTTTAAAGACATAGCTGTTAAGATGAGATTTATCAAAGTTAGTATGCATTGCGATTAAGTTTTGATTTTTTAAAATCAGCTTTTGTATCAAATTGGCAGGGTATTTGCTGAAATCTAAATTTGTTAATTTTCCAAATATTAATGGATGATGCACTACAAATAGTGTATCTTGTTCATATTTATCTATCATCTCTTCATCCAAGTCGATAGATAAAACAATTTTTGATACTTTTGAGTTGAATGAGCCAACAATAAGACCACTATTATCCCACTTCTCTTGTGTATCGAATGGACTAATAGTATCTAAAAAATCATATATCTCTTTTAATTCCATACTGCTCCTTAAAAATTAACAATATATTTAAGAGTATTTATAAGTTTACTCTTTTCTCTTATATTTGGTAACTCTTTGCCCGGCTCTGTTGTTGTAATTATCGTTCTGCATAGTGGATATTTACTCCAGTCTTTTAGCCTTACTCCCCAATATGTGTGCATTATAACAGGTTCTTTTTTATATTTACCTAAATATATACCAATATGTCCAGGGACAAATAGTAAAGATTGAAAAGGCTTGGCATCTTCTATAATTGTTCTCTTTTTAATACTTTTAGGCAAACCTTTTATATAAATAGCTCTTCCCCTTTTAGCTTGTTTCCTTGAATTTCTAGGTAAAAATATACCAAATGGAGCAAAAAAATCTCTTGTTGTTGCAGAACAATCTCTAGTTTGCATCTTACCACCCCATCCATAAGGTTCATTATAAAACTCTT
>Ga0256833_1002251_pt1 | contig 13761 bp, 11 predicted proteins | sample 356284metaG_FD_190535 | JGI IMG/M metagenome (GOLD analysis project Ga0256833, IMG submission 190535) | Hydrothermal vent microbial communities from Mid Atlantic Ridge, Atlantic Ocean - 356-284 | ecosystem: Environmental > Aquatic > Marine > Hydrothermal vents | place: Atlantic Ocean: Mid...
TGTTGATTACCCTGGTATAAAAAATGGAAAGATTTTTTATCCTCCACGAAGGAGTGGTAATCACAGACTTAATGGAGTATTTATTGGTTGGGGACCTGATATAAAGAGGAAGGTAAAGCTGGAAAACATAAGTATATGTGATATGGCACCAACAATACTATATATGTTTGGATTGGCAGTTCCAACAGATATGGATGGTAAGGTTTTGTTAGGGATATTTAGAGAAGGTTCTGAATTATTAATAAAAGCACCTACATTCGCTAAGTCTGAGATTGAAAAAATAAAAATATCAGAGAAAATTGGGGAATTAAAGAAGAGTGGTAAAATATAGAATTCCTAATAAAAATTTCTAAAGAACGAAATGCTGAATCATTCTAGCTTTAGAACTTTTTTCCATATTTCCTCTTGGTTTTGGATAGTGCAATTGTTAAGAACGTATTTAAGTGCTCTTCTAGATAATTTCTTTCTTTCTTTAGGGTTTGATAGTAAATATACTATTCTCTCAGCAATTTCACTCACTTGCAAAGGATTGATAACGCAAACACAGCCTTCTCCCCCAAGTCTTCTCAACATTGTATTTGCTCCCCCGACGATTAGTGGTTTACCCAAAGCCATAGCCTCAACTGTTACGCTCCCATATCCAGCTCCCCATACTACAGGGTATATGATTATATCTGCAGAAGCCATATACTTAGGCACTTCAGTATAGGGCACTTTACCAACAAACGTTATATGCTCACTTATTTTTAATGAGGTTGCAAGGTCTTCTAAAATTTCTCTTAATTTCCCCTCCCCCACTACTATCAATTGCACATCTCTTCTGTGAGACAAAACCAAACTCATTGCCTTTATTAAAACATCTACACCTTTTTCCGCGTCTAAGCGACCTACGAACATCACTATTTTCTTATTATTATTCACAAGCCGCAATGGATTGACACGTGGATTGAAGTTTTCAACATCGACTGTGGTTAATACTCTTACTATTTTCTCTCTAGGAATATTATAGTCAGTACATAACCTCTTAGCAACATCTATATCTGCAATAATTCTATATGCATTACTTAGAATGAATTTCCAACTTAAATCTATGCATTTTACTAACAGCTTATGAAATATACTACCATTAAGTAATTTTGGACGAATAAAATCAAACCAGCGACTTCCTAAATTTACATATATGTATCTAAAATTTAAGGGTTTGCCAAGTAATCTGAGAGTGAAGTCAATCAAAGATGGATAGACCTGATGATTTTTAATAAAAATATCAAATTTATCTAATAAAATATTAAGTACTTTTAATTGTATAGATCTTATTTTGAAGTTTTCTTTATATATTTTTTTAATTAATTTAGATATGCTTAGTGGTACACTCCTTCTCGTAACTACAGAAACTTCATATCCGAGCTTGTTTAAAATAATCACTAATTCATTAAAGTAATAACTAGGTCCGCCTCTATCACCAACAGGGCCTATTACACAAACTCTTTTACTCACTTTCGATCATGCAACAGGTTGTAATTAGGTTTTTTAAACTTTTGGTCATAGCTTCCTAAGTTATTCCTCGCCATCTAACACAATACAGCAGTAACCCAAACTCTTTCAGGTGGAAGCTTTCTACATTTAGCTTATGTGTAATGTCTTTTTTGTAGTTATATCACTCTACAAACTCGTCCGGAGCTTCGATGTACTGGCTTTGTCCTCAGGAATTCTCGTGAACTTCGATTTCCATTCATGTGGGTGGTTTACTCTTGTAACAATATGCTTTACCCTGTTCTCTTCATTTCTTGAATTTAGATACACTCCAGGCTCTCCTTCTCTTTGCAATGCGCAGAATTGAGTCCCTCTATCTGTTAATTATTGATTCTATCTCCTTTCGTAGCGTACTCACTTCTTTTTCATTTTTTTGGGCTTTTCTTTTTAGCATAGCTAATATCTTCAATTCTTTCAATCTCTGCTATCGCTGGCTGGTGTACCTTTCTCTTTTCTCTCTTATTATCATTTTATTGCTCCCCGTCGTTAACACTCCTCGTGCTACGAGAGAGTGCCGAGCGTAAGCGACCACATCCCATCGAGAGAGTCAACATAGAGGTTTGTTGAAGTGGGAATAATTTGGAAAAAGAAGTTTAATAAATTGCATTAAAATAAAAATTGCATTTGCAACATTCCATACAAAAAACGAAGCGCTGGTTAGAAGACTCACATGTTTACTATTAATTAGAGTTAAGAATAAATAAACTGCTGAGGTGTCACAAGTTATGTATGTCTTACTAGCGAAACCGCTAATCGGAGAGGAGGAAATAAAGTTTGTTGGGGATGTACTGAGATCGGGAATGCTTGCACAGGGAAAAGTTGTTGAGCAATTTGAGAGAGCTTTTTCCGAGTACATTGGCGTTACCCACGCAGTAGCTGTTAGCAATGGCACAGTTGCTTTGGATGTGGCTCTTAAGGCTCTGGGTATTGGTGAGGGAGATGAGGTAATAACAACACCATTTACTTTTATATCTACAGCAAATTCAGTCCTGTATCAAGGAGCTAAACCCGTATTTGCCGATATAGATGATAGAACTTTCAATATTAATCCAGAGGACATTTTAAACAAGATAACTCATAGAACTAAGGCAATTCTGGGTGTACATTTATTTGGACACCCTTTTGACGTTAAAGTAATACAGGAGATTTGTGAAGATTATAATCTATTACTAATCGAGGATTGTGCCCAGGCACATGGCGCTGAATATGAAGGTAAAAAAGTAGGTAGTTTTGGGATTGGATGTTTTTCGTTTTATCCAACAAAAAACATGACTACTGGTGAGGGAGGTATGATAACCACCCATAACAGTGAAATTGCAAGGTTGTGTGAGTTGCTTAGAAATCATGGGGAAACAGAGAAATACTATCACGCTATTTTGGGGTACAATTATAGAATGACAAACATCCAAGCTGCAATCGGGCTTGTTCAGTTAAAGAAGCTGGATGAATTTAATGAAAAAAGAATAGCTAATGCAGAATATTTAAACAGGCATTTGAAAGTAGAGGGGCTTATCACCCCCTACAAAAAGAAAAACGTTAAGCACGTCTACCACCAGTACGTTATCAAAATTGAAGAGGAGTTCCCAATGTCTAGAGATGGGCTTATGAGGTACTTGCAGAACAAAGGCATTGGATGCGCGATTCACTATCCAGTTCCAATCTTTAAGCAACCTTTATATCGAAAGCTTGGTTACAGAGATGAAAATGTCAATTGTCCAGTCGCATCAGATGTAACAAATAAAGTTTTGAGTTTGCCAGTTCATCCAGCGTTAACGAAAGATGAGCTTAAGTATATTGTTGAAACAATAAACGACTTGGAGGTTTCAACATGAAGGTTGGCGTCATCGGAACAGGTGTTATGGGTAAAAACCACGTTAGGGTTTACTCCGAGCTTAGAAACGTTGATGATGTTTATGTTTTTGATTTGAATGAAAGCAATATGAAAAAGTGCGAAGAATATGGAGCAATTGCTTGTAACTCTGTTGAAAATTTACTTAATATTGTTGAAGCCGTAAGTATATGCGTTCCAACAAAACATCATTTCACTATTGCGAGGAAAGCAATAGAAAAGAATGTTCACTGCTTAATAGAGAAACCGATTACGTTGACTGTTAGAGAGGGAGAAAAATTGTTAAATTTACTTAAAGGTAAAGATATTGTTGTTGGCGTTGGGCATACTGAGAGATTCAATCCTATAGTTAGCGAAATTAAGAAGATTATTGGAGAACCGTTTTACGTGGAAATTAAGAGGCACAATCCAACATCTATAAGAATAACGGATACTTCTGTTGTCGAGGATTTGATGATACATGATATAGATATTATATTTAATGTATTATTTGATGGGAATAACAAATATGATATACTTGCTGCTGGGAATTGTGATGTGTGTCAAGTTACTATTGTAATTGGCAGTTCAATAGCATCTCTTTCAGCCAGCAGGGTTGCTCTTAAAAAGTTTAGAACCATATACGTAGAAGACAAAAATGCCACAATTGATGGAGATCTAATGACTCAGGAAGTATATATTTACAAAAATCCCAAGTTATCTGATAGAGATAGAGGAGGTTACGCTCAGGAAAACATTATCGAGAAAGTTTTGGTTAACAAAGTAGAGCCGTTAAAAATCGAATTAAAAACGTTTATTGACTGTGTAGTGAATGGTGAAGAGTTTCCGGTTACGCCAGAACAGGCCTTACAAAATTTAAAGGTATGCGAGGAAATAAAGAGGTACCTCAGATGAAGTACTTCAAACACCCCACAGCAATTGTAGAAACTGATGAAATTGGGGAAGGAACAAAAATATGGCACTTTGTTCATGTAAGGGAAAATGCTCGAATTGGCAAAAACTGCAACATAGGAAAGGGAGTTTACATTGACAGAGAAGTGGAGATTGGTGATAACGTAAAAATTCAGAACTTTGTATCGATTTATAGAGGAGTGAAAATAGAAGATGATGTGTTTATAGGCCCATCGGTTACGTTCACAAACGATTTGTATCCAAGAGCCTTTGTATGGGGTGAAGATAAAATAATTCCAACAATCGTTAAGAAAGGGGCAAGCATTGGTGCAAACTCGACTATTATTTGTGGGGTGACCATAGGAGAATACGCGATGGTTGGAGCTGGAAGTGTTGTTACGAAGAATGTGCCATCTTTTGGACTGGTTTACGGCAATCCAGCAAGATTGAGAGGTTTTGTCTGCTACTGCGGGAAAAGACTAAAAGAAATCGTGAAAGAGGACAGTGAAAAGTTTATCTATCGCTGTGAATGCAACAAGCTTGTAGAAATTAAAAAGGAGTGGTTGAAGTGATAGCTGTAATAGGCTTGGGCAAGGCTGGCTTGCCGCTGGCTGCAGTTATAGCAGATTGTGGTTTTAGAGTGGTTGGCATTGATATTGATGCAGATAAGTGTAAGAAGATCAATCACGGGATAAATCCGATTCCGGAAGAGAAAGGGTTGGATGAATTAATCAAAAAACATGGTGGCAAAAACCTTGTTGCAACTGCAAAATATCAAAATGCAAAAAATTGTAATGTGTTTATAATAATTGTTCCACTTTTTGTTGATGAAAATCACAATCCGGATTTTAGAATTTTGGAGGATGCAACCAGAAGTGTTGGAAGAATATTAAAGAAGGGTGATTTGGTTGTCTTAGAGACGACTGTCCCTCCAAAGACGACAGAAACGTTGGTTAAGAGCTGGCTTGAGGACGAAAGCAGTCTGAATTTTGGCGAGTTTTACTTGGCCTATTCTCCAGAAAGAATTATGACTGGCTATAGCATCTCCAGATTGAGGGAATTTCCAAAGGTTATTGGAGGTGTGGACGAAAAAAGTGGAAAAAAAGCTTTTGAAATTTACAGGAAATTTATTCCTAACTTGCACTTGGTATCGTCTGCAAGAATTGCCGAATTCATAAAAATTATCGAGGGATGCTATAGAGACGTTAACATCGCTTTGGCGAACGAGCTGTTTAAGATTGCCGATGAACTCGGTGTTGACTTTTATGAAGCAAGGAAATACGCGAATCATCAATACTGTCATGTACATTTACCATCAACAGGCGTTGGAGGGCACTGCATTCCTGTCTATCCGTGGTTTTTAATTAAAGAGATGGAGAGAAAAGATAAGTTTAGTTATACTAAGCTGCTGAGAACCTCGAGAGAGGTTAATGATGAAATGGTTGAATACTGGGCTGAGAGGATCGTTTTGAAGTGCTTGGAGATAAATAAACCCCTGAATGAAGTTAAGATATGCATCAAGGGAATTACATTCAGGGAGGGTGTAAAGGAGTTGTATTATAGCAGAAATCTCGCTTTAGCCAAACTTTTAATGAAAAAGGGTTTGAACGTTTACGTTTACGATGACATGTTTAATGATGAAGAAATTAAAAAAATGGGTCTGAAATATATAGAACCAGAAAACGCAGATGTTGTATTTGACTGCTTTAATTTGTCAATAAAAACTGAGGTGTCATAATGTGTGGAATATTTGGAATGTATGGCTCTGTGGATGAAGATTTACTTAAAGATATGGCTAAGATTCTCAGACACCGTGGACCAGATGAGACTGGATTTTTCATCGATGATGGGACTGGGCTTGGAAATGTCAGGCTGAAGATAATAGATCTGGCCACGGGTAAGCAACCCATATTCAACGAGGATGGTTCAATAGTCGTTGTTTACAACGGGGAGATATACAATTTTAAAGAGTTGAGAAAAGAGCTTGAAGAAAAAGGGCACAGATTTTACACCAGTACGGATACCGAGGTTATCGTTCATGCTTACGAAGAATACGGATACAGTTGTGTAAAAAAGTTCAATGGTATGTTTGCCTTCGCTCTATGGGATGCAAACAAAAAGCAGTTATTTTTGGCGAGAGATAAGAGTGGAATAAAACCTCTGTACTACACATCCTGCAAAGATTCTTTCCTTTTTGCCTCCGAAATAAAAGCTCTACTCCTCCCTCCAGAAGTTAAAAGGGAGCTGGATCTGCAAGCTTTTCATTACTTCGTAAATCTTAGGTATGTCCCAAAAGAATTTACACTATTTCGTAACGTTAAGAAGCTCCTGCCCGGGCACTGGATGGTTGTGGGCAGAGAGGGTGTTGAGATAAAGAGATACTGGCAGTTAAACCCAAATTCGAAAAACTATCCAGAAGAGTACTTTATAAAAAATCTTTTAAGGACGCTAAAAGAATCAATAAAAAGACATCTGATAGGTGACGTTCCGTTGGGTGTGTATCTGTCAAGTGGTATAGATAGCTCGACTATTGTGGCGTTAGCGTCTCAGGTGAGCGAAGAGCCTATTAAAACTTTTACAATGGTTTTTGGAGATCCAAAAGATGAACATAGAGAATCAAGGTTCATAGCAGAACTGTTTGAAACCGACCACAGAGAGGTTCCCATAGAACCAAACAAATTGCTAAAGGAATACCCTAAAATGGTATGGCACGCTGACATGCCAAAACGGAATTTATATCCCTTTTATCTGTCAAAAGCTGTTGGAAAGTATGTAAAAGTTATACTAACTGGCTTGGGTGGCGACGAACTCTTTGGCGGTTACGACTGGAAGTACCAGTTTGCAATGGACATAGAAACGATGAGAAAAAGTATATCACCTAAAGTTACGTCAGCGATGCGTGAAACTTCCTGTTCCTTAATGAAGATGATATCCAGCTATGGCTTGTTGAACGACATCGAACTGGTAAATCACCTGAAAAAGTTTTGCTTCATAGACAGCAATGTTGATTTGTATCTTGCTGTGTCAAGCCTTGATGAGGTATTTTTTGAAGACTACCTCAGGAATATCTATGGAGAAAAGATGCCAATGAATTTAGCTCCGGTGCGTGATGTTTTTGCAGAATACTTTAGTGGAAATGGCAGCTTTGTCGATCAAATTTTGCTCGCAGATTATAGCGTTAAGATGGTGGACGATTTTTTGCATGTGGACGATACGATGTCCATGGCTAACTCCGTCGAATCAAGAGTGCCGTTCCTAGACTGCGAACTCGTGGAATTTGCATTTACGATACCAAGCTCCCTGAAATTCAATGGTAGTACGAGCAAGTATATTTTGAAAAGGGCTATGAGAGATATACTTCCAAAGAGTGTACTGAATAGGGAGAAAAGGGGATTCGGTGTCGATGTTTTCCTGAGATTTAAGAACGAGATTAGGGAGTATGCTGAACAGCTGTTACTTGAAGGAAATTTGGTTAAACTGGGATTAATTAGAAAAGATTACATAGAAAAGGTCATTCGTCGTTATCCGCAGCCAGACATGGCAAAGCACTATACGCTGATATGGAATCTGTTAACGTTCGAAATTTGGTACGAAATATTTATGAAAAGCGATAGGATAGAGAGGCCGGATCTCGACATAGATTCGTACATAGGGTGAAAGCAATGAGGGTGCTTGTATTAGGTGCTGCGGGTTTCGTTGGCAGGAACATAGTCAATGCGCTTCAGCAAGCTGATATTGATTTTGTAGCCTCCGACGTAGTCAATTCTCCTTTTGGTGAGGATGTGGATTACCTGAGAGTAGATATCACCGACAGAAAAGCAGTTTTTGATGTTATGGGGGGCGTGGATTATGTATTCCATCTTTCTGCACATCCGCTTCCAGCCTCTATTAAAGACCCAGCAACAAATGCCAAGATAAATATCCTTGGCAGTTTGAATGTGATGGATGCGGCAAGAGAAAAAGGTGTTAAGAAGATAATCTTCTCATCCGCTTCCTCAATAATCGGAGAGGTGATTCAAAATCCCGTAAGCGAAGAACACCCATGTAAACCAAAGACACCCTATGCTGTAGCAAAGCTGTGCGTTGAACATTATCTACGGGTTTATCAGGAGCTCTATGGGCTGAATTATATTGTGTTTAGGTTCTTTAACGTTTACGGGCCCTATCAATATCCGGAAAGTGGTGCCCTGATACCTGTGGTTATGTCGAGAATTATAAGGGGGGAGGAAGTGACTATCTTTGGTAATGGAAGCATTGCAAGGGATTTTATTTATGTTGAAGATATAGCGGACTTTTACATTCAATCAATACAGAAAAATATTAAGAATGAGATATTTAACATGGGAACTGGTAAGCTCACAACAATAAAGGAGGTAATTGAATTGATTGCAAAGACTGTTGGAAAAGTGCCGAAAATAGTTTATAAGCCTGCGAGGCCAGGAGAAATTACCAATTTTAGTGCAGATGTGAACAAACTTGAGAAGTTCTTTGGAAGAGTGCCGAGCACATCACTTGAGAAGGGGCTGAGGAAGACGTATGAATGGTTTGTTAGGGAGGTGTTTGTTTGAGCGATAGAATATACTTGGCAAGGCCATGCATTGATGAAAGGGAGCTGGAGGCTGTAAAAAAGGTGCTGGAGTCAAGGTATTTAACAGAGGGTCCAATGACTGCAGAGTTCGAGAAGAAGTTTGCAGAATACTGCGAAGCAAAGTATGGAATAGCTACAACTTCCTGTAGCACAGCGCTAGAGCTTGCCTTAAGGACTCTGGGGATAAGGAAGGGTGACGAGGTAATCGTACCAGATTTTACGTATCCTGTTACGAGTTTTGTTGTGTCTTTGGTAGGTGCAACACCTGTTTTAGTCGACGTGGAAATTAGCAGTTACAACGTTACAGCGGAGAAAATTGAGGAAGCTATTACTGACAGGACAAAGGCAGTTATACCTGTATCACTCTTTGGCAACCCCCTCGATGAGGATGTGTACAAGCTAAAGGATGAGTATGGGTTGTACGTTATAGAGGATGCTGCCTGCAGTGCTGGAGCGATGCTTAACGGAAAGAAAATTGGTTCTCAGGCAGATATGACATGTTTCTCATTCCACCCCCGCAAGGTTATAACCACCGGTGAGGGTGGCATGATTACGACAAATAGTAAAGAATTTGCCGAAAAGGCAAGATCTTTGAAAAGGTTTGGTATGCGCAGTGTAAACGGGCAGATTAGGTTTGTGGAAGTTGGTACAAACTACAAAATGAGCGATATCTTAGCGGCGATAGGACTGGTTCAGTTTGAGAAGATTGAAGACATCATAAAGGCCAGAATAGAGAAAGCAAAGGTATATGCTGAGTTACTTGAAAAAGTTGATGGGATAAAACCACCGGAAGTCAGACCAAATACAAGACACACTTTCCAGAGTTATGTGTGTTACGTGGAGAAAGAAGGTATGAGAGATAAAATAAGGCAGGAACTAGCGAGAAAAGGTATCGAATCTCAGATAGGAACGTACTGCTTACATTTGGAGCCAGCCTTCAGAGATGTGAAGAGGGTTGGCAATTTAGAGAACTCGGAGAAGCTGTACTATAATCTCATAACCTTGCCGTTGCATCATGAGCTGACGCTAGAGCAGCAGGAGATGATTTGCAAGATTATTAAAGAGCTTTTAAAATAGTATGTAAAATAGGGTGAGTTAAATGAACGTTGGTAGTAACACAAAAAAACTCCTACAACATCTTGTTCATCCGAAAACAAAAAAACCATTGGATTTAGTCAATGAATATTTAACGAATGGGGTAGATAAATTTCACGTTGTAAAAGATATCTCTCGTTTTGTTAATATTGAAAATCATGTTCAGTCTCAGATCGCAAAAAGCTTTAGCTATAAATGGAAGAAAACACTGTGGGGGCATGATGAAAAATCAAAAAGAGTGTATTTAGATTGGATAAAAAAATCTTTTGGGTTTGAAGACGATAATGACTTCTTTGCTATTTTTAATGGCTGTAAACGTATTCTTGATGCAGGGTGTGGTGTAGGTGTCCTCTCAAGTTGGATAGCACCCAATTTACCACATGTTTTGTATTTTAATGTTGATATCTCTGATAGTGCGGAAATAGCATTTAGGCAGAATAAAAAGTACGATAATGTTCTGCACGTACAAGCAGATTTAAATCAACTGCCTTTTAAATACGAATACTTTGATGCAGTAATATCCCTTGGTGTTCTGCACCACACTCCTAATACATTCATGTCTCTTAAAAATTTGATAAGGTACCTGAAAATCGGCGGCTTAATCATCATCTATGTATATAAAAAGAAATCACCAATAAGGGAATTTACAGATGACTATGTGAGAGAAAAAATCAATGAAATGTGTTTTGATGATGCTTGGAAAGAAATGGAGAAAATAACCCTACTGGGAAAATATTTAAGTGAACTTAACATAACCTTAAATATACCTGTGAACATTGATATCTTGGGTATCAAGAAAGGTAAGATCGACATTCAAAGATTTTTTTATTGGAATATTTTGAAGTGTTTCTGGAATCCAGAGTTGAGCTTCGAACAAAATGTTCTTATAAATTTTGACTGGTTCCATCCAAAATTTGCACATAGACATACTGAAGAAGAAATTAGAAGTTGGTTTAAAATATTGAACTTGGAGATACTAAAATTTGCTGATGTTGAAAGCGGATTTTACGTTATGGGTATGAAAAAGGAAGGATATGAATATGAAAAAAATGAAAACTGATGAAATTTATGAAGTTATAAAGAAATTACACTACAAGCTTAGGAGAGATATGAAAGAAAAATGGGATAGGGTCATACCTTTTGAGGAGTTACTCTTCGATAGATGGGAGAAAGCGGAGTTTGTTAATGCTGGTGAAGGGACAAGCATATATCATATGTGCTATATCTACGGAGACGTAGAGATTGGCAAAAACACATGGATCGGGCCATTCACCCTACTGGATGGGACAGGAGGATTAAAAATAGGAGACTATTGTAGCATCTCTGCTGGTGTGCAGATATACACCCATGATACAGTAAAATGGGCTCTTAGTGGAGGTAAGCACAAATACGAGTATGCTCCTGTAAAGATTGGAAATTGTTGTTTTATCGGTGCTGGTACTATTATACTGAAGGGAGTAAGAATAGGTAATCATTGCCTAGTTGCAGCAAATAGCTTAGTAAATAAGAGCTTTGGGGATAATTCAATAATTGCTGGTGTACCAGCAAAAAAGATCGGAGAAGTTGAAGTTAAAGATGGCGAAGTTATTTTGAAATACTATTCAAAAAAGTAGCAATGTTATGCTGGGATTTAATCTTGGGATTACACTCTGAAAAGTTTGGAGAAATACCTAATATCGTCAATGTTCAAGATGCCAGTAGAAAAAACAATCAATAGGTATACAACTCCGGCAATGCAGAGTTCAGCAACACCTAAGAATATTGAATTTGGTTCTGGCATTAAACACAAAGCAGAAAACATAATTAGGGCAGCAATAAATGTCTTTAGTGCAGTATTGAAGCTAACATTCAATTTTAATATTTTATGTAGTAGAATTATAATGCTTATTTCGCTAAAAAATCTTGAAATAACCGTTGCCAAAGCGGCTCCTTTAATGCCCATAGCTAAGATAAGGAAATAATTTAAAATAACGTTCAAGATCATACTAAGTATTTTAATATAAGCTGGGTATTGGGGTAACTCTTTTGCAAGGAAAACCAGTCCTAAATATCCAAAAGCTGATGGAATTAAAACAAAAGAGAGTAAAAACATTGCCGAAGTTGCATTCAGATACTCTGCACCATAAATTACCCTAATTATTTCTTCAGAAAAATACAGCAAAATAAAGACTAAAGGAAATATTACAACGGATGTATATTTTGCTAGTCTGTTTAAAACCAAGTTTAGATTTTTACCCTCAAGTTGCGTAAAGATTGGCAGAAAGACATTGCCAATAGATAGCAGGCCAGCTATTGCAAAAACAATTGTGTATGCGGCCTTATAATACCCAACATCTGTCGGCGTTAGCAAGTAGCCAATCATAATGCTATCAATGTTAGCATATATAATCCCAGAAAGTCCCGCAATCGTCACAAGGCCAATGTAAGATAGAACCTTTTCATCAACACTTTCAGCTCTTCCAAAAACAAGATTATTATATCTTCGTAATAGAACAATAAAAAGAACTATACCTGCAATTAGGTGTGCAAGAGAATAGCCAGCTACTGCTCCCGGAGCAAGAAAGAGAATTGAAAGAGGCAGAATTAGAACCCATCTCGAGAACTCGTAACAAATTTGTCTTAATAAACTGTACTTAAATTCCTGTAAGCCTACAAAAAATGCATTCAAAAGATCTGTAAAAGATGCAGAAAGTACAACAAGACCCGCGAAAACAAATGGCAATGTCAACTTTCCATCACCAAAGAAAGATGCAAAAGTTCTGGAAAAAAGAATTAGCATCGCTGATACGACAAATGCCAATATGAATTTAATCTTTAGAAAATATCTAAAGTGTCCTCTAACCTTCTCCAAATTCCCTTTTCCGATATGGTATGCTGTATACCTTACAACAGCCCCGTCAATGCCAAGATCAGCAAAAGCAAGTGCAAGCGAACAAATGGATAGGGTTAAGCTGTAAATCCCAAACTGCTCCGGCTTTAGAATTCTCGCAAGAATGACTGTTAGAAATAAACCCGATAAATTACCTACAATCAATGAAGCTGTTCTATACAAAGTGTTCCTTGCAACCCTTCTTGCCAATTCCACTTTTGAGAAGAGATGGCTGGAGATATTTTAATCTATTGTTAGAATTGTCGACTATTAGTGGTTAGATTATGCAAATAATGTCAAATCGTCAAAGCCACCAAAAATTCATAAGAACTCCACAGAGAAAATGGGTAGAAAGGGATAACATGAATGTGACGTAAGACAAAAACATAGAGTTTGGTTTGGAATTCCTAAAAGAGAATGTTGAATACTTCGAGAAAAAGGCGAGGTTCGTGCTGTTTTTTATTGAGCGGGTATTCAGCTTTACATAAAGTATATCTTGGCAAAGACTTTTGAGGCTTAAGGTTTTGCTGCACGAACTTTCAAAGATTTATAAGAATGCTGAGAAATTCTATGAAGATTATGCAGACTTTTTGGACTTGGCAGAGGAGGCGTATATAACCACAAGATACCTTGGAAAAATACAGCGAGAAAAGTGCTAAGAAAGAAGTGCTCGAAAAGTTTAAGGATGTGTTTAAGAAGTGGTTAGTTTAATGGGTTTTTAGATTGGAGTTTTTTTAGAAGATTTAGGAAATTTAGAGAGAATTAAGAAGAAAGAGTTGAGTTTACAGTAAAACTAGAGAGAAGTTCTGCATCCGTTTGAAAGGTTGAAGACTTTAGTATTGTATTAATTAATTCACCATCGTATTCAATGCAGGCTAAACTATTTCTAATATGACGAAACCTCTAAGTAGAAACAAATTCAACCGTTCGACTGAT
>Ga0256833_1002252_pt1 | contig 13746 bp, 10 predicted proteins | sample 356284metaG_FD_190535 | JGI IMG/M metagenome (GOLD analysis project Ga0256833, IMG submission 190535) | Hydrothermal vent microbial communities from Mid Atlantic Ridge, Atlantic Ocean - 356-284 | ecosystem: Environmental > Aquatic > Marine > Hydrothermal vents | place: Atlantic Ocean: Mid...
CCAGAAGTCGTGGTGATGTCCAATGGTGCACAGGTCTTGCTCGGCGATGAGTTCGGTCAGCGCCAGCCCCAGGGGGATGTTGACCGGTAGGGAAAGGGCGTTTTCGGCGATGATGACGTCGATGTCGAAGCGCTGGATGAATTTACGCAGGTGGGTTTTCAGGTGGCGGCGCAGGCGGTGGATTTTCTCGGTGGTTTCGTCAGAGCGGGTGTAAGTGTCGAAAAGTGCCTGGGTAAGCGGCAGGATGTCAGGGTGTTGGAAGAAGGTTTCTTCGACCACCATGCTGCGCTCGGCGGGGCGGTCGCTTTCGCCGCTGAAGTAGAAGCATTCGTGCCCCATCTGGGTAAGAACGTCAGCCCATTTGCCGATTTCCAGCGAAACGCCGTCGGTGCCCGCGATGCGGGTGGAGACGAAGCCGATGTGGAGAGGGGGGCGTCGGGTGTGGGAGGTCTGGCATGTCATGGGCTATCCTCGCGATGGGTTGGAAGTATTTTACCGTTGAGCAGGCGAAAAAGCAAAACCGCCGAGAGGGCTCGGCGGTTTGCGAAAGGAGGGCAGGGTTATTCTTCTTCGAAGGGCACGCCCAGCGAGGCGGGCGGCACGACCTGCATCCAGCGCAGAATGCGCCGCACCCATTTGCGGGCGTCGGGTGGCAGGCCGGCTAAGGTGCGGTCGACCCATTCGGCGTTCCCGATGTTGACCAGCATCAGGGTGAGAATCATCAAGGGGAAGGGGGCGACCTGCAACACCTGGGAAGGCACGTTGGGCAGGTAGGGTTGCAGCACCAGCCCCAACCATTGCAGCAGGGCGAAGAAATAAGCGCCTACAGCCCCCCGCACGGGGTCCCAGCCGCCGAAGATGGTGAGGGCGAGGGCGATCCATCCGATGCCGTCCAGGCCCGAGATGGTGCCTTTCCAGCCTGCTTTCACGCTGAGGGAATAGGTTGGCCCGGCCAGCCCGACCAGCGCCCCACCCACAGCGGCGTAAAGGTAACGCAGTTTGTTGACCGGCGCACCACGCGCATAGGCGGCTTCCGGGCGCTCGCCCACGGCTTGTAGCGTCAGCCCTGGCCGCGTGCGGAACACCCACCACCACGCCACGCCGATGAGGATGAAACTAAGGTAGGTCAGGGGGTCTTGCTGGAAGAACAGCGGCCCGATGACGGGAATCTGGCTGAGCACCGGTATTGGCCAGCTTTGCACCCGCGGCCCCTGCAGCCCCATGTAGGGGTTGCCGAGGAAGTAAGAGAGGTCGCGGGTCATCAGGGTGAGTACGAAGCCCACGGCCACCTGCGATTGCTTCAGCGCAATGCTGGAAAACGCCACGGTCAGCGCCACCAGCGCCCCGATGGCCATGCCCGTCAGGAAGCCCAGCCACAGGCTGTGGGTGGAAACACTCACCGCGAAGGAAGCCATGGCTGCGAGCAGGATGGTGCCGTTGACCGAGAGGTTGATGATGCCTGAGCGTTCCGTCAGCGTTTCGCCGATGGTGGCGAAGACGACGGGGGCGGCGGCAAAGAGCACGCCTGCCAGGCCGATGAGGATGTCATGGCTACTCACGGACCACCTCCTGCCCCTGCTTTTCCTGCCAGCGTTGCCGGACGCCTGCCATCAGCAAGAAGGAAAGCACCAGGGCTCCCTGTAAGACACCCGACAGCGATGAGTCCAGTTTGAGCACGATGGGGAGTTGGATGCTGCCAATGTTGAGAATGGCGAAAAACAGCGTCACCGGGGCGACCCAGGCGGGTTGGAAGTTGATGAGCATGGAGACCATCAACCCCAGCCAGCCGTAGCCACTGGAAATGGCCGGGATGAGGCGGTGGTACACCGCGGTGACCTGCACCGCGCCGGCCAGCCCGGCAAACAGCCCCGAGAGCAGGAAAGCGCTCATCAGGTAGCGGGTGGTGGGAATGCCCAGCAGGTGGGCGGCCCGCGGGTTTTTGCCCACGGCCTTGAGTTTCAGGCCGAAATAGGTTCCCGAAAGCAGGAAATAGACCACCGCAGCCCCCACCAGCCCAATCAGCAAGGCCCACAGGCTGAGGCGGCTGCCGGCCACGGTGGGCAGCCACAGTTTTTCGGGGAAGGGTTCGGTGCCGCTCATCGAACCGATGCCGGGGCGCTTCCACGGGCCGAAGATCAGCCACAGGGTGAGGGCGACGGCCACGAAATCCAGGCCCAGGCCGCCGAAGATTTCGTTCACCCCGCCGTACACTTTGAGCACGCCTGCGAGCACCGACCACAGCGCGCCACCAAGGGCCCCGGCAGCGATCGCGAGGATGAGGATGAGCGCCGGGTTCATTGTGCTGTGTTGCAGCAGCCGCAGCACCCACGTGGTGAAGATGCCGCCCAGCACGATTTGCCCTTCAATGCCGATGTTCCACAGCCCGGCTGCGAAAGTCACCAGCAGCCCCGAGGTGGCCAGCAAGAGCGGCACCCACGCGACCATGACGTTGGCGATGTTGGTCCACGAGCCTAAGGAGCCTTTGAGGATGTACCAGTAAGCGGCCACAGGGGACGCACCGGCGATCACCAGCACGAACGAGGTGAACAGCAGCGCCACCAGCACTGCCAGCAGCATGAAGACGAGGTTGATGCGGCGGTTGGTCATGGCTGCGCCTCCTCGATGGGGGTGAAACCGCGCCCGCCGATGAGCTGCCCCAATTGTTCGATGTCGGTTTCCTCGGCTGGGATGGGTTCGGAAACCTGGCCGCTAAAGAAAACTAAAATGCGGTCGCTGTAGTGCAAAATTTCCTCCAGGTCTGAGGACATGAAGAAGATGGCCGTGCGCTCTTCCCGGCAGCGGTTCTTGAGGGTTTCCCACACCCAGATGGCCGATTCCATATCAAGCCCACGGGTGGGGTGTTCCATCAAGATGAGCCGCAGGCCGGGGCGCAGCAAGGCCAGCAGGGCGCGCTGCTGGTTGCCGCCGGAAAGGGATTCCACCGGCAGGTTGGGGCGGCCGCGAATGTTGAAGGTGGCGATGCGCTCGCGGGTTTTTTCCAATGCGGCCTGACGGTCGATGATCAGGCCGCGCTGTTCGTCGGCCAGGATGACGTGCTCCATCAGCGTCAGGGTGGGCACCAGCCCTTCTTCCAGCCGGGCGGCTGGCACATAGGCCACCCCGTGGCGCATGAATTCGTGGTAGCCTTTGCCGGTGAGGTTGTCGCCATCGACCCAGATTTCGCCTTCCACGGGGCGCACCAGCCCCGCGCAGGCACGCAGCAGGTGGCGTTGTCCGCTGCCTTCCATGCCGGCCAGGCCGATGACTTCACCTTCGCGCACTTCCAGGTTGACGCCCGCAATCCGAATGCGCACGTCTTCCACGGCGAGGTTTTTGATTTGCAGCACGGTTTTGCCTAAGGGCGCACTGACGCGCTCCCCTTTGCTGATGACCTTGCCGAACATCATGCGTACCAGTTCGTCGAGGTCGTAAGGGGGGCGCATTTCGCCGACCACTTCGCCGGCCCGCAGCACGGCGACCTGGTCGCAGAGGACTTCGACCTCTTCCAGTTTGTGGGTGACGAAGATGATGGTTTTTCCGGCTTCGGCCAGGCGGCGTAAGGCGGCGAAGAGTTTTTCTTTTTGCTGGGCGCTGATGCCCGTGGTTGGCTCGTCGAAAATTAGCACTTGTGCGCCCAGCCACAGCAGGCGGGCGATTTCCAGTTGCTGGCGCTCACCTACGGTGAGGGAGCCAACGAAAGCATCAGGGTCCAGCGTAAAGCCGAACTGGGCGCTGATTCTTTCCAGGGCGGTGCGGGCTTCTGCCCGGGGGAGGGTCAGGCCTTCGGGGTAGCCGACCATGAAGTTGTCGAGCACCCGCATGGGCGGGAAGTCCATCGGGTCCTGGTGGAGCATGCCGATCCCGAAGCGGATGGCATCGGCGGGAGAGTGCATCACGACCGGCGAGCCGTTCACGCGAATTTCCCCGGCGTCGGGGTGGAAATAGCCGGAGAGGATTTTCATCAGGGTGCTTTTGCCTGCACCGTTTTCCCCCAGCAGGCCGAAGATAGACCCCGAAGGAATGGTGAGGGTGATGTCGTTGTTGGCGTGTACCGGCCCGAAGTGTTTGTGGATGTGGCGGAGTTCAATTTTCATGGGCTGGCCTGTTTTAGGGTGCGGGGTCGCCTGGGTGGCAAAGGACGAGGTGGCAAGGTGGGGAAAGCGGGCTGTTTGCGCCGCTTTCCCCACCAGAAGGGACAGCAAAAAGGGTTACTTCTGCGGCACGCTTTGGCCTTCCATGCCTTCCAGCAGTTGCGGCAGGTACCAGATCTGCTGGTCGGTGGCTTTTTCGCCGTCTTTCAGGTAGAGGGTGCCGTCTTGCAGTTTGAGCGGGCCAGTCCAGAGGTTGAGGCCGTTGGCGAGTTCGTCGATGAATTTGGTCACGGCGTCGGAGGCTTCATCGCTGAGGGCATCACCTTTCTCGAAGCCGATGGCCGAGGTGTCGGGGTTGTTGATGTCTTTCCAGTCGGGGCCAACCCACATGAAGGTGGATTGCCATTTGCCGTCTTCGGCGTTCTTGATGAGTTTGACGTAGCTGGGGCCCCAGTTGAAGTAGGGCACGCCCAGGCAGACGCTGGGGGCTTCGGCGCAGGCGTCTTTGAAGTCGTAGGGCACGGCGTAGACCGTCTTGCCCTGGTCGTGGAATTTCTTGGCTTCTACCAGGGCTTCGGTGGTGTCGATGCCCGAGAGCACGACGTCGTAGCCGCTGTTGAAGAAGTCGTCGGCGACCTGGGTCGGGTCAGAGGTCACACCGGGGATGTTGAACCAGAAGCCGATCCATGTCACTTTGAATTTCAGGTCTTTGGGGTCTTTGTTGCGGTAGTGCTGCCAGCAGTATTTGGCGCCCAGGTAGGCCGAGGAGGCAAGGCGGCGGGTCTCGTCGTTGATGAGGGGCCCAAGGTAGCCGATCTGGCCGGTGTTGGTCATCATCGCGGCCGCGCAGCCGGCAATCATCTTGCCGTAGATCATCTTGCCCATGACGTTCGCCAGGTTCGGCAGGTTCTTGTAGTCTTTGCCGTCTTTCCAGGCGTTGTCGCCCGAGGCATGGATGACGTAAATGTCGGGGTGCTTTTGGGCGAACGCGAGGGCAGAGTCTTTCATGTCGTCGGAGTTGAAGATGATGAGCTTGGCGCCTTTGGAGACCAGGTCTTCGGCCAGTTGCTCTGGCGTGGTGCCGGGGCGGTCGGCGGGGTTGACCTTGTCTACATAGAGCATCTTGGCCCCCAATTTGTTTTCCACATACTTCCCGGCCTCGTAGTGGGCCTGGCTCCAGCCGTGGTCGTTATACGGCCCGACCAGGAGCATACCAAAAACGAAGGGTTGTTTTTGCGCTTGCGTGGCTTGGGGTGTGGCCTGTTGCGATTTGCCACAGGCGCTCAGCACCATAGCTGCCACAATGAGCGTAGCGACAAGAAGCCACCAGAAGCGTTTCATTTTGACTCCTCCTTGAAGAGCATGGGAAACGGGCAGAGACGCAAGGGATTCAACGGATGTGTTTCGCGCGTGACACCTCCTCGGAAAGTGGAATAGGCTCCTGTGTAATTGTACTCAAAAATGGCGAGAAAGCAAACGCGCCCCCCGTTTTTTTGTGATTTTTGGCACCCTGGCGCGGCGTCATCTTGTAGTAAAATTGTGGCACAACCTGATGGCGATGAGGCTCGCCTTGCTGTGTCCGTTGTGGACTAATGGCCTCTACCGAAGTGCATTTTTCGGTAGAGGCTTTTTTCTGCCCCGCTGTGGGGTTGGGGCTTTCCCTGGCCGGGCGCGCCTGGCCTTTTCGAAGGCCCACATGCGGGAAAACTCCTTTTACGGGTGTGGCCGATGACCAAAGAACACCTGTTGGAACTTCGCATCATTCAGCCCGGCGGCACGACAGGCCGCTATTTGCCCGAAGAAGGCGCGGCGTGGCGGCTGGAAGAGATCGTGCCGCCGCTTGAAGCGCTTCCATTCGATGTAGCCGTGCTGCCGGAGGTGTGGACGCCGTTCAACGAGCCCTTCCGGGTGGTGGTGCTGGGAAGCATTTCGCACCCCGCCGATACGCTGCTGGAAGGCCGCTTGCTGGGGGCCTTCCGGCGGGGTGAGGAGCCGCCGTTTCTGGTTGCGGTGCCGGAAGTCGAGCCAGAAGCCCCCCGCTCGTGGGACGAAGTGCCCGCACAGCGGCAAGAGGCTGTGCTCGCAGCCTTGCGCCGCGCCCGCCCCGGCGAGTGGCGCTGGTTAGAGGTTGAGGAAGTGGAGCCATGCCTGCATGAGGGTGCGCGCCGTTATCGTGAGCACGGCGACGTCTTGCACCGTCGCCATGCCCCTGCCTGGCAGGCGTTGCGTTCGGCGGCCCGCGGCGGCTATGCCGATGCCGAGCAATATACCGCGGCTGAGTACACCTTTTTCGAATTGCCCTATCGCTTTCAGGAATACGTGGGCGATGCCCTGGCTGCCGACGAGCGCATCCTTTACGCCGCCCGCCGCCCTGCCATGCCCAGCCAGCGCCAGCGTTCGTGGCTGCGGCGTGAACGCTTGCAAGAGGGCGTGTTGCTGCTCACCACCCATCGCCTCATTCACCTGGCCGAACTCATCCCGCCCGATGCGGCCAACATTCGCTACGGCTTTCGTGAAGTGGTGGGCGTGCTCGAACGCCTGCGCGCGGTGGCATTGCAGCCGCTGGGAAACCACCTCGCACTCACCACCCGCTGGGCGGCCGCGTCGGGCGAAGCCGAGATGGTGTGGGAGTCGCCCGCTTACACCCGCACCGCATTGCAAGACTTGCTGGCATTGCTCGCGCCGGTGGTGAACATTCCTTCACCGCCGCGGGCGTTGCAACGGGCGACCCCGCCCCCTGCCCCCGACACCCTCAAGCCCTTGCTGGATACGGCTTCCAATGATCCCGAGGAAAGCCGCCGCCTGACCGGGCATTTCCGCCCCTTGTTGGAAGAAGCCCTGGAAGATGGCGAGCAACCCTATGCCTGGGCAGCACTGCCCGCGTGGTTCCAGCCCAAGGTGGGCACGCAGGTGCTGGTGGCGACCGACCGCCGCCTGTTCTTGTTGCCGGGGTTGAGCCTCAACGTGGCCCTCCGCGACGTGGCCGTGTGGGAATATACCAGTTCCATCGTCGATTCGTATCTGGCCTTCATTGAAGTACGCGCTGGCAAAACGCACCAGCACGTGGTGCGCTTTCCCTACCCGGCCAAGCCTGCCTTTCGGGCGTGTTTTGAAAGCGCGTGGCGGTGCGCCGCGGTGTTGCCGGTGTGAAGCCGCCTGCCTCAACCAGCGCGGCAGAGGGGCTATGGTACAATCCCGCGACAGGCGTATCGCGGCGCACAAAGCGTTGTCCTGTGGCGCTGTTCGCGTGCCGCCCATGACAAGACCCTCTTGGGAAGGAGTGTAAGATGAACAACCCGCAACAACCCGTGCCAAAGGCCCCGCCGCCTCGGCAAACGCGCCCGGCATCTTCGCGCAATGCCTTGTGGGCGCTCCTCGGCGTGGCTTTAGGCTTTTTGTTGCCCATTTTTGCCTGTGGTGGGCTGATGGTGTTCGCGATGGTCGGCGCCAGTGTCACCGCGGGCGGTTCCACGGCTACAATGGGGAAGGCGCCAGTGGCGCGTCACGTGCGCGGCCCGCTCACCGGCCCCGCGGTGGCGATCATTCCCGTCAATGGCCCCATTGTCGAGGGGCACGCTTCGGCGTTGGGCACTTCTCAGGTAGCCGCTGCCGACGACATCATTGCCATGATCACCGCGGCCAAGCACGATGACAGCATCAAGGCCGTGGTGCTGGAGGTCAACAGCCCCGGCGGCGGCATCGTGCCCAGCGACCGCATCTATCAGGCCCTCAAGGATATGGACAAGCCTATCGTGGTGCTGATGCGCGACCTCGCGGCTTCCGGTGCTTACTATATCAGCATGGCGGGCGATTACATCTATGCCAACCCTTACACCCTCACCGGCTCGATCGGTGTGATTAGCGAATTCCCCAATGCCCAGGGGCTGATGGAAAAACTCGGCATTCAGATGACCGTGATCAAATCGGGCAAAGACAAGGATTTTGGCAGCCCCTATCGCGCCATGACGCCGGAAGAAAAGGCTTACTGGCAGCATGTCATCGACCAGGCCTATGACAATTTTGTCAAGATTGTGGCCGACAGTCGGCACATCCCCGAAGGCAAGGTGCGCCAGCTGGCCGACGGGCGGGTTTACACTGGCCGCGATGCCCTCGACCTGAAACTTGTCGATGCCCTGGGTTATGAAGACGATGCCATTGCCAAAGCTGCCGACCTGGGCAACATTACCGACGTCCCGCGGGTGGTGCGTTATGAGCCGCCGATGTCGCCTCTGGAAGCCATTTTGAGCGGCGCGGTGGGGCGGCTGAGCCCTTCTTTTGGCGCGCTCATGCCTTCCTGGAACCGGATGCTGGCTCCGACCCTGGAATACCGCTGGATGCCCTGAGGGGTTGCCATGAGCGATTTTTCCGTTTTGCCCCCCAGCGAAAAAAAGCCGGAATACGTGCGTAGTTTGTTTGCGCAGATTGCCGACCGCTATGACCTGCTCAACCGCCTGATTTCCTTAGGGCGAGATGACCTCTGGCGGCGGGAGACGCTGCGTCACCTGGGGCTGCGCTCTGGCGACCGCTTCCTCGACCTCGGCGGTGGCACGGGCGCCCTCACGCGCGAGGCCCTACGCATGGCCCCAGGTATTTTGCCCGTGACCAGCGACCTGACTTTCGAGATGCTCGCGGTGGGCAAGGCACAACTGGCCGGCCTTCCCATCCGCTGGCTGACTGCCGACGCGTTGCAATTGCCGTTCCCTAACGATGCTTTCGATGCACTGGCTTCTGCCTTCCTGCTGCGGAATGTGGCCGACCTCGAGGCCGCTTTGAAAGAGCAGTATCGCGTTTTAAAGCCGGGCGGGCGCTGGGCGGCTTTGGACACTTCCCGCCCGCCGCAAAATCTGCTCACCCCCTTCATGCGGCTTCACCTGCGGGTGGTCATCCCTTGGCTGGGGAAGGCCGTGGCCCGCAACGCGCACGCTTATCGCTATTTGCAGGCTTCGACCGAAAATTTCCTTGCCCCGCCTGAAATGGTGGCTCACCTGGAAGCCGCGGGCTTTCATGAGGTGGGCTACCAGCGTTTGATGTTTGGGGCGGTGGCCGTGTATTGGGGGCGGAAGCCTGTGAGGTGACCATATGGCTTCGCCGAGTGTGCTCTTCCCGCCGAGCACTGCCCGCCCCCCTGAAGACCAGGCTGCCGAGCCGCCGTATTTCGGTGACCTTAACCTGGACCAGGTGGTGGCGGCCTTGCTGGCCGGGCGCAAGCCCTATCGCCTGCAACCGTTTTTCTACACCCCGTTGCACGAGGCCGCGGCGGTGCGCTATCGCCAGGCCGTGGCCCGAGATTTGGAAAACGATACCCTGCGGGAGCAGATTCACACTTTTACTACCCAGATGCGCCAGGTCAACCGCTACCTGCGGATGCTCGCCGACCTGGACTATCACTATCACATTGCTGGTTGGTTTCTGGAAGCCGTGCTGCGGTATATTGAGGCGGTGCGGGCGCTGGCTGAGGCGCTGGCAGCAGCCGACCTGCACGCTGAGGCTTTGCTGGCTCTGCGCACTTATCTGGCCGATTACGTCCGTTCCCAGGCTTTCCTTGCTTTGAGCGAGGAAGCCCAGGCGGTGCGTGCAGAACTGGCAGCCATTCGCTATTGCATTCATATCATGGGCGATACGGTGCGGGTGCGGCGGTGCCAGGATGAACCCGACCACGCTGCCGAGGTGGAACGCACCTTTGCCAAGTTTCGGCGCGGCGCGGTGAAAGATTACCGCACGCCGGTTTACGTGCGCAGCGGCATGAACCACGTGGAAGCCCAAATTCTGGATTGCGTGGTCAAACTCTATCCCGAACCGTTTGCCCACCTCGATGCGTTTCGCGAGCGCCATCCTGAGTTCCTCGACCCGGTGGTGGCCGCCTTCGACCGCGAAGTGCAATTTTACCTGGCCTATCTGGAATTCATCGCCCCGCTGCGGGAAGCCGGCCTGCCCTTTTGCTACCCCCAAATCATCGCCGACAAGGCCATCATGGCGCGGGAGACTTTCGACCTCGCGCTGGCGCATAAACTGGTGGCAGCCGACCGGCCGGTGGTCACCAATGATTTTGCTCTGCAGGGCAACGAGCGCATTTTCGTGGTGACCGGGCCCAATCAAGGCGGCAAGACCACCTTTGCCCGCACAGTGGGGCAGTTGCACTACCTCGCGGCGCTGGGGCTGCCGGTGCCTGGGCGGGAAGCCCACCTGTTGCTGCCCGACCGCATTTTCACTCATTTCGAGCGTGTGGAGGAAGTGGCCAACTTGCGCGGCAAACTGGAAGATGAGTTACTGCGCCTGCGAGAAACCTTCGAGCAGGCCACGCCGCAAAGCCTGGTGATTCTCAACGAGGTGTTTGCCTCGACCACTTTTCAAGATGCCCTTTTCTTGGGGCGGCAGGTCATGGAAAAGCTCCTCGCCCTGGACGCGGTGGGGGTGTTCGTGACCTTCCTGGCAGAACTGGCTGCCCTGGGGCCGCAAGTGGTCAGCATGGTGAGCACGGTCAAGCCGGAAAACCCCGCGGAGCGCACCTATAAAATCGTGCGCCGCCGCGCCGATGGCCTGGCGTATGCCCTGGCCTTAGCCGAGAAGCACCGTCTCACCCACGACCAACTCCTTGCGCGGGTGCGTCCATGAATGTCTTTTTGCTTTACCCTGACCGCGACGCCGAAATCGACGCGCCTTTGCCGTGGCAGGCCGAGGCGCTGGAGCAAGATTTGGGGTTGCCCCAGGTTTACGAAGCGATGGCACGCGGAGATAAGTTCCTGCATGGCGTGGCGCGGCAGGTGCTGTTGCACTCCCTGGAAGATGTCGGGCTCATTCGCTATCGTCAGGCCGTGCTGCAAGACTGCCTGGCGCACCCCGACGTCGTGCGGGAAATTTATCATATTCCAATTGAAGCCCAGGAGAAGAAGCGGGAGCAGTGGCTGGGCATTTTCAGCCGTTCGCCGCAGGGCATTTTGAGCAGCGCGGTCGATTTGCTGGCCATGTTTGTGGGGTTGTTGCGGCGTTTGAAGGCCATTGCCGATGCCCAGCAGGGGGCGTTTGCCTCGGAAGGTTTCCGTCGCTTCTTTGCCATGTTGCAGGCCGAACTGGACGAGGCTTATTTCGAGGAAGTCGAGACGCACCTGCGTACCTTGAAATTCCGTCAGGGGGTGTTGCTGAGCGCCGAATTGGGGCCGGGCAATGAGGGCAGCCATTACACCCTCCGCAAACCCCGCCGCACCCCGCGGCCTATTCTCAAGCAGATTTTCGACCGCACGCCTTCCTGCGGTTTTACCATTCCCCCGCGCGACACGTACGGCTCGAAAGCCCTGGGCGATATCAAAGACCGCGGTCTGAACGAGGTTGCCAATGCCGTGGCCCAGGCCGCCGACCACATCGACGGCTTTCTGAAGTTGCTGCAGGCAGAACTGGCTTTCTATGTGGGCAGCCTCAACCTCGCCGAGCGCATTGCGGAACTGGGAATGCCCTGGGCTTTCCCCACCCCTACACCGGCCAATACGCGCCGCTTTACGGCTTCCGGCCTGTACGATCTCGGCCTGGCGTTGGCCAAGGGGGCTGGCGTGGTCGGAAACGACGTCCAGGCCGACGGCAAAGACCTGGTGGTCATCACCGGCGCAAACCAGGGCGGCAAAACCACCTTTTTGCGCAGCGTGGGGCTGGCGCAACTGATGATGCAGGCCGGCATGTTTGTGCCGGCCCGTGCGCTGGAAGCCAATCTTGCTCGCGGGGTGTTTACGCACTTCAAGCGCGAGGAAGATGCCGCCATGGAAAGCGGCAAATTCGATGAGGAACTGGGCCGTATGGACGCCATTGCCGATCATCTGCGTGCCCACAGCCTGGTGCTCTTCAACGAGTCGTTTGCAGCCACCAACGAGCGAGAAGGCTCGGAGATTGCGCGCCAGATTGTCGATGCCTTGTTGGAAAGCCGGGTCAAGGTGTTTTTCGTGACCCACTTTTATGCCTTTGCCCACAGTTATGCTGCCCGGCAGGCTGCCGATGCACTCTTTCTGCGCGCCGAGCGCCTGCCCGATGGCCGCCGGACGTTCAAAATAAAACCCGGCGAGCCTTTGCCTACCAGCTTCGGCGTGGACCTTTACCGTCAGATTTTTGCCGACTGAGCGAGGGGCCGGAGCCGACCACAGTGGGGGAAGTTGTAGGACGCGACGCGGCCTTATGATGCCAGAAATCGGCCTCGGCGGCGAAATCTGCGGCTGTGATGGCGCACTCCCCGGGGGAAATGCGATAAGGGGCGCAAGGTTGATCTGTGCTCTTCTGGGCGCACTCCCTGACTCGCCTGGCTTTCACGACTTCCGCGACGCTCGCGGCTTCCCTCGCGCCCGCGACCTCCCCGCCTCTCCCTGGCCGTGATAAACTTGCATGCAGCGGCGTAGCCGCGCCCCTGCATTCTCTCTTCTGGTAACCCGCATGGCTGCTTTGCCCCTCATCCTCCCCGCTTCCGACCCCCGCGCCCTGCACGCCGCCGCCGAGGCCCTACACCGCGGCGGCCTGGTGGTGCTGCCGACCGACACGGTCTATGGCCTGGCCGCCTGGCCGTGGGATGCCGCCGCGGTGGCCCGCATTTACGCGGCCAAGGGGCGGCCTGAGCGCAAGGCCATTCCGGTGCTGGTGGGCGAAAAGGCGCATCTGGCGCGCGTAACGGCGGCGCTGCCCCCCTGCGCGGCTCGGCTGGCGGCCTGTTTCTGGCCCGGCGCGCTCACCATCGTGGTGCCCAAACACCCCGATCTGCCCGCGGCCCTTTCCCCTTACCCCACCGTGGGCGTGCGGATGCCCGATCACCCCGCCGCGCTGGCCCTGCTGCGCCTGACCGGCCCCCTGGCCGTCACCTCGGCCAACCGCTCCGGCCAGCCCCCCGCCCGCACCGCCGCCGAGGCCGCTGCCCAACTGGGGGACGCCGTGGCCGTGATCCTCGACGCCGGCCCCGCCCCCGGCGGCCAGCCCTCCACCGTGGTGGACTGCACCGTCGCCTCGCCCCGCATCCTGCGCGCGGGCCCGGTGAGCGCCGCCGCCCTGGCACGGTGTGGAAACGAGGTATGGCGAGCGGCGAATGAGAAATGATGATTGACGAATGATGAATTACGAATTGCGGATGAGGAATTGCGGCAACCCCGCAACCACGTAACCAGGCAACCAGGCAACCAGGCGACTACGCAACCCTGTCACGAAATCCCCCCAATACCCACTCCCCAATCCCAAGTACCCCCTACCCAATCCTCCCATGCCCCTCCCCGACCACCTTCGCCCCATTTTGGATACCTTGCCCGAAAAACCCGGCTGCTACTTGATGAAAAACGCCGCCGAGGAGGTCATCTACGTCGGCAAGGCGGTCAACCTGCGGCGGCGGGTGCGTTCCTATTTCCACAAAAGCGCTCAAAAACACCCCAAAACCCGCAAACTGGTGGCGCAAATCGCCGATATCGAATGGATTACGGTGGGCAGCGAACTCGAGGCGCTCATCTTAGAGATGAACCTCATCAAAAAGCACCGCCCGCGCTACAACGTTCGCCTGAAAGACGACAAGCGCTACCCTTACATCAAAGTCCACTGGCAAGACCCCTTCCCCAAGGTGACCGTCACCCGGCGGGTGGTGCAGGATGGGGCGCGCTACTTCGGCCCGTACACTAGCATGTGGGCGGTGCACCAAACTCTGGATGTG
>Ga0256833_1002253_pt1 | contig 13746 bp, 7 predicted proteins | sample 356284metaG_FD_190535 | JGI IMG/M metagenome (GOLD analysis project Ga0256833, IMG submission 190535) | Hydrothermal vent microbial communities from Mid Atlantic Ridge, Atlantic Ocean - 356-284 | ecosystem: Environmental > Aquatic > Marine > Hydrothermal vents | place: Atlantic Ocean: Mid...
TCTACTCCTGGCGGGGGGCCAACAAGGAAAACATCCGGCTGTTCCGCGAGGACTTCCCGGAGGCGGTGGTCATCAAGCTGGAGCAGAACTACCGCTCCACGAAGACCATCCTGAAGTGCGCCTCCCACCTCATCCGCCACAACACCTCCCGCACGGAGAAGACCCTCTGGACGGAAAACGCCCCGGGAGATCCCATCCTCCTCTACGAGGCGGACGACGAGGAAGACGAGGCCCGATGGGTCATCGAAACCGCGCAATCCCTTCACGGGGAGGGATTCCCTTGGCACGCCTTCGCCATCTTCTACCGAACCAACGCCCAGTCCCGCGTCTTCGAGGAACAGCTCATTCGGCGGGGCATCCCCTACCAGATCTTCGGGGGCTTCAAGTTCTACGACCGGAAGGAGATCAAGGACCTGCTGGCCTACCTGAAGGTTCTCGTCAACCCGGGGGACGAGATGGCCGTCCGGCGGGCCATCGCCGCGCCGTCCCGGGGGATAGGGAAGGTGACCCTCGACCAGGTGAAGACCTTCGCCGTCACGCGACATCTCCCCTTTTTCGAGGCCATGGGGAAGATCTGCGAGGACCCCGGGTTCAGGATGAAAAAGAAGGTCCAGCCCTTCCACGCGTGGATGACGGAGGTCAGGTCCTTCGTTGGGCGGGAGAAGATCTCCCGCATCCTCGAGAAGATCGTGGCGGAGTCGGGCTACCTCCTCCCCTACCGGGGAAGCAGCGATCCCCAGGCCCAATCCATCGTGGAGAACGTTCAGGAGTTGATCGCCGCCGTGACCGCCTACGAGGAAGAGGCCGAGGCCCCCTCCCTGGAGGCGTTTCTCGACCAGGTTTCCCTCATGACCGACACGGACACCTTCAACGCCTCCGCGGGGAAGGTCACCCTCATGACGCTGCACAGCGCCAAAGGGCTGGAATTCCCCGTGGTGTTCATCACCGGTCTCGAAGAGGGGCTCTTTCCCCACGAGCGGAGCCTGATGGACGAGACGAAGGTGGACGAGGAACGGCGCCTCTTCTACGTGGGCATCACCCGAAGCCGTCAGCGCCTCTTCCTGAGTCACTGCGTGGTGCGCAACCAGTTCGGGCGCGCCGCTTTCCGTCCCCCTTCCCGGTTTCTCCGGGAGCTGCCCGCCGACACCCTCAAGCGTTGCGCCATTGGGAAGGCAACTCCGCAGAAAACCGATCGGCGGCGTCGGCCCGCGTCCCCGCATCCGATTTCTTCCGACATCCCCGCCGCCCCCCGCGAACCCCACATGCCGCCGGGAAACGGCGACGACTTCCGGGTGGGACAACAGGTCCTCCACCCCACCTTCGGCAAGGGAACCATCAAGGTCAGGGAGGTGGCAAACGCCCATCCCAAGCTCCTCATCCACTTCGAAGGTGTGGGGCTGAAACTCATCTATCCCAAATTCGTGGAGTTGAAGCGCTTATGACGCGCGTCTCCCCCCTCACCGTCGCCCTCTTCCAGTTCGACATCAAGAAGGGGGACCTCGCCGCCAACCTGGAGGCCGTCTCGACCGCGGCGCGGGACGCCTCGGAGCGCGGCGCGGACTGGCTGATTCTCCCGGAGCTCTTCAGCAGCGGCTACGACCTGGAAAACGCCAAGGAATGGGGCGCGCGCAACACGGATGAGGCCATCCCAGAGATCCGGCGCCTCGCCGCCGACTGCCGGCTTGCCATCGCCGGATCCTACATGCTACCCCTCTCGAACGGGGGAATCGGCAACACCCTCGTCTGGGTAGACGATACGGGCCGCGAGGCGGGCCGCTACACGAAACTGCACCGTTTCAGGCCCATGGACGAGGACCGCTACCTGACGCCGGGCGACACGCCCTCCCTCGTCGAAACATCCTACGGAAAGGTGGGGTTGTCCATCTGCTACGACCTCCGGTTTCCCGAGCTTTTCCGCTATTACCAGAAGGCCGGCGCCCGCTTCGTCGTCCTACCCAGCCAGTGGCCCGACCCGCGTCTCAGGCACTTCAGGACCCTGGCCCTCGCCCGCGCCATCGAGAACCAGGTGGTGATGCTGGCGGTGAACCGCGTTGGAAAGGAGGGGGACAACACCTTCTCCGGCCATTCCATGGTGGTGAATCCCTGGGGAGACATCATCTGCGACGCGCGGGACGAGGAGATCCTCCTCGTCTGCATGTTCGACCCCACGGAAATCACGAAGATCCGGAAAGACTTCCCCGTCGCAGGCGACATCCGCCACGATGTCTGGAAGTAGGACGGTTTTTCCCTCTACGCTTTAAGATTGACGCCAAGTTTTTTTGTGCCCACTTCCGCAATTCTGGATGGCAACACGCGCCCCTTCATTCAGCTTTCCACGCTGGCTTTTTTCGTTTCCCTGAAAAAATTCTTTACCTCCTCCATGAGGGTGTAGAGAATCGGGAAATAGACCAGGGTCAGAAAGGTCCCCACGAGCAAGCCCCCGGCGGCTACCACGGCGAGAGGTGAGAGCCGCTCCAGACCGATGGCCCATTCCAGGGCGATGGGGAGCATCCCGACGATGGTGGTGCCCGCCGTCATCAGGATGGGCCGGGTCCGGACCCTGACACTGCCCACGATGGCGTCTTCCAGGGATTCGCCGCGCGCGCGGGCCTCGAGGATGAAATCGATAAGGAGGATGGAGTTTTTCAGGACGACGCCGGCAAGGAGAATCAGGCCCATGAAGGCGGGCATGCACCCGTGCTTCCCGGCGATCAGCATCCCCCACGCCGCCCCGATGAGGGCCAGCGGAATGGCCACCATGATGACGATGGGATTGACGAACGACTTGAAGGTCGGAATCAGGGAGAGGTAGAGTAGGAATATGGCGATAACCATGCTCATCCCCAGCCTTCCAAAGGATTCCTTCATCTGCTTGATGGCCCCTTCGTGGGAGATCTTGTAACCGTCGGGAAGGGGAAGCCCTTTCAACGCCTTGACGACCCCGCTCTGCAGGAAAGTGATGGGTGCCTTGGACCGGTAGGCGTGGATATCAACCACGTTGAGGAGATTCCGGTGGGTAATGAGGCTCTGGACGTGGTGTTTCTCGAAGTGGGCGACCAGTTTCAGGGGGATAAGCCCTCCCTTCGGCGTCGTGATATACATCTGGTTCAGCCGGTTGAGTTCACTCCGGTCGGCGTAGGGATAACGGACCCGCATGATCATGCCGTCCTCGTTGGGGACACGGAAGATACTGGCCGGCACCCCCCGGAGGGCGATGCCCACCTGCTGGGAGATGGTAAAGGGGTCCAACCCGTAAAACCGCGCCTTTAGGGGATCGACGATGAGCTGAATCTCCGTCTTATTCCGATCCCACGTCCGCGACAGGGAGGTAAACCCAGGGACCTTTTCCAGTCGCTTGAGGGCCGCGCTGCCCAGGGAATCCAGAACCTTGGCGTCCGGTCCGCTGATCATCACATCCACCGGGGCGAGGATGGTGGACAGGGGCGTGGCGCCGAAATCGTAGGCGTGGAGGTATTTTAGCCCCTCGATTTCGTGGGATTGCCTTCTTATCTCGTCTTCTATCTGCCAGATGGTTTTCTTTCGATGGAACCGGTCGATCATGTTGACGGTCAAGGCGCCCTGCTGGGGGTTTTTCCCCCTACCGAAACTGACGACTCCCGGTTCGGACCCGAGGGTGCTTGAGACACTCAAGACCCCCGGCATCTTTAGAATCCCCGATTCTATCCGGCTCAAGATCTTCTCCGTCGAGGCGAGTGACCGGTTGTTCTCCACCTCGAAGGCCACTTTCACAATTCCCGTGTCCATGGGCGGCATCAGGTTCCGGCCGATGGTCGTCTTCATCTGCCGGGCGCTGACCCCGAAGGCGGCCGCCCCGATCAGCAGAAAGATGAACTTGTGGCGCATGCCCACCTTCAAGATGCCGATGAAGAAATTCTGGATGGGACGCACCACCGCGTCGCTGGCGCGCTTGACCCATTTCTCCATCTTGCGCTGTTTTCCCTTTAGGATATAAGGGGCAAGAAGGGGAATGAGGGTGATGGAGACGAAGTAGGAACTGATGAGGGCCACGATGAGCGAAGCGCAGAAGGGGCGCAGCACGGTTTGGACATACCCCCCGATAAAGAGAATCGGAAAGAGGACCATGATGTTCGTCCCGGTTCCCGCGAAGACGGCCAGCATAACCTCGTTGGTGCCCTCGAGCACCGCCTGGCGCAGGGGCTCCTCCACCTCGTGGTAGTGCCGTTCAATGTTTTCGATGACTACGATGGCGTCATCCACCAACATCCCCACGGCCACGATAACCGCCGTCAGGGTCACAATATTGAATTCGAACCCGAAAAGCCACATGAGGGCGAAGGTCATGACGTAGGTGAAGGGGATGGAGATCCCCGTGATTACCGCCCCGCGGAAATCCCCGAGAAAGAGAAAGATGGTGATGACGGTTAGGATTATCGCGTCTCGCAACGCCCCCATCATGTTCTGGATGCTGAGGTTGATGATCCGTTCCTGCGTGTCGGTGATCTCGAAATCGAGACCGGGATATTGTTTCTTCAAGGTCGGGAGATATTTCTTGACCGACTCGATGGTCTTGAGGGTGTTGCCCCCGTAGGCACGCAGGATGTTCAGGGCGATGGCCGGTTTCCCGTTGCCATGGTAGGCGGAGGTGCGCTCCTTGTAGCCCCGCTTGATTTCCGCCACATCCCGCAGGTGAATCGGCTCCTTCCCGCCGCCGCCCAAGACGATGTTGCCGATCCGATCGATGGCGAAGTATTCTCCCGATGTCTTTATGAGAAACTGGTGGCGCCGGTTGATCATCAGCCCGTTGGGAATATTGAGGTTTTCGTGTTTAACGGCGGCGATGACATCGGCCAGGCCCAGGTGAAACCGGTGCAGCTTATTCGGGTCCACGAGGATCTCCACCTCACGCTTGTAGCCCCCGAAGACCTCCACGTTCGCCACGTGGGGCAGGCGCAGCAGGGCCTCCTTGATGGGGTTGTCCGCCAGTTCCCGCACCATGGCCAGGTTGTAGTGACTTCCCTCCCTCGGAAAAACCGCCAGGGTCATGGTCGGCATGGTTGCGTCGCTGATCTTGAAAACCTGCGAATCCCGTATGTCCCTGGGAAGGAGCGGTTTGACCTTCTGAAGCTCGGCGATAACGTCCGTGGCCGCGGCCTCCAATCCCTTGGAATACTCGAATTCCGCCAGGACGACGGACACCTCGTCCTTGGACGTGGAGGTAATCTGCCGCAGCGCGTCGATGGTGGAAAGTTCCTTTTCGATGGGGCGGGTCACATTATCGGCAACGTCCCGCGAAGAGGCCCCAGGCTCCACGGTCACTACGGCGATCTGGGGACGGTTGGAATCTGGGAACAGGGCCCAGTCCATTCGATGGTAGCCAAAGATACCCAGGATGGCCACCATGAGGATAAAGGTCATCACGAGATAGGGTTTTTTTAGGTATCCTTCAACGATATTCATTTTATCGCCTCCCTGTCAAAAACACCCACGATCTTGACGGACTGTCCTATGTAGAGTGTCATCAAGCGGCTCTCATGGGCGCAAACGACTCGCAAGCCTTCCTTCAACCCTTCCGAGGCAAGCGCGGTATGCGTGTCTCCCGTGTCGAGGACCTTTACCGGCACCGGGGAGATTTTCCCCCCGGCAACGCCGAAGATCAGCGCCTTTTGTCCCTGGTGTAAAACGGCCTCCACCGGGACGATCCAGACGTCCTTCAAAATCCCCAGTTCAACCTTGACGGGAACGATCTCGCCCAGCTTGTAAGGACAGGCGACTTCCCCGAAATCTGCCTCGATGATGCCCAGGGAGCGTGGGGAGGCGGCGGGGTAAATCCGGGAGACCTTCAGGGAGAGGCTTCCAACATAGACCGGCGACCCCACGGAAATACGCCCCAAATCCTCCGGCGTCACCTCCACCTTCACCTTGTAGGACGCCTTTCGGATGATCCGGCAGACCGGCTGTCCGGGGAAAACCACGTCCCCTTCCTTAACGAAATACCTGGACAGGACACCCGTCGCGGGGCTTTTGATCCTCGTGTAGGTCAATTTCGTTTCAACCTGGGCTATCTCGTTCTCAAGGGCGGAGATCTGTCCCTTGACGGCGGCCAGCCTGTTCTCGCTCAGCTCCCACGCCTCCTCTGAGAGGGCGCCGTTTTTGTAGAGGAGCGTGTTCCGTTTGTAGATGGCGGCAAGGTTCTTTTCCTGGGTCTTCAGAGAAGAAATGCGCGCCTTTAAAACCTTGATTTTCGCCTTCAATTCCTTGACGGTGCCATTGTTCCGGCTGTCGAGAGCAACGAGGAGTTCGCCCTTGGAAACGGCATCTCCCTCGAGATGAAGCCTGCGATCCACCTGCCCGCTGATTCTCGCCTTAATCTCCATGACACCGTTGGAATCCACCTTCCCGAGGTAACGGGCCATTTTCACGAACGATGCCTTTCTGACCTTCGCGACCCTGACAGGCAGGGGGTAATGGACCACCGCCTTTTCTTTCCTGAGTTCCGCGCGCCGCTTCAGGACGAGTTTCCTGCCCCCGACGACCGCGGCGGCCAAAAGAACGATAACGACGACGATTTTCAGAATTCGTTTCATTTTACTTCCTCCTCTAACACCATGCTTAGATATGATCGCGAGGTAAGCCATTGATAGACGCTTGCCACGAACTGACTGTTTGAATAGGCCAATTCGGCCTTGGCGCGCAGCATGTCATCGATGTCGCCCGCGCCGTTTTCGTATTTCAGGGTTTCGACCCGGTCCACTTCCTTTCCCAGGTCGACCCTCGATTTGAAACTCTCTACGAGGGACTCGGCGGTCTTGACCTTGGCTACCGCCTCTCCCACCTCCTTCAAAATCTTTTGCCGGAGTTCGAAAACGTGCATGCGTTCCTCCAGGACCTTCACGCTTGCCGCCTCAACCCGGATTCGCCTTCTCCCCGCGTCGAACAGGGGAAGCTCCAGGCGCAGGCCCACGTTCCACTCCTCCGTCCCGGAGATATCATCGCCATCGTAGGTCCTCATGGCGCCCACGGCTACCACGGAAGGCAAGCGTTCCGCCTTCGCGAGGCCGACCCGTTTGTCGGCGATCTTGACCCTGTTTTCCAGCGCGGCAAGGTCCGAACGGGAGGTCAGGGCACGGGAATAAAGCGTTTTAATGTCCTGCGCGAGCGGAAAAACCCTTTTTGGAAAATCGATGGGACGGAGATCTATCGACGCGCTGACATCCTTTACCCCCATCAGGGTCTGGAGGGCAATCTCAAGGGCCTTCCGCTGATTGACGATCTTGTCTTCCGCCGCCTGCCAGCGCTTGATGGAATAGACGATCTTGAACTTGTTGATGGGGGGAAATTTGCCGTACTTGATCCCGAGCTCCGTGTGCTTCAAAACGCTGTTCAGGGATTTGAGATTTTCCTGGACCGCCTTCTCTTCGCCATTCAGGGCGAGGATGGCATGGTAAACCTCCGTCACGTTATGGCGGATCACCGCCTTTAAGCGCTTGAGCGCCAGCCGGCTGGAGAGCTCGTTGAGCCTGGAGATATCGATGGAAAGGGGAATCTTCCCTCCCAGGTAGATGGGAAGCTTGTAGGTCAGGTCGAATCCCCACCGCGTGTCATCGAACTGGATGCCGTGGCGCATCCTGTAAGGCGTCATGGGCGTGGCGATCAAGTCGTCCTCGGATTTATTGAGGGATGCCCCGCCGGTCAATTCTCCCCAGCGGACCGTCTTGGCAATCTTGATATTCAGGCCCGCCCGGGCCAGGCGCTTTTCGTAGGCCTGGACCGACGGATTGTTCTTCAGGGCCTCCTGGATCGCCGACTGCAGGGTCAGCGGCTCCGATGCCCACCCGGGCGCGGCAACCAGGAAGAACACCAAGGGTATGAAAAAAATCCCCAACGTCTTTTTCATCATTCTATTCCCCCTTCTAAAACGGATTTTATATGCCGGAACACATCCTCCGCGACGAGCGTGATCTCTTCCTTGCCTCCCGACAGCTTGAAAATGGTCAGAAGATGCTGCAAAGCGCCGAGAAAGAGGATGGCCGCCGCCTCCGGCCGGACACGCCGTGAGACCTCTCCCTTCTCGATCCCCGCCTCCAGGATACCGCGAATCCGGCGGTGATAATCGTTCAACAAGGCAAACATGTATCGGCGCACATCCGGGTAGGCATGGAAAAAGGATTCTGACAGCAGCTCCAGGGTAATGGCCTTTCTCTCCTTCAGGTATGAGAGGTGATACCCGAAAATCGTGCGGAGCTTCTCCAGGGTGTTCGACGGACGTCCCGCGATGTCATCCACGCGGGAGAGGAGTTCCTCGTGAATCTGTCGTATCATGGCGACGATCAACGCCTGCTTGCTCGCGAAGTGCCGGTAGATGGCCGGCTCCGTGATGTTTACCCTGTCGGCGATGGCCTTCATGGTCAGGCCCTGCGCCCCGCTCTCCGCGAAGATGTCCATGCACGTGCGGACAATTTCCTCTTTTCTCGTCATTCTGTTCCCCGATGTTAGTTATTGATAATTAACATAAGGCCTGGATCATCAAGTGTCAAGGAAAAACATCGCGAGGGAAGAAAAAAATTCGAAGGCCGGGTGTTAATGCCCCCGTCCGAAGCGCGGGAGGCTGAGGAATCAGGAAATGTCGCGGTTTCTTTTCAGGGGAAACGTTTCTCCGGGCAGGAGGGGCGCGATCAGAACGGGCAGGTTACTCTCCTCCTTGATCCTGGTCAGGAGGTGGATGGGGAGATCAAGAGGTTCGTCGGAGATCTGGTAGGTGCCCCAGTGGCAGGGAATCAGGGTGGATGCCTTCAGGTCGCGGGCGGCCCTGACGGCCTCGTAGGGCGAAAGGTGGACGGGTTTCATGAGCCACCGGGGGGCGAAGGCCCCGATGGGCAGGAGGGCCACGTCGATCTTGAACCGGCTTCCTATTTCCCGGTATCCGTGGAAGTAACCGGAATCACCCCCGAAATAGATACTGCCCGCGGGGCTTTCGATGAGAAAGGCCCCCCAAAGGGTAAGGTTCGTGTCCCGCAGGGTCCGGCGGGACCAGTGCTGCGTGGGCAGAAAGGTGAGGGTGAGGTTCCCGAACGATACTTGATCATACCAGTCCATGCAGATGGGGGATCCCTTTTTCGCGTTGTGGAAGTAACGCTCGAATCCCAGGGGGGTGAAGGCGGTCTTTCGCCTGAGGAGACGGAGGGCCCGGGGGCTAAAGTGGTCGTAGTGGTTGTGAGAGATGAGAACGGCCTGGGTTATCTCCCGGAGAACCTTTCTCGAGACGGGCAGCCGGGTTCGGCGTTTCAGGTAAGGAGAGAGGTTGGAAAAGACGGGGTCTGTTATAAGAACGGAGCCGCCCACCTGGAGGAGGAAGGTGGCGTGTCCCAGGAAGGTAATCGTGATATCGCCTTGGAAGACCTTTCGGAGGTCGACGGGAACGACGGGAGGCGGGGTCCCTTTCGGAAGATGACGGTAGGTGTTCCGTTCCAGTTTCCAGCGGATGACATTGGCGAGGGTCCTTGGATCAATGGATTGCCAGGGGTTCACGAACTTCCCGTCACGCCCGTGATGCCACCGTTCCCGGCACATCCGCTCCAGGGGCATTCCCTCGGGCGGGAGGGGGTGGTGGGGTTCTCCTTTCCTTCGTTTTCCCGCGAATCTCATGCCTGTTTCACCTTTGTCCCGGGGGTATGCCGGCAGATCGTCACGTATGGACAGTTAGGGCAGGCTTTCGAATCGTAAGGGGCAATCCGCGGGTTGAAGGTCATGTGCCCGATGAGGTAGCGGATGAGGGCCGCGATCCGGTCCTGGGCAAGGGCCTCGTCGCTCATGGGGTTCCGGAGGATCTCCCCCGGGGGAGCGGCGAGAAGGCAGAGGGCCGCCTCCACCCGTTCCGCCTCTTTCGGCACGGCCGCCTCCCGGAAGAGGTAGAGATAGACGGGAAGTTGGATGGAGTGAAGAACCGCTCTGAGCCGGGCAAGGGCCTCGAGGGAGTAGTCTGAAAAGTCGAAGGACGCGAGGAATTCCCCGAGCTTTTTGTTCGGCGTCTTGGCCGATTTCCCCGTTTTGTAGTCGAGGATGCGCCAGCGGACGGGGGCGCCGGGGGTTTCCTCGATGGCGTCGATCCGGTCCGCCTTTCCGACGATCCGGTAATCGTCCAGATTCGTCTCAAAGGTTTTTTCCGTTTCGACCACCCGGAGGCGATGATACCGGCTCGATTCCTTTTCCGCCTCGGAGAAGAAGACGTTCAGGCGGTAGCACGTCAGGTGGGCGAGAAGCTCGATCCGGAAGTCGGAAAGGGAGGAAAACCGCTCCCGGACGGCGGGTGTTACCCGCGCCAGGGCCGTTTCCCGGATCTTTTTCAGGAGGATGGGGGTCAGGGCGGCGCCCCGGTTTGCCGAGAAGGCCTTGTCCAGGATTTCATGCACCATGGCGCCCACATCCGCGGCGGACTGGCTTTCCTGGACCCCTACCACCTCCGGCATTCCCACGATTCTCCCCAGGTAGAACCGGTAGGGACAGGTGAGGTAGTCGTCCAGCAGGGAGGGGGAGATTTGCCTCGAGAGGCACGCGGCGAGGCGTTTGTCGTAGAGGTCGGGGCGCCCCACCTCCGGCTTGACGAGGGCTGGGAGCCGGAGGGTGAAGGTGTCGACCAGGCTACGCTCCAGGTCCTCGATGGAGTCATCCGGGGCACCCTTCACGCGTTTCATCTCCTCTTCCAGGAGGAGCTGTTCCACGAAGCGGCTCCGCACGCGTTTTTCATCCCCCGTGACGCCCCGCTGGTAGAAGACGTGGACGCTTTCCCGGGAACCGTCCACGAGCCGGAAGAAGTGGTAGCGGAAGAGGGCCTCGCGCATCCTCCATGAGGGCAGCCCCACCAGGGGATTCAGGGCGGGCGGGAGGAGGGGATCGATCTTGGCGGACCGGGGGAGGATGCCCTCGTTCACGTCGAGGATGAAGAGGCGGTTGAAGTTCAGAAGCCGGGATTCGAGCATTCCCATCACCTGAATGCCCTTCAGAGGGTTGCCCTCGAAGGGGATATGGAGGGGGGAGACGAGGTGACGAAGGACAGTGCAGAGGACCCGGGAAGAGGAGAGGTCCCGGGAGGCGTGGCGGGAGAGGGTGAGATTTGGCAGAACCCGGTCGAGGAAGTTCTGGACCATCTGGCGTTCCATGCCGGCGTTTTCATCCCCTATCAAGGCGTCCTTGAAACCGTGGACCAACCGGACGAGGATACCGCCCGCTGCCTTGAGGGTTCGTGCCGCGGCGAAGGGAGACAGGATTTCTTCGTTGAGCCTCCGGCAGAGCCGGACGTCCCTTTCCGGGAGGGAGCCCGATGCCTTGAGGGTCTCGAGGCGGACAAAGGAGAGATTCCGGGAGAGGATTTCCTCTCGAAGCCGGCGCGCCGTCTCTTCGAAGGGGGCTCCCCCGATCTGGAGGCGCGGGACGAAGGGGTGGGAGAGGAACCTGTCCAGGGCCGCGTGGTGGAACCCCTTTTGGGGATCGCGGGTCAGGACGAGTTCCGCGAGGCTGTCAATGAGGCGGAAAAAGACGCTCCGCTCGAAGGGGAACCCGAGAGTGACATTCATTTGGGTATCTTGGGTGTCGGAGGTGTCGGTAGGCAGGGCGTAGAGCGCGGGGAAGAGGGACTGGCTGTCCGGGAGGATGGCGCCCGTGTCGAGGGGTGGGGCGTTCTTGTCCGGCACCTGCAGGATCCGCCCGAGTTGCTTCATTTCTGCGTGGGTGTCGAAGGATTCGTGAAAGGTGATGGACGGTGTCGCCGGTTGGGCGGTGTTTCCATTTATCTCGACCGGTTTGATCCCCCAAAAGGTCCCGTCCCTCCATCGCGCGTAAATCCGGTAGGGATCGGATACCGGGTGGCGGCCCATCAGGTCGGTGTGAAAGAAGACCGTGGTGTCGCCCCTTTGGAAGAGATGCAGGAAGATGGATTTCTGCGCCTCGGTCAGCAGGGCGAAGCCGGCGAGGATGAAAGGGCCCGTGAGGCGGTCTTTCAGGGCGTTCAGGCGGCGAAAAATATCCCCTCGGTAGGTCAGGTTTTCTTCTTCCATGACGCGCTGGTAGTCCCCGTAGAGGACGTCCAGGGAGCTAAGGATTTCCCTCGCCTGGGGGACGACCTCGTCGATGTAGGGGAGGGGGGCCACCGAGGGGATGAGGTTTTGGTCGAGCTCGTCGAACAGATTGGAGAGATGGATGCACCACGGGAAGACCCGCTCCGCGTTTCCCCCCAGGCGCTGGTAAAGCGCGGGGTGGGAAAGAACGATGTCGTGCAGGGTGAAGAATCGGTCGATGTCGCACTGGAAGGTGGGAGGGGCGGGGGAGAGGGCGAAGACGGTCTCCTTCGCGAAATCCTCCAGGGCGGCGGCCGTAACCTTGAGCAGGAGGGGAGACGCGAGCTCTTTTTCAAAGAAGCGCACCGCGCGGCGGTTGGGGAAGAGAACAGTGAGGGAGTCCCCGCGGGCCAGGCGTTCCCTGGCGCGGGCGGTCACGGCCGCGATGAAATCGGATCCCACGTCCACGGCAATCAGCTCAGACATGGCGCAGCTCTCCCGTTTCCAGGTAGTAGAGAAACCCGTCTATCCTCCCGCCGACGCCGAGATGCCGGAGGATGCGCAGGTAGCGACGGACCTGCGCCGCGTGAAAGGCCTCTTTCTTTCCCGTTTTGAACTCCAGGAGGCGGAAGGCGTCGCCCCGCCGGACGAGCCTGTCCACGCGGATGATTTCTCCCTTGACCGAGACGAACTCCTTTTCCGTCCATACATCGTCGATGTCAAAAAAGTAATCCCGGAGGTTCTCGAGGGTCGTGATGATGAGGCGGGTGAGGTTGCGCGTGGTTTCTTCGTCCGGGACGATTCCCATGCGCCCGTGGGCCGTGGCGAGGGCCCGGCGCGCCGTCTCCGGAAGGGCAGCGTCGGGGGCGAGGCGTCCGATGGCGCCCAGGGCCGCGTGGGCGATGTTTCCCAGGCGGCGGGCCCGCTCGTCCAGCCAGGTCTCCTTGGAGCTTTCAGGGGGTAGCCGCAGGTGGGACCGGATGTCCCGGACGTCGGCGGCCTTTGTGTCTTCGGCGGCTGTTACCAGCGCCTCTTTTTTCTCCTCGGGAGACCGGAGGCTCCCGAGGCTGAATCGATTCGTCCCCTTGGGGAGGTAGCCGTGGTGGGCGGCGAGGTGACGGAAGATCTTCCCGACGGTTAACCCCCGCTTCGGCGGAGGAACGACCAGATAGAGGCCCTCCTTGGCCCGGGTGAGGGCCACGTAGAAGAGGTTGAAGCTCTCGACGAACTCCTTCCGCTTCAGCTCGCGCTTCAGGCGGGCGGCCGTCTCGTTGAACGTGCAGAGGGTGGCGGTCAGGCGGGCGAATCGGCCGGGGCTCAGCTCGACGATTTCCCCGTGATTCCGGGGAATCATGTCCCAGTCGAGGAAGGGGACGATGACCACGGCCGCCTCCAATCCCTTGGCCTTGTGAATGGTCATGAGCCGGATCGCGTCGGGGGCCTCGGGAAGGGTGAGATGGGTTTCCCCCGAGGCCTCGTAGAAGGCCTCCACCATTTCCCGCAGGTGGTGGACGCCCCGCTGTTCCTGGATGAGAACCTGCTCAAGGAGGCGGTCTAAGAGGGACGCGCTGCCTCGGAATTTTTCGGGGAGCTTAAAGACGGCGATGATCTCCCGGGTAAGCTCGTAGGGGGTCAGCCGGGCGGCGCTTTCCCGGAGAAGGGTTAGGGGCGCGTAAAGCGCGGGGTATTTTCCCCGGAAATATGTCTCGAAGGTGTC
>Ga0256833_1002254_pt1 | contig 13742 bp, 7 predicted proteins | sample 356284metaG_FD_190535 | JGI IMG/M metagenome (GOLD analysis project Ga0256833, IMG submission 190535) | Hydrothermal vent microbial communities from Mid Atlantic Ridge, Atlantic Ocean - 356-284 | ecosystem: Environmental > Aquatic > Marine > Hydrothermal vents | place: Atlantic Ocean: Mid...
CGGTCTTTTAGCGGTCAAGGTTCGCCAAAAGCTCCTTGAGAAGCACCCTGAGCTTTCGGTCTCCATCCGGACAGTGAGGCGCTACGTAAGCGATCTTCGCCAGCGTGTTCCTCAGAAACAGAAGCGCTACTACGAGCCGGTACTGGACATGGAGCCCGGGGTGCAGTGCCAGGTGGACGGAGGCGAGATGCGGGGCGTTTTAGTCGGTGGCCGAGAGACTTTTGTGGTTTTTGTGCTTTCCTATCCCAGGTTGATATACGTGGCCGTCTCCGACAAACCCAGGGCGTTCACCCTTTGGGTGAAAAAGTCAAAGTGAGCATTTTCCTTGAAATATAATACCGAAGGGCTCTTCTTTACTCTGCTAACCGGAAATTATGTAGAGGATGCAGAAAGGGCCTGCGGAGGTTATTCTTTTCAGAGAGAGCTCGGGATTTTCGGTATGGGGTATTGGCTAAAGAATTTTTAGAGGGTCGCTGGAGGCGTCCAAACCGGAAGTGGTCGGACTACTAGCATAGTCATTTTATTGACTATCATGCCTCGATTGTTCGAGAATCCTTCCTAAAAATTGAATAAGGATTTCAAATAGTTAGTGTCGACAAAAAGATTTTTCCGGTAATATACTTCGGCCCGACTTTAGAATGGAGGCAAAGATGAAAAAAATATCCGTTATGCCCCTTTTTTTGTTGCTTTTGGCATGCTCATTGCATTATATCTCTCCTGAAGAAGATTTACTTAAATCCGTTAAAAGCTACTGGCAGGCAGTAATACAAAACCGTTGGGGTTTAGCTTATGAATACGAATATCCTTTGCTCAAAAAGACCGTTCCGCGAGATGTTTATATTTCCAAACATGGAAATCCACTTGTACGTATTACCAATTTTGAAGTGGAAAAGATCTCTTTTGAAAACGAGAAGAAGGCCCAAGTGTATTTAATGTTAAGATTAAATATCGTCTTGCCGGGAACTAAAGGCAAGGCATCATTTCCGATAAGGGTTCTTGATCAATGGCAAAATATAAACGGAAAGTGGTATCATGTTCCTAAAAAGGGAAAACTTCTTCGCCAAAAAATTTTTCCTAAAAAATATTCTCAGGAGTAAAAACGGATGACTTTTGAAAATTTTCATTACAAGCAAAACATAGCAATTTAGATCCCTCGCTATGTTTGGGGGAAAGATCTCGCGGGCATAAAAAGTTGTTTCGCAATGACACTTTATCGTATAAAATGTTCCTAAAAATAAACGCTAAAATTGAAAAAACGGAGGCCTCTATGTATCATACTATTAAAAGTCTAATATTTTTTCTTCTTTTTTTCTTCTTTTTTTCTATTTCACAATCTTTCGCTGAGAATATTTTTTTGGGGTATACCGCTGGTTTATCTCCTAAAACCAATTATTCCCATCTGGTAAAACTTCCAGTATTTATAAAATTTCCTCAAAGCTCTGTCACGGCCTGGGTTGAAAGAGAATCTTCTAATGGCACTAAAAGCTATTGTATGCTGAGCCAAGAGAAAGAAGAGTTTATAATATCTTATTATTGTAACTGGAAGGAAGAAGAAATAGTCTACGAGCTCTCACCTCCTCCTTCCTATCTCCTCTTTTTCCTTTCTTGGCAGGAAGATCAAACTGAACCTTACACTCTCAAAGTTTGTTTCCGAAGTGTTACAGAGGAAGAGTGTCAGAGTATTTCTATTAATCCTTCCCAAGAAGATTCATCTTCAAGAGACCACTCTTCTTCTGAAGCTTACTCATCTTCTGAAGATATGCATGAAGAATCTCCTTCTAACAACAATAATCAATGTGTCTGGAATGGTTCTCCAGGTTCAAACCCTTGCCACGAAAATGAAAACGAAAATGAAAATTCCTCTCAAGAGACAATAACATCTCCTCTTCTTAACTCTGGCCAACAGAGTAATACAACTTCTTCTGGAAATGTTTTTCTCAATCTTATTCGCAATCGTAATTCAAATAATCAGGTACAGGAGAGCAGCGTCTGGAATGGATATGTTTCTTCTGAAAATAACTCAAACTCTTCTCCTGGTTCTTCTTGTAATGCTGAAGTCGTTTATCTCAATCCTTCTTCTCTGCGCACCACGCTTCATCCTGGACAAGATGCGGTCTTTCGTGTTTTTCTCCGTAATGGCTGTAACGAAAAAATTTGCAACTTTTCCTTAGAAGGAGATATTACGGAGCTCACTCTTTCTGAAGATTGGCTTCAGATCTCTGTTGACGAACAGGACAATTGTCGCTTCTTAAAAGTAAAATTTACTGCTCCTGAAAATCCAGGAACTTACCGCACTTCAATAGAGATTCCTCTTGAAGGCCAAGATGATTTATCTTTACCTATCAGTTTGAATGTTATTCCAGAAGCCACCAGTACAGAAAGTGCTCTTTATATGGAGCCTGAAAAGTTTTATTATGTAACTGTCCCTCCGGGAAGCACATATCATATCTATTTTTACGGTTGTTCCGGGCCAGGAGGGTTCCGCAATCGGATAGTCTTTTCTGTAGAAGAATCTTCTTATTACCATCAGGGAGCTCTTGAGCCGATAGTGCGTTTTGTAGGTGATCATATTCCATCAGAAGGAGATTATCCTAATTGGGAAGATTACCAAATTATTAAAGAATATATTTATGATGGAACAGATTTTAAAAACCTATGTCCTCATACACTTGATGCTTACTATGCAGATTGGTCAGACTGGTATGGGCATATAAATCCTGCATATAGCGATTTCTATTACTGTATGGGTTATTTACTTACTCGCTATCTCGAAATTTATACTACCGAAGAAGATAAAAAATGCGGTTATTGGGCGGTTACTCTCTTTAATAGCAAAGACGAAACGAGAGAATCCGTCCGTTTACGAGTGGAAGTAGCGGAGAAATAAATGAGAGCTTTTTTAGTTGCTTTTCTTTTAATACTTTGTATAGCTAATTCAGCTCTTTCTTTTTCAGATAAAACAACTGTAAAGTGTGTATCTCAATCAAAACATGAAAAGTATTTTCTTCAAGCCAAACATTTTACAATCGATCAAAAGGCATGGCAGTCTCTTTTGGAGATTTTAGATCCAGAGCAAAGAGAAGTTTTGGAAACAGATCCTTTAAAGAGGGCTAGATATTTAAACTATCTAGCCCAGGTGGAAATTTTTTCTCGACGGGCAAAAGAAGAACATCTTGAGAAAGATCCTCGCATAAAAAGACTTTTAGAATTTAGATGCAAAGAGCTTTTAGCTCGGCTCTGGCTTGAAAAAGAAGTTAACCGTAGAATGGAAAAAGTACATTTTACCGAAGAAGATCTCAAGTTGTATTATGATACACATTCTGAAGATTTCCGCACTCCTGAAGGCAAGATCAAGCCCTTTTTTCAAGTAAAATCTGTCATAAAGTCTCTTTTAGAAGATGAATACCGTCAAAATTTAACCCAACAAATTATTCAAGAAGCCCTTAGAGAAGAAGAAGTAAGAATTTATCCCTAAGACCTTTTACAGGATCCGTTCCCATTTTTCATTTCGAAAAATGGGAACGGATCCCGAAAGAATGTCGACTAAATTGCCCTTTTTAGGGCAACTTAAGATGAAAGTGGAAATTTTAATACGAAAAGTGCCCCACCCTTTTGGCTCTCTCCTATTTCAATTTTTCCTTTGTGAAAGGAAACTATTTGATCTACAATTGCTAATCCTAAGCCTATTCCACCTTTGATTTTTCCGGTATAAAAAGGTTTAAATATTTCGCTTCTCTTTTCTTCTGGAATACCAGGTCCATCGTCTTCGAAGTATAGCCTGATTTCTCCTTCCCTCTTTTCAGCTTTGATCCAAATATTTTTGGCACCAACTTCAAAAGAATTTTGTATCAAATTTATAAAAACTCTTTCGAGCCAATAGTAATCTCCAATAATTGTTAAGTCATCAGTTATTAAAAGATGTATATTTTTCGTCTTGTCAGTTGTTAATTTCTTAGAAAGAGATCTTAATAATTCTGCTAAATTAATTTTTTCAAAGTTTAATTTTTTAGGTCTAGCAAAAGTCAAAAAATTCTGTACTAAATCATTTATTCTTGAAACTTCTTCCTCAATATAAGAAAGCATTTGTTTCTTTACTTCTGGATCTATATTTTCTTTTTTTAAAATATCTAAAGAACCCTTAATAATTCCTAGGGGGTTTTTAATTTCGTGAGCTATAAGGAGAGAGAACTTTCCGATCTCTGCTAGAGTTTTATTTTTCAACATTTTTTCGTAGCTTTCAGCAAGAGCTTTTCTGCTCTTTAATAAAGAATCTACCATTTCACCAAATGCTTGAGACAATTCTTTGACTTCCGGCAGAGATACTTCTAAAGGAAGAAATTCTAAATTTCCTTTTTGAACATGTCTCACTCTTTTAACCAACTCTTTTAGAGGATCTGTTATCGCTTTAGATACTAAAAAGTAAAGAGTTAAATCAATTAAAATAGATAATAAAATACCAGCTAATAAAGATCTTAAAAACAGTAATTGCATTTTCTTTTTTATTGGTACATCTGTATAATATAAAACTATCCTTCCCAAGAAGATCGACTTTCTAGGAAGAGAAGTTAAAAACTCTTCTTGTGAAAGAGAAGATGTGATTATCGTTTTTTCTATCTTAAAAGCCTCTCTGTTTTTTCTGCCAATAGAAATAAGCTTTTTGTTGTTTCTTCCATATATTTCTATAGCTAAGATTACTTCCTCTCTTAAAACATTTTCTGCCAATTTTTTTAAAGTAATTTTGTCTTGAAAAGCTAGTGCTAATATAGCAGATGATTCTAATTGACGGACAATGAATTCTATTTTTTCATGAAAGTTTTTTTTCATCATCTTATCAAAAGTTCTATAAGAAAATCCTAAAACCACCGACATGGTGGCTATAACACCCAACGTTGTAATTAAAAAAAGACGCAAGTTTAAATTGAGCTTCATTTTTGTGCTCCAGTAATAAACGTTTATCAATGTGTGGAGCTTTGTAAAATGTGGAGCTTAACATTGTAAGTACTACTCCCAGCTCGAGCAAACCCCCTTTCAGGGAGGTTCCAATTCCCCCCCTTCCAGGGAGAGGGAGAGAGCCAGAGGGAGAGAGCCAGAGGGAGAGAGCCAGAGGGAGAGAGCTAAGTTCCCCCTCCCTTACAGGGAGGGGGCTAGGGGGTGGGTAAAGGTCCTAGCTGTTCTGGGGGGTGGTTTAACTGTCACTCTTCTTAAACTGATGGACCTGGCTCGAACCAAAAGGATAAGAGCCATTGCCATTACTTACGGATAGATTGCCCAGGTTTGGTTTTGAAGCCATACTTACTTCTGCGGGGAAGCTCAGAATGAGAAGCGAAAAGGTCAAAAAACTGGCTAAAGACAAGCTATTAATGGGAGCACTAAACAACCGGCGAGGGAAGAATCGAAAGTTTCGGCGGGACTACAAGAATCTCCCCTATGGACACTTAGCCCGACGAGTGAAGGTCCTGGCTGGTCTGAAAGGTTTCTGGACGGTCAGGGTCAATCCGGCAGGGACTTCGCAGACCTACCCGGTAGAACAGCTCTTCCTTTTTTAATGAAGGTAGGGTAAAAAAACGCGGGTTTTCTTTGTTTTGTAACCATAATTTCCGGTAGCAGAGTAGAGAAGAGCTCTTCGGTATTATATTTCACCCAAAGGGTGTGCTAGTGAGTGGCGAAGGGGGATCTCTCTCCCCCTACCCCTCTCTAGAAGGGAGGGGGAAAATTATCTCCCTCCCCTTGTAGGGGGAGGGTCGGGGGAAAATTATCTCCCTCCCCCTTGTAGGGGGAGGGTCGGGAGGGGGTGTAAACTCAGCAATCTGCACCAACTTCCACCCTCCGCCTGCCCCTCCCTACGAGGGAGGATTAACCGGGAATTTGGGTTTTGTAAAAGTGGAAGAGTTATTTATTTGAAGACAAAGTAAATGTGGTATGAAACTTCTCTCAGTTATCATTCGCACCAAAGACAGACCACACCTTTTACAGGAAGCTCTGAGGAGTCTAGCTGTTCAGGAATACTTTCCTCTAGAAGTAATTGTGGTAAATGATGGAGGACAGGATGTAGCAGATCTTGTAGCCTCTTTTACTGAGAGTTTTGCCTATCTTAAATATTTGCGCCACGAAACCTCGCGGGGCCGGGCAGCAGCAGCCAACACCGGCCTTTCGGCCGTAGAAGGCGATTATTTTGCCTTTTTGGATGATGACGACCTTCTCCTCCCTTCATCTCTTAAAATTCTGTTTGAAGTGGCTGAGAGTAATCCCTCAGCTCCCCTAGTATATGGCATTAGTCGAGCCATTCGTGAAGAAGAAAACCAGACCGTTTTAGTACGTTTTTACGGAAGACCCTTTTCTCGTCCCAGGCTTTACTTTGAAAATTACATCCCTTTGGGAAGTTTTCTAGTACGCCGCGAAGCAGCTGCTGGGCTTTCTTTTGATGAGACTTTAAGCTGTCTTGAAGATTGGGATTTTCTTCTTCGTATTGCTGAAAAGGGAGATTTTGTCTTTGAAAACAAACTGGTACACATTTATCGTCTCCAACCTTCATCTTTTGGGGCCGGAGAATCCGCCTTATACGAAAAGGAAAAAAACTGGTTAAAAATTTATTCTCGCCTTGAAGGCAAATTTTCACCAGAAACGCTTTACAAGCTATGGGAAGAAATTAAGGACGAGTTACTTCAGCTAGAACATCAAACTCACCTTTGGCAGGCCCATTTCTTGCGGCTTCAACAGAATTATAACCTGCTTCTGATAGACTTTAAAAAGAAGAGCCAAGAAATTTCTCAGTTAGTAGAAAAGATAGAAAGCCTTGAGAGAGAAGTAAGTCGCCTTGAGGGAGAACTTGCCGAACGCGAATTACGGCTAGCCCTTATTTATGATTCATTAGGATGGCAAATACTTTCCCGTTATAGGAGCTTTAAAGAAAAGGTTTTTCCTCAAAAAAGCAAAAGAAGGCGGATTTATGACCTCTTTTTAAAAGGGGCCAAGGTGCTCCTTTTACAAGGGCCTCGGGCCTTTTGGCAAAAAGGGTGGCGTTATCTTGCCACACGGTCTTTACCTTCTTCTCTCCCCCGGCCAGAATTACCTTCTCGTAAGATTCACCCCGAAGAGATTAAACTGCCCCGGGTAGAAAACCCTCGCGTTTCCATAATTATTCCTGTATTCAATCAAATTTCTCTTACATTAAAGACTTTGGCCTCTTTGGTCTCCCATACTCCGCCATGCTACGAGGCAATCGTGGTGGATGACGCTAGTACCGATGCCACTCCTGAACTTCTTTCCCGCCTCAAGCATCTTCGTTATTTCCGGCAAGAGGAAAACCGAGGGTTTTTAGACACTGCGAATCATGGAGCTTCCCTAGCTAAAGGGGAATTTCTCGTTTTTCTCAATAACGATACTTTACTCACGCCAGGGTGGTTAGAAGCCCTTCTAGCTCCTTTTGAAGATAACGAAAAAGTGGGAATTGTAGGAGCTAAACTCCTTTATCCTGATGGTCGCCTTCAAGAAGCTGGGGGAATAATTTTTCGAGATGCTTCCGGCTGGAACTATGGCCGTCTAGAAGATCCCTCTGCTCCAGAATTTAACTTTCGAAGAGAGGTTGATTATTGTTCTGGGGCCTGTTTGGCGATTAGGCGTGGCCTTTTTGAAAAATTAGGAGGCTTTGATCCCCTTTTTAGGCCTGCTTATTATGAAGATACGGATCTTGCTTTCAAAGTAAGGCAAGCGGGTTTTCTAGTAGTTTATCAGCCCCGAGCTCAAATATTTCACTTGGAAGGGGCTACTTGCGGGCGAGAACTGTCCTCTGGTCTTAAGCGTTATCAACTACTTAATAAAGAAAAGTTTTTTCAAAAGTGGGAAAAAGTTTTAAAAAAAGAACACTTTCCCTCAGACCCTTCTCTCATTTTTTTAGCTCGACAGCGCCTTAGCCAAGGAATTATCCTAGTAGCAGATCATTATGTCCCAACTTGGGATAAAGACTCCGGTTCTCTGAGACTTTATAACTTGCTCCGCATGATGCGGGAGCTAGGCTATCATGTCATCTTCTGGCCGGACAATCTTGCTCCCTTACAACCTTATACTGAAAAGCTCCAAGACTTAGGTGTGGAAGTAATTTATGGGGCGCGTGATTTTAATTCCTATCTCCAAGAAAGGGGCCGTTTCATAGACCTTGTATGGGCCTGTAGGGTTCGTTTTGCCCCCCGCTATTTGGGACCAGCTCGAAACCTTGGGATCTGCACGATTTTTGACACCGTAGACCTCCACTTTTTGAGGGAACACAGAGAGGCTTCTCTTAAAGCAGACCCTAATCTTTTGGCCCAGGCCGAGGAAACTAAAAGACTCGAGTTGAGCCTTTGCAAAAGCGCAGATCGTTGCGTAGTGGTTAGTGAATATGAAAAAGACCTTTTAAAAGCAGAAGGAATCAAAAATGTGAGCTTTCTGCCCAATATCCACGATCCAGTAGACAAAAGTCCTCCTTTTGAAGAAAGAGAAGGCCTCATGTTTATCGGTAGCTTTCAACATCCTCCCAATGAAGATGCGGTGTGCTGGTTTGTAGAAGAAATTTGGCCGCTCATAAAAGCTAGATTTCCTCAAATAAAATTTTTTATAGTGGGGTCTTCCCCTACTTCCAAAGTAAGAGCTCTGGCCCAAAAAGATGGAATATTTGTTACTGGCTACGTTCCTGAAGTGGATCCCTGGTTTTACAGGGCTCGGGTTTTTGTCGCTCCTTTGCGTTACGGGGCGGGGCTAAAAGGCAAAGTGGGCCAGGCTTTGGCTTTTGGGCTTCCCTCCGTCTTGACCTCTATAGCGGCCGAGGGGCTAGGGATTCAAAACGGCGAAGAAGCTTTACTAGCAGATAAACCCGAAGAATTTGCTCAAGCGGTAATCGAACTTTACAGCAATAAAGACCTGTGGTCCAAGCTTTCTTCAAAAGGAAAACTCCTCATTGCTAAAAAGTTTTCCTACCAGGCCGTAAAAAATAAATTGACCCTTCTCCTTCAAGAACTTATTCCCGAACCTAAATGGAAAAATTTTCTTTAGCCTACCACCACCCCCTCCCCCCTCCCTGATAGGGAGGGGATTACTCCCTCCCCCTTTCAGGGGAGGGTCGGGGTGAGGGTGTAGCTCTTCATTCTTCCCAACTTTCACCTTCCCCCAGTCCCTCCTGATAGGGAGGGGATTACGCCCTCCCCCTTTTAGGGGGAGGGTCGGGGTGGGGGAAACGGTGAGGTATACAAAAGTCTGTGGTATATAGTTTGCAAAAATTGATTATTACTAGGAGTACTTTTGGGATATTTCCCATCCCCTTTCCCCTCCCACAATGGAGGGGGGAATTTAGCCCTCCCTGTGGGTGGGGGAGGGTTTGGGTGGGGGATAAGAGCGTCTACCTTTTAACGATGTCGGTTGTTTAGTACTCCCATTAATAATGAGAACGGGTTCCTAATGTCTTGTGTTTAATGCCCACATTGATAATATGACGAGATAGAGATATGGAGTTAAAATCAGAACTTACCTCTCATTCCTTTTTACTCTATTCTTTACCACAGAGGCGCCTCCGTTCATATGATCTAGAATTTAAAGTTATCCTTTTCTTTTTAGATATTTTGGTATTATTAATAATGTGTATATTTTTAGGTCCTGCATGTCGTTTAATTTTATCAAGATTTTTTTCTAACCTACCTTATTATAATATTTCCCATCATATTTATTTCATTATTAATAATTTATGGCTATTTTCTCCCGTCATTTTTTGTTTCCTGTGGCATAGACTTTATAGTCGTCTTCCTCTTTGGGAAGAAATGAAACGTATTTGGTTATCTTTGCTAGAGGGTTTTATTTTAGTTTATGCTTTTATTTCTTTGGCAAAATTTAATTTATTTCTTTCCCGTTTAGAAATATTTTTTACATTTTTCTTGTCAATTATTTTCTTTCCTGTTTATAGATACATTTTAAAGCTTTTTCTTTTTAAATTTGATCGTTATAAAATTAAAACCTTATTGTGTCCTGATGGAAGTGAAGCTTATTGCCTAGCAAAAATCCTATCCAAGGAAAAAACTTTTGGTTATGAACCTATTGGTTTTCTGGGTGAAAATAATTTTGTTCTAAACAAAGAATTTTCTGATTACAAAATTTTTGGTTCTTTAAGAGATATTCCGAAATTAGCTAGAAAACAAAAAGTTGATGCAGTTTTCATTCTTTTAAACGGAAAACCACTTCCTTATCTTAGTGATTTATATTCTTATCTTCAAAGAAATGTGGGAGAAATTTTTTTTATTCCTTCCTTTACTTCTCTCGGCTTATTTAATGCAGAAATATTGTTTTTATTTTCTGGCCCCCTATCTTTTATTAGAGTTAAAAATCCTCTTAGTAGTCATCTTAACCAGGTTCTTAAAAGAATATTTGATTTTGTTGCTTCTTTTCTTTTATTGCTTATTTCTTTGCCCTTTATGCTACTTATATCTATAGCTATAAAGATTGATTCTCCTGGGCCAGTAATTTATAAGCATAAAAGAGTTGGTAGAGGCGGTAAAACTTTTTTTATTTATAAATTTCGCACTATGTATCTCGATTCTGATAAACGTCTTTCTTTATTTTTATCTCGTCATCCTCAAGAAAAGAAAAAATGGTTTTTGTATCGAAAACTAGACGAAGATCCACGTGTTACCAGATTAGGTTCGATTTTGAGAAGATTTTCTTTAGATGAATTGCCTCAATTATGGAACATATTAAAAGGAGATATGTCTCTTGTTGGTCCACGTCCGGTTACTACAGAAGAGATAGATCTTTATTATAAAGATGTAAATCATTTTTATTTTGCAGTTCGTCCTGGGTTAACAGGCCTATGGCAGGTTTCTGGGAGAAATAAACTTTCTTTTGATCAAAGAGTAAAATTAGATGTTTGGTATGTGCAAAATTGGTCTCTTTGGTTGGATCTTGTAATTCTTTTAAGAACTATACCTGTCATTATAAAAGGGGAAGGTCTCTGATTTTGGGTAGCGTGCCCCCCTCTCCCTTAAAGGCCCTCAAAGGGGAGGGGGCAAGAGAGGGTGGTATTACTGGGAGCTTTTTTTTAGTCGACATTCTTTCGGGATCCGTTCCCATTTCTCGTTCCGAAAAAATAGGAACGGATCCTTTTAACGATGTCGGTCGTTTAGCGCTCCCATAATAGTTCTCCCAAATTTCCGGTTAATCCCCTCCCTCACAGGGAGGGGCTGGGGGTGGGTGGAAATTGGCGCAGATTGCTGAGTTTACACCCCCTCCCCGACCCTCCCCCTGAAAGGGGAGGGAGTCCGAATTTCCATCCCCCTACAAGGGGGAGGGAGATAATTTTCCCCCTCCCTTCTAGAGAGGGGTAGGGGGAGGGAGATCCCCTTCGCCACTCACTAGCACACCCTTTGGGTGAAATATAATACCGAAGAGCTCTTCTCTACTCTGCTAACCGGAAATTAGGGATAATAGTTCCCTACTCGAGGCTTTATAGGCTAGAATGGATTAGAACCCCCTCTTTCGGAGGATGAAATGGATCTTAAAGAAGCCGTAAGAACCGCCCTTAAAGAACTTATCCTCCCAGAGCTTGAAGACATCCGCAAAGAAAGCCATGAACTGCGCACCCAGATGGAGCTTACCAACAAACGGCTCGATGACATGAACCGCCATCTCGTAGATCAAAGCCGCCGTATTGACGAGACCAACAAGCGCATTGATAAGGTGCACGCAGATCTCTTGAAGCGTATCGACGAGACCAACAAGCGCATTGATGAGGTGCACGCAGATCTCTTGAAGCGTATCGACGAGACCAACAAGCGCATCGATGAAGTCCGCGCCGAGCTCACCGGGAAAATCGATGAGACCAATAAGCGCATTGATGAAGTGCACGCCGAGCTCTCCGGGAGAATCGATGAAGTACGCGCCGAGCTCTCTGGGAGAATCGATGAAGTACGCGCTGAGCTCTCTGGGAGAATCGATGAAGTGCGCGCTGAGCTCTCTGGGAGAATCGATGAAGTGCGCGCTGAGCTCTCTGGGAGAATCGATGAAGTGCGCGCTGAGCTCACCGGAAGAATCGATGGGCTTAATAACAGGGTAGATCAGTTGACCTTTCAGGTGGGGAAGCTCGCGCAAGAAGTAGAAAAAATGAGGCAGAGCCGGGAAGTAACGGCAGACCTTTTGCACCGGGTCCAACGGCTCGAAAAACGAGTTATAGGTGAATAGTTTCACTCCCTCCCCCTTCTAGGGGGATGGAAATTCGGACTCCCCCCTTTTAGGGAGCCAGGGAGATACCACCCCCCTGCCCTTTCAGGGAACCAGGGAGGTACCAACCCCCCTCCCCCTTTCAGGGGGAGGGTTGGGGAGGGGGTGAAAGCTCAGCAATCTGCGCCAACTTCCACCCACCCCCTGCCCCTCCCTGCGAGGGAGGGGATTAACCGGGAATTTGGTAAATACTTGTTCCTCCTCCAAGGCCCTGAAAGAGGTGGGGTAAAATGTGGTTTTCTTTTTGCTTTCCCATGGCCAAAAGGACTTAAAGGGTCGAACACCCATGAAAAAATTTTTAATTTTTTGCGTAATTTTTTTGCTCTCAACCCTTTCTCTTTCCTGGGGAAAAGGGTTTTTCCCTTATTTCGTGGATTCTCCCCCTCTCCGGGGTTTTGCGGCAGATATCCCCTGGTACCTCACCCATCTTGGGGTTGCGGTGGCGCAAAAGTATGCCTGTGGGCGGGGCGTTTGGGTGGTGTTACCTGATACAGGCGTAGATCTTGGAAACCCAGATCTTCGGAAACATATTCTTACCCAGTATGCCAGAAACTTTGGAGATCCTGATGATCCCTTCAATGTGCAGGATTATTTGGGGCATGGTACAGCTATGGCGGGGTTGGTTTTGAAGATTGCCCCCTGTGCGAAAATAATTCCACTTAAAATCTCTCCAGGAGCTGCAAACTGGTTTGAGACGGAGAGTCTTAGAGAAGCTCTTTCGTATACGCTTTCACTCCTTGCCGAGCATCCTCAAATAAGAGTACTGCTTCTAAGCTTGGTTCTAGAGGAAGACGAAGGGGTAAAGGCCCTTTTGCAAAAGATATATAGACGAGGTGTCTTGCTTCCGGCGGCAGCCGGAAATGAAGCGGTTGCGAAGGTTTCTTTTCCGGCCAATCTTTTTGAAACCATCGGCGTAGGGGCACTCACTGAAGGGGGGCTCCCCTGGCCCAAAAACAATTATGGCCCAAGCTTGACTCTTCTGGCCCCGGGGCAGCATGTGTTAGCCCCTTATTTGGGAGAAATTTCTGTGTATCTTTCTGGCACCTCTGTAGCCAGTGCTCTCATTGCCGGCAGCCTGGCCCTGCTGTGTGAAATTTTTCCTCGCAATGCCCTCAAGGCCCTCCTTGAAACAGCGCGAGATATAAAACCATACGGATACGACGAAAAATCAGGTTTTGGTGATGCAGATCTGGCAGAAGCCGTTTTTAAGGGTGCACTTGGCCAATATCTTGTCTTCCCTCAAAGTCTCTTTTTGCACCCCGGCGAAGAGAAGAAAATCTTCTTTTGGCCAGCTTTTGGGCTTGAGCTTTCTCATACCGAAGGCCCCTTAGAGGCCTTTAATCTGAGGCCAGGAGTTTTGTTAATAAAAGCTTTGGCTCCGGGTGAAGGAATGATAGAGCTATGTGGTAAGGATCGTCTTTGCACAAGATCTTACGTGTTTATATCTGAAGAGGGCTCTCTTGCTGAATATTTTTCGTCTTATTTTCCCTCTGATGGGAACTATTACGCCA
>Ga0256833_1002255_pt1 | contig 13740 bp, 11 predicted proteins | sample 356284metaG_FD_190535 | JGI IMG/M metagenome (GOLD analysis project Ga0256833, IMG submission 190535) | Hydrothermal vent microbial communities from Mid Atlantic Ridge, Atlantic Ocean - 356-284 | ecosystem: Environmental > Aquatic > Marine > Hydrothermal vents | place: Atlantic Ocean: Mid...
GGAGGCAATGGTGCTTCCCAAAGACCTCATCTTTTTAAAACAGAATCTCTCGAATTACTACGCAAGGCTCGTTTACTTTGGGCAATGGTTCTCTCCAATGAGGGAAGCCGTTGAAGCCTTTATGGAAAAAACTCAGGAGCATGTAACAGGAACGGTGAAGCTAAAATTTTATAAAGGAAGCATGCACGTAGTGGGCAGGAAGTCCCCTGAATCGATTTACAAGGAGGAACTTGCAACGTACAGTGAAGGGGACAAATTTGATCACAAGGCTTCTGAGGGATTTATTAAGATCTACGGGCTTGACCTGGTGCTTTACGGAAGTTAAGCACTGCCTCCTTTCAAGGTTAAATATATGGGGAGGGGGGCGCCGAACGGCGCCCCCCTCCCCATATTTTTCTTTAAAATTCAAATTAAATCCCTCAGAACAAAATCTGTGTGCAATAGTGATTCCTGATTACATGTCGGCGAAAATTTTAGTTTTCAACAGAAAATCCATGATTGCAACAAATACTTATTACCTGAAATTAATTCCATTTTGGGAGATTCTCCATTAGAATTTCAAAAGAAATTACGAGAAGGAGGTCTGTATGATAAAAGTTGTGATGATACTTATATCTTTTTTAAGACCAGCGCCAGTGGAATTTTCCATGCCGGTCGATACATTTAAGAAATTTGACCATGCACCGGTTGGCAAATTCTTTCCTAAATTTGACTACAAGTCATGGACTTTTCTGGGGCCGCAGCCGGTTGCAAACGAACCCTGGTCAGGATCTAATGTGAGCGGGAGAGTCACATCAATTGCCATTGATCCGACGAACAATCTGGTGGTCTACGTTACAGGAGCACAGGGTGGTGTCTGGAAAACAACGGACGGTGGAACTACCTGGTCACCCATGACCGATGGTTTGTCGTCTCTTGCATCTGGCTACATTGCAATTGATCCCAATAATAATCTAACGCTTTATTACGGTACAGGGGAGCTCCACTATTGCGGAGACTGCTTTTATGGAGATGGACTTTTTAAATCAACAGATGGTGGCACCACCTGGACAAAAATTGCAACAACGACGCAGGTGGGTACAAGGATCGCCAAAATTGTGGTGAATCCATTAAATTCTAACAACATTTTCGTCGCAGGGAATTACGGACTGATTGTTTCAGCGGATGGCGGGACAACATGGAGCACAGTATTGAGTGGTTATTGCGACGATGTTGAGATCGATCCTGTTAATTCAAACAATGTATATGCTTCGCTGTGGGGTCAGGGAATTTACAAATCTACTGATGGAGGTTCCACGTGGACACAACTTTCTGGAGGATTGCCGACAACTGGATTCACAAGAATTGAGATTGCAATTGCGCCTACCAATCCTCTCGTACTTTATGCGAGTTTCGCTTCTACATCATATACGCTTCTCGGACTCTACAAATCCACCGATGGTGGAGCAACATGGACACAACTTACAAACACGCCTGACTATCTGAATCCTCAGGGCTTTTACGATCATTGCATTATTGTCGATCCAACGAATGAGAACGTTGTCTATGCCGGTGGTGTATATCCATATCCAGGGAGTTCTTATTATGGTCTGGTTATGACAACTGACGGAGGAGCGACATGGACAGATATTACTCTGGCAAGTGACGGTACAAAACTTCACCCGGACATGCAGACCCTTGCAATTTCTTCGAATGGGGAGCTGTGGGTTGGAACTGACGGTGGTGTCTGGAAGACGACCTCACCGGGAACTACATGGACAAATCTCAATTCGACTCTGGGAATAACCCAGTTTTACACCATTGGACTGCATCCCACGAGGTCTGATAGTATGCTCGGCGGTACACAGGACAATGGAACCCCTGTATATTCAGGATCACTTACTTGGAATGAGGTTTCCAGTGGTGACGGGGGTCCATGTTTATTTGACTGGTATGACCCCGGTTACTATTTTACAACATACGTGAAACTCCAGAACATTTATGAGTATTACAACGGAGCATATCAGGCTGATATAGCCGGTCCCTGGGTTTCTCTGGGTGATCGGGCAAGCTGGGCAAACGGACCGTTTGTGATGGATCCGGTCAATCATAATATCATGTACGTTGGAACCTACCGTGTCTGGAAAACCTCAGATTACGGTAGCACCTGGACGGCCATCAGTGGTGACCTTACAGCTGGAAGTGGTGTACTGCTTTCCCTTGCAGTTGCGCCCTCGAATACAAGTGTTATTTATACAGGTTCCAGCGATGGTTATGTTTATAAAACTACTGATGGTGGTACTACATGGACGCAGATAGACGGGGGCCTTTTCGGCTCAAGTCAGGTTACAGATATTGTGGTTAATCCCACAAATAGTTTGGAAATATATCTGTCACTTGATGCCTCATCAGGATCAAGAGTTTACATGACATCGGATGGTGGCACAACATGGAATGACCTTACAGGAACCCTGCCCGCAGGTTTGCGCGGACTTTCTCTTGCAGTTGATTTCCTGCCGACTGTTCCTCAGATTTATCTTGGAACCGACTATGGAGTTTATTTTACGTCGGACAATGGGGCAACATGGTCGCTTGTAGGTCCTGGACTGCCAAATCTCGCTATCTACGAGTTGAAAATTGACACTGCAAACAACTATGTTGTAGCTGCATCCCACGGTAGAGGTGTGTGGCGAACTCAGGTGATTTCAACTCTCACAGAAGAAGATTTTTCAAGAGTATCTTTCGACATTAACTACTCGATTTCACATGGACAAATCTCTCTCACCGGTCTTGACCCAAGAATTCTTTATAGAGTTAAAGTTTTTGATCCATCTGGACGCCTTGTGAAATATGAAGAAATTGTCGGTTATAAGTCATTTTCAATCAGGGTCCACGCAGGGATTTACTTCATCAAAGTTGATTTCTCAAACTACGAGAAGTTCTTCAAGGTGTTGGTCTTGAAATAGAGCTTTAGATGGCCTTTTCCGGAAATTCGTAGTTTGAAAGAACCCACTGAAAAAGCTATAATTTACCAAATTTTTCAAAAGGAGTGGTACAGATGGAAAAGATATTAGTAACGAGTGCATTACCCTACGCAAATGGCCCATTGCACATCGGACATATAGCCGGGGCATATCTCCCCGCCGACATTTATGTGAGATATAAAAGGCTAAAAGGAGACGACGTAATCTACATCTGCGGTACAGACGAACACGGAGTTGCAATCACAATTGCCGCGGAGAAAAAAGGAATTACACCCAAGGAACTGGTTGATTATTATTACAATGATATCAAAAAAAGTTTTGAGAAACTCGGTATTTCATTTGACAATTTTTCAAGGACATCGAAGCCTGTGCATTACAGGACGTCACAGGATTTCTTTTTGAGAATCTATGAGAAGGGTTTTATTTATAAAAAGGAAATTGAGCAATTCTTTTGCCCGAACTGCAAAAGATTTCTACCTGACAGGTATGTTGAGGGGACCTGTCCCTATTGTGGTTACCCGAATGCAAGGGGTGATCAGTGTGAAAAATGCGGTAGATGGCTTGAGCCAACCGAGCTAATAAATCCAAGGTGTGCCATCTGTGGAACCACTCCTGTTATAAAAAAGACCTATCATTACTATTTCAAATTATCTGAATTTTCAGAGCCTTTAAAAAAATGGCTTGAATCGAAGGATTGGAAGGAAAATGTCAAAAATACGGCCCTGGGCTGGATAAAGGAGGGTCTTAAAGACAGGGCTATAACCCGTGACCTTGAATGGGGAGTGCCTGTTCCTCTCCCCGAAGCTAAGGGTAAGGTGCTATACGTCTGGTTTGACGCCCCCATTGGTTATATTTCATCAACAAAAGAATGGGCGGAGAAGATTGGCCAGCCTGATAAGTGGAAAGATTACTGGCTTGATCCAGAGACCAGACTTATCCATTTTATTGGAAAGGACAACATTGTGTTCCATGCAATAGTTTGGCCAGCTATGCTGATGGCTCACGGTGATTTTGTTCTGCCTGACAATGTCCCCGCCAACGAATTTATGAATTTGATGGGTGATAAGATTTCGACCTCAAGAGGGTGGGCAATCTGGATCCCCGAATTTGTGGATTCTTTTGGGCCGGATTATGTGAGATTCGGCCTTGCCTTTGCACTACCGGAATACAAGGACTCAGATTTTAACTTTTATGAATTTCAGCAGAGGGTTAATTCGGAACTTGCGGACAATTTTGGGAATTTTGTAAATAGAACGTTGAGTTTTATAAAAAATTACCTTGGTGGCCGTATACCCGAGGCAAAAGATTTCGAAGACATGGATCTGGAGGTGATAAAGGCAATTGAAGAGGCACCCTTGAAAGTGGGATCTCTCCTCGAAAAATTTGAGATGAGAAAGGCCCTGCGTGAGGTGCTCGACCTCTCCAATCTTGCAAATAGATACTTTGACTACAAAAAACCCTGGATTACAAGGAAGAATAATCCCGAAGAGACTGCGAGAACACTTTATCTCTGCGCCTCTCTGGTCAAAACATTGTCTGTGCTCGCAGAGCCTTTTATCCCGTTCGGTGCTGAGAAAATTCGCAATATGCTGAACATCAAAGAGAAGTTGACATGGCAGGATGCAGGAAAGCTGAATTTACCAGCTGGACTTGAGCTCGGGGAAATAGAAATTCTCTACAAAAAAATAACGGATGAGAAAATTGAAGCCGAGGTAAACAAACTTCATTCCCGGTTAAAAAAGCCGGAGGAGGATAAAAAAGTGGAGGAAAAACCAAAGATTTCATACGATGAATTTCAGAAAATGGACATTAGAATTGGTAAAATCCTTGAGGCAGAAAAGGTAAAAGGTGCAGACAGACTCCTGAAGCTAAAGGTGGATCTTGGAGATAAAATTGTTACACTTGTTGCAGGAATAGCGAAATTTTATAAGCCAGAAGACGTTATTGGCAAAGAGTTACCTATACTTGCCAACCTGGAGCCGAGGAAGATACGAGGTATTTTGTCTGAAGGGATGATCCTCGCTGCTGTAGATAATGAAGGACAGGTCGTGCTCCTAAACCCGGACAAAGAGGTTCCACCAGGCACAAAAGTAAGTTAGCGGAGACTTTATCACAAATTTTTATATGGGCTGATTGTCGGCGGCTTCGATCCATCCTGTGTGCTCTCTTCTAAGAGATAACCAGCCCCCTCCATGATTTTACTACAACACAGAAGAGAGGAGGAGCAAATCCTCCTGTAGGTTTATTTCCCGGAAAACCTTCACTTTCCGATCATCTGCTCAAGGGTTTCTTTAACTTCCTCCACGTGACCTTTTACCTTCACATTTCTCCAGATGTGCCTGATTGTTCCGTCGGGATCTATAAGAAAGGTGCTCCTCTCTGTGCCATAGTACTCTCTTCCATATCTCTTTTTGAGCTTCCATGCACCATATTTTTCAATCACCACGTGCTCAGGGTCACTGAGAAGGGTTACCTTTAGGTCATGCTTTTCTGCAAATTTCTTGTGACTTTTTACAGAATCCTTACTGATTCCAAGTACAACTGCGCCCAGCTTCTCAAATTCTTTGAGATTCTCTGTAAATTCGATTGCCTCTCTCGTGCATCCGCTCGTATTGTCTTTTGGGTAAAAGTAGAGCACAACCCACTTCCCTCTAAAATCTTTTAGACATACTTTTTCACCGTCCTGGTTTTCAAGGCAAAATTCTGGTGCAACGTCTCCTACGTTTACCATTTTTCCTCCTCCTATGAAAAATTTGTTTCAAGATGGTAACGCTAAATTCACAAAAATTATAATTTTCCACATACTAAATTTAAAGCTTTTCCAAAGAAATACCAATTACTGCCTTTTGAAAGTCCAGTATTTATGCGGTTTTTCAGGTAAGTTGTCTTATATACAGCTGGAGTCTTGCTTTAGGGTTTTCATTTCAGTATGATTAATCCGAAGTGGATGAAAAAATGAGAGAAATCGTTGTTGAAGCTATAAATAGAAACAAAAAGGGATGGAGGGGGGATTTGCTCAAAAAGTTGAAACATGAGTATCCAGAAATGTACAGACAGCTAATATTTCTTGAAGAGCAAATAAATTCAAAGTTAATTGAGGGAGCAACTGAAAGTGAATTAAAACCTTTAATTAAAAGATGGGAAAAATTAATTGAGGAAATTAAAGGTAAGATTTGATGGTTGACGCGACCTTTGTGAACGAGTTAATCAACAGAATGGTCGAAAAAGATGCGTATGAAGGGATTTTTATAGCAGGGGCGAAGCCACTGATCAGGACGGATTATGGAGTTGTCAAATTTAAAGACTCCCCACTTTCCACAGAAGATGTAATCCAGCTTTTGGTGTTACTGAGACAGAAATCCAGACTAGCCAATACACCTCTTGACGAAGCTGGCACCTTTTCATTTGGAATCAAAAGAATAGGGAGATTTTCCGTTGAATATCTTCAGCAGAGGGGATCTATAGTGGTATTTCTAAGACGTATGAAAGGTAGAGTTCCTGATATCCGCGAGATTATCCAATCCAGGGAATTTCTACCCATTTTTGTTCATCTATTGGGTGAAAAAGGACTTTTTATAGTTACAGGATAAATGCAGCCACTTAATACTACGGTGGCAGCCTTCATTCTCTCTTATCTCTCTACGAAGATAAGCGGTATTATATACACCTTAGAGAAGCCCCAGACACATCTTCTTAAGCATAATAGAGCTGTATTTATCCAGAGGGAAGTAGGAACGGATGTCAGCAGTTTCCATGAAGGTATAATACATGCCCTTGGGATCAATGTTGATATACTTTATCTAAATGACGTTCCAGATGAGCTCACACTGAATGGAATTTTACGGACGATAGAAAGGGGGATAACTGTGATTCTTTCTTTCTCATCTGCGAGCATTCCACATGCCTTGATGTACCTCGAGAATACTTCAACGAACTCAATAACTGTCAGGGAGGTACTTTCATCGTCTTTACAGTGTGTGATAAATCCAGTTCGAATGGATAAATCAGGAATCAAATTTAACTAGCTTATAAGGAAGGATGAAGTTGCAAATTTAATAAGACTTGGAAATTACTTTGAGTTGGAAAAGTTTGTCAAATCATCCTGATAATTTTTTGATTTGTATCACTCTTCGCCAAAATTCCTGTTTTTACAATAAATAAGTCAGAGGATACTTCTGTGTATGAAATATGTATTTTGGCCAGATATTTCAAGAATCCCCGGTCGAACAAATTTTAAGAATTTAGCCCGAAAAATCCGCTTTTTACAGTGGAAGTTCGTAGGAGTAAATGAGGTTTAATCCTTTTTCCTTGACGTATTTTGCAACTGGAGGTGATGCCTGATATGTGACAAACACGATGAATTTTTCACCTCTCAGATACCTGTCAAGATTTTTGGCGTACTTCAGGAATTTGTCGACGTCTTTTTTCTTTAGCTGGGTTTTACATTCCCCGACGATATAGAGTTCCTTCCCGTCTATACGTCCCCTACCGAGTATATTAACCTCCAGATATTTGTTTCTACCAACCTCGATGTAATCTCTCTTCAAAGGTTCAATCAATTTGATCCCGTATCTTTCCTGCAAGATCTCTGGAAGCCCTTTGTAAGCCCTATCTTCCAGGATATAACCAATTGAGTGAGAGAGACCTCCAACCTGTTCGCGTGTCTTTCGGTGTTCACCCGCAAGTTTCGCCAGCTCCTCTTCGGTTCTTTTTTGGGCTTCAGCGAGTTCATTAAGTTCCTCTTCGGTTCTTTTTTGGGCTTCGGCGAGTTCATTGAGTCTTTCTTCGGTTCTTTTTTGGGCTTCAGCGAGTTCATTGAGTCTTTCTTCGGTTCTTTTTTGGGCTTCCGTAAGTTCCTTTATTGCATGCCACACCCTATCAAAATTCTCCTGCGTTTGCTTTACAAATTCGCGAAACTCTTTGCGTGTGACAGTTTCCCCAATAATCCTCTCTACTTCCTCAAGGAAGGATATGAGCACCTCCTTGAGTTCAGGATCTTTCACCTTTTCAAGCTTCCGTATAATCTGGGTCCTAATCATCTCAAGCCTAATTTTAAAGTTTTTCTCATATCTGTCAATATGAAGAATCTTGTCAAAAATACCTCATGACCGTGTTGGGCACTTCTGAATTGACACTCTTTAAATAGAGTTTTATCTTTGATGGACTATGAATAGACTTTTCATAATTCTCATGGCATTCTTGGTAAGTTCTTGCGTTCCAAAGCAAACAATTCCTCCTATAAGAAAGCGAAATCTTTCTGCAGACATAGCCCGAATTCTGCAGGATACGATTCTGAGAACAGCGACAGTGAGCATAAAAGTGGTAGATTTAAAAACGAATAAAACTATCTATCAGAAAAACCCTAAAACCCTCTTGCTACCTGCATCGAATGGTAAGATTTTCACCGCTGTTACGGCCCTTTACTATCTCGGTCCGTGGTTTAAGACACACACCGACTTTTACGTCGACTCGGCAGGTAACCTCTACATAAAAGGTTATGGAGACATGGGCTTTACCTATAAAGATATGCTATTTGCCGCAGATAGGATAAAGGAGAAGTTAAAAACACCCCCAAAATGCATATTTGTGGACGCATCGTACTTTGATACACTTCAAATTGGACAGGGATGGATGTGGGATGATTTGCAGTACTATTATTCATCAAGAATATCCGCGCTCGGTGTTGATGAAAATATTGTTACAATCTATGTGAAGCCGAGAAATACCTATGGCTTAAGGCCAGAAGTTACAACCTTCCCACCATCAGATTTCTTCAAAATTGAGAACAATGCTATCACTGTTGGAGATTCTGATTCTCTGAAAATCCACGTTAATGTTAAAACAGTACACGACACGGTGGTGGTTTTTGTGGATGGACAGATTCCTGTGAATTCCCCCACAAGGAGATTCTTTAGAAGCTATGACATGCCGGAGAAATTCTTTGGTTATCACATGGGGGAATTACTTTCAGGAGGTCAATTCAAGGGTTGCGTGAGAGAGACAACATTCGTAGCTGATTCTACACTTGACACGCTGTTGATTTTGCCGTCGGCTCCACTTTCAGAGCTAATCAGACAGATGATGAAGTGGAGCTCTAATTACAAGGCAGAGTGCATTCTGAAACTTACATCCGCGGTTGTTGATAGTCCACCAGGCAGTGCAAGAAAGGGATTAAGTCTTGTTAAACACGTACTCTCCGAGGCCGGAGTTGACACTACAAAATTTAGACTTGTAGATGGATCAGGACTTTCACGCTATGACTTGGTTTCAGCGGATATCATCACCAGACTTCTCATTCTCGCCTACAATAAATTTTCATTTGCTCCGGAATTCATTGCATCTCTCCCCATTGGAGGAAAAGATGGAACCTTGAGAAAAAGATTTGTCAATGATTCCGTTTTTGTCCGTGCAAAAACCGGAACAATGACGTCTGTATCGTCTTTGTCAGGTTATCTTAAAACAGATTCTGGTCGCACACTCGCATTTTCTATAATCATAAACAACTTTATAGGCAGTGTGAAACTCGCCAAGCATATTGAAGATTTAATTGTGGAGAGATTGAAACAGCTATGACGGTTTTAAATGGAATTGATATTCTACTGGAGAATTTCCCGGAATCCTTAAAAAAGAGTAAGGTGGCAGTCTTTACAAACCGAAGTGGAGTTACCAGAAATTACATTCCCAATTATGTGGCTATGAAAGAGAAAGGTACGTCTATTGAGTTTATTCTCACACCAGAGCATGGCCTTTTTGGGGCCTTTCAGGCTGGTGAGAAGGTGGAGGAAGAATTTGAGCCTCTCCTTGGAATTCCATTAATATCTACATATGAGAAAAAAGAAAATTTACAGGTAATTGAGAAAGTTGATGCCATTATCTTCGATATACAGGACGTTGGACTGAGATTCTATACCTACCTGAGCTCCCTGAAGCAGCTGATGGAAGTTGTAAAGGTTCAGAAGCTCATAATACTCGATCGAATAAATCCTCTCGGAAGGAAGGTTGAAGGTGGCATAATTAAAGAGGGATTTTTCTCGTTTGTAGGTGCTGTGAATGTGCCCATCAGGCACGGGATGACACTGGGAGAACTTGCTCGATTGATAGAAAAAGAGGGCAAGCTGGATATTGATATGGAAATAGTCAAAATCCATGGCTGGAATGGCGAAGAAATTACTAAAATCCCAGACTACCCATTTGTACCTCCATCCCCTGCCATCAACGCACAGAAAACAATTTTCTACTATATGCTAACAGTATTTTTCGAAGGAGCAAATGTTTCGGAGGGGAGAGGAACTTATAATCCTTTCAAAATTTTTGGAGCTCCATTTTTTGACCTGAGAGACCACATAAATCTTGATGCGATTTATGAGGGAGAATACAGATTTTTACCTCTTGAATTTGTTCCTTCGTCTTCAAAATATAATGGAGAAAAATGTAGAGGATTTGAAATTGTTCCTCTAAAACCTCTGGAATCTTTTTCCATTCTCGATGGACTTATCCTTTTTTCCTCCATACGGGAGCTCTACAGGGAAAATTTTGAGTATGTAAAATATGGAGAGAAGTACTTCATAGATCTGCTGACCGGTAGCTCTGATCTTAGAGAAGAGAAGGATGGTTTTATAGATAAGTGGCTATTTGAGGCGAGGAAATTTGAGGAAGTCCGTCAAGAATTTCTAATTTATTAAAGACAGAAGTTTTTTGTGAAGTTAACTCACGGACTACTCCCTTTGAGTTGAATTTTTATACGTGGATGACTCTATATCAATAACATTCTTCTCTTTCTTTTAACAACCACCACATGAGAAAGCTGTATTTCAAAAGATTTACATCCAACCCTTTATTCTATCTTCTCTCGCAATCTTTTGAAAAATTCCTGCATCATGCGTTTTACAATATCACCATAAGGCCCCTTTCTGACCTCTACCCTGTGGTTTAATCTTGGATCTTGCGGTATTTGATAGAGGGAAACGGTTCCACCAAACTTCGGGTCTTCCAGCGCGTACACAATCTCTTTTATTCTTGCAAGTACAATCGCACCTGAGCACATGACACAGGGTTCAACTGTTACGTAAATTGAGGTGTCGATGAGTCTCCAATTTTTTAGATAAGCGGCTGCCGCGGTTATAGCAATAATTTCTGCATGGGCTGTGGGGTCGCGGAGTCTTTCAATTTGATTATGACCACGTCCTATCACCTTGCCATTGTAAACCACCACTGCTCCAATGGGAACTTCTCCCTCCTCAAAGGCCTTCTGAGCCTCTTTTATCGCCTCCATCATGAAATATTTATCAACATCCATGATCAGAACATGTGGCCGATGCCAAGATAGATACGCCCTCTATCGTTTGAGGAGCGATGGTTCAGCTTAATACCCCAGTCCAACCTGATTGGGCCTATGATAGTGAAATATCTTATTCCAAGACCAGCTGAAACGTACAGAGATGTTGATATGTCTTTCCTCAAAGCAAAGAGATTCCCTGCGTCCAGGAATACGACACCTCCCCACTTTTTGCTAAATCTTGGCCTGTATTCGAAATTAAAATTGAAGAGGTAAAATCCATAGTGAATTCCCGTACTGGAATCGTAAAGAGGCCCAATTGAATATCTATCAAATCCTCTGATGCTTCCATCTCCACCAAGGTGGAACGACTCAAGGAATGGTGGAGTTTTGGTTCTTCCAAACGGGGTTATTGCCCCGATCCTGATCCTCCAGGCAAACGTTGTTTTCCTGTAACTTCTGTACTCGGAAAAATCCAGAATTCCTCTCCTGAAATCATAATCTCCATCCAGTATCCATCCTGCCTGTTCAAGCCTTACCACCATAAAAATACCCCTTCTTGGGTCAAATATGTTGTCTCTTGAGTCCCACAGTGGTGACAATGCTATCGAATTAATCACTCCCTGTCCTTCAAGTGGTCGAAGATAATTCTTTTTCCATGTAAGTGCCCCCTGAATTCGGAGCTTTGAAGAAATGTACTTACTCAGTTTGAATTCCGAGGAAATGTAATCCTGCTCATCCCTGATATCCTTGTAATATGTTAATTTCAACCGTGCTTCTAAATTAAAGTTTAGAAAATATGGCTCACCATAGGTTAAATCAAATCGCTTCCTCAGAATTTTTTCAACATCTGAAATCACATCAATTCGAATTTCACCATACTGGGCATTGTTGAACAAATTTTTGTGACCAATTGCAAACTTTGCCTGAAGGTCAAATGGAGAGTGATAACCACCACCAATTTCAATGTAACCGGGTTTCATCTCCGTAACAATAAAGATGAGTGCAATTGTGTCGCCAGTACTGTTCAAAGTCTTGATGGATGTCTGGACACTCTGGAAGAGCCCTGTCATGTAAATTCTCCTCTGTGATTCCACAACCCTGGAGATTCTATAAATATCACCAGGTTTAATGACAATTTCTCTCCTTATAATGGCACTCCTGACTTTTTTGTTCCCCCTGATTTCAACCTGTCCAACGTAAACCGTGGGGCCTTCGCTTATGTTGTAAACCACCACTACGGTGTCCTTTCCATTGATCTCTCTTGTGAATTTTACAAATGGTTTCCCATTGTCTTCATAAAATCGGACAAGGTTACTCTCTCCTGTTCCAAGCTTATCTTCATCATAATAAGCTGGGACAGGGTAATTGAAGACCTTTTTTAGCTTATAAGGTTGAAACGAGAGTAACCCGGCGAAAACGATGTCTTTTATTACCATCCTTGGCCCCTCGTGAATTTTTAGATAAATATCTACCCCCTTTTTGGTGATTTTTATCGTGTCCTTAATGACCTTGAAATGATTAAACCCCTTTGAATAATAAAATTTTTCAAGACGCACTTTGGCGGCAAGAAGGCGGGCATGTGAATAAATATCCCCCTTTTTTAGTTTCAAAACACTCCTTAACTGCTTATCTGAAAAATGTCTATTTCCGTCAATCTCTACTTTGTGAATTCTTGCAAAGGATAGTATGACCACCAGAATTAGTCCGTATGTCATCGTTTTATAGTATCAAGTATTGGGGGAGAATTGATAAGAAAAATTTTTATTTTTTAAAGATGATGTTGGATTTGGGCTTAAGTAACTTTTTGATTTCCAAAGAATTAAGAAGACGCGCATCTGGCAGAACAGATGGAGGCATTATCATGATACTGTCTACAACTGGCCCTGGAGAATCATCCACCATAAGCCGATAACCGAGACCAAGTGCTTCCGTATTTCCGTGACAACCAGAGCAAGAGCGTCCCTCTCTCATGGTCGTGTGTGGAATGTAGGGCATCGAGCCCCACACCTTCCCGTCTCCTCTTACAGGTTTCTTACTGTCCAGGATTACGTAACCTTCGCTGTCAACGTAACTTACAAAAAATTGAAACATCGGGCGAAAGGCGACATATCTACCATCAGGGGCAACACCCATTGGAACAAATTCCCATCTTCTCGTCGTCCATCCAGACAACCATAGGCCTAATTTCTCTTTTCCATTGATGAAATCTTTCATCTCTGGTTTGTCCCAATCCTTGAACGGTTTCCCAAGCTCCTTTTTTAGAAACCTGGTCACAATGGGGTATGCCTGAAGGACAAATTTTCTCCAGGGATAGTAATTTTTAATGTCAATCCTCACAACATGAAAGCCGTAATCGCCATAGGTCCAGGAAGCATGGCAGAGTGAGCAGGCAACTCGTTTGTGATTTTTGTCGTGCCCTACGATACCTGTTTGAAAAATTGAAATCTCATAAATTTTGCCGGTTTTTGCAGTAAATTGGTACTTTCCATTCCGTTTTGT
>Ga0256833_1002256_pt1 | contig 13740 bp, 7 predicted proteins | sample 356284metaG_FD_190535 | JGI IMG/M metagenome (GOLD analysis project Ga0256833, IMG submission 190535) | Hydrothermal vent microbial communities from Mid Atlantic Ridge, Atlantic Ocean - 356-284 | ecosystem: Environmental > Aquatic > Marine > Hydrothermal vents | place: Atlantic Ocean: Mid...
CATACCATTGCGGACACGGGATGGACACAAGCTCCGTGGATTTTTCGGTAATTTGTTCCGTGAGTATTCTCCGCTGTTGCACAATCATTTTGTGGACGGAGGCTTGCGTTATGCTTAATTTTTAAAGTATGCAACATTTTTTTTTATTTTAATCTTTTAATTGATTAAAAACTCTTACTATGAAAAAATTTTCTCTATTATTATGGGCAATGTTATTTTATTTTGGGCTGTATGCTCAACATTTCAGTAGAATACTTATTCCTGATGGGATGAAAAAGATATCTCAATTAGCTGCTTTGGGTATTCCTGTTGATGATGCTTTTGCGCGAAAAGATGGTTTAATCATTGAACTAAATGATAATGAACTCCATCTATTGCAAGAACATCAAATACATTACCAGGTTTTAATTAAGGACGTAAAAGCCTATTATAAAAAACGTATTGCAAGTGTTTCTGAGGTAAAATATCCTAAGGATACACCTGAACATTTCCATTTAGGTTCTATGGGAGGTAATCTAACCTATGAGGAATTATTAGCAGAGCTTGATAGTATGCATAATCTTTATCCTAACCTTATTAGTGAAAAGACGCCTATAAGCACAGATACTATAACATGGGAGGGTAGAGAAATTTATTATGTAAAATTAACTGCTAATGTAAATCAACCTAATAATCGTCCGGAAGTTTTATATACAGGTTTGCACCATGCAAGAGAGCCTGTATCTATGATGCAACTTGTATATTTGATGTGGTGGCTTCTTGAAAATTATGGCATAGATGATGAAGCTACTTATTTTTTGGATAATTTCAATATTTACTTTGTACCTTGTGTAAATCCTGATGGATACGTGTATAATGAAACTACTGATCCTGATGGAGGAGGAATGTGGCGTAAGAACAGACGAGATAATGGCGATGGAACTTATGGCGTAGATTTAAATAGAAATTATACTTTTAACTGGGGATATGATGATAATGGTTCCTCTCCCGATCCATCAAGTGATACTTACAGAGGGCCATCTCCCGCCTCTGAACCAGAAACTAAGTTAATGATAAGCTTTATTGAGCGGCATAATTTTAAACTTATTTTAAATCATCATACATACAGTAATCTTTTAATTTATCCTTATGGTTATGATGAAGTTTATCCCGAAGACTATGATGTATTTAGAACCTATGCCACAATAATGACTCGTGTAAATCATTTTGCTATCGGTACTCCTTGGGAATTACTATATCCTGTTAACGGAGATGCTAATGATTGGGCGTATGGTACTCATCAAATTTTAGCAATGACACCAGAAACAGGTGGATATCAAGACGGATTTTGGCCTTCTTCTGATAGAATTATTCCCCTATGCGAAAATAATATGGAAATGAATAAATTTTTAATAAGATTAACTGGTAAATATGCAGAAGCTCAAGACGCCGGAGATGCTCAAATACCAATTTTTGGATATGAAAAAATTAAATTACAATGTTTAGGTCAAGACACTAATGCTACTTTTAAAGTTTATTTAACAGGAGACAAGGTATTATACTCGGATACTTTGACTTTTTCTGATATGTCACTGCTCGAAATTCGCGCAGATTCTTTATTCTATCTCTTAGATACAAATCTTACAGCCAATGATACCCTTTCTTTTGATATTGCTGTTGACAATGGTTTAATAACATACAAATTCCCTGCGCATAAAAAGATTGAAAAGATACAAACTATATTTTATGACCCTTGCGATAATATGAACAATTGGATTTCAAATCAATGGAATATTACTACCGATGATTTCCATTCTGCGCCGTCATCAATTACAGATTCTCCTGATGGAAATTATCAGAATAATACTTCTAATACAATAACTTCCGAATCAATAGATATTTCCGGTTATAATAACTTGTTTCTGAGTTTTTGGGCAAAATGGGATATTGAAAATGATTATGATTACAACTATATACAAATTAGTCCAGATGGCACAAACTGGCATTATATAGAAACTCAGTATGCACAAGATAATGGACACGGTACTGCCTATACCGGCTCTCATGATTGGGTGAACGACTATGCAGATATTTCTCAATATGCTTCATCTAATTTTAAAATCCGTTTTACTTTAAATTCAGATCAATCTATCACAGGTGATGGTTTTTATTTTGACGATTTAAAAATTTTTGCACGTAGAGAAAATACTCCACCACAAATAACAGGGCAAAATCAGATATCTTTTAACGGAGATAGATATACTATTACCCCTAACGATATACAAATTAATGACCCTGATAATGATAATAAGTTTTTTGTCTTTGTATATCCTGGGGAGGGATATCACGTCGAAAATTTTAATACTATTGTCTTAGATAATGGTTATAAAGGTATTTTACATGTTCCGGTAAAAGTACACGATGGCTATGATTTCAGTAATTTTTATACTTTGACAGTTAATGCTTCTACAAATGTTGAGATAAGTAAAAATTTAACTATATATCCGAATCCTGTTAAAAATTTTATAGTGATATCTGCTGATAAAAATATTCGTAATGTTGAAATCTATACCCAGAATGGTAGAAAATTAATGAGCTATCCTATTAACAAATTATATACAAAAATTAACTTTGCTTCTTATCCTTCGGGAGTTTATTTTTTGAAAATTATAACAGATGATGGAGTGAGAAGTGCTAAAATTATAAAAATTAACAATTAGAAAATTTATTATATCCAAAGACAGAAGTGGGCTATTTTGGCGTAGTCTGCTTCTGTCTTTTTTATTAGTAAAAATGAAATCAATTGAATATGTTTCCTATTGCCCTTTGCTTTTCATTATAAATTAAAGCCTCATAATTAGTTTAATTGTTCTGCACAAAAAAAATTAATTAAAAAAAAGCTTTGGTTAAATATTTGCTTTTAATTCAGAAATTTTTTATTTACTTTTGTTCAAAATAGTAGTGTTATGATTAGGTTTAAAGATATTAGCCTACGGTTGAAATTTATATACATCGTAATTTTAATAATGATTTTGGCAATAGGGTTTGGTATTTTAATTTATAATGCTGATTATAAAGAAAATAAAATTAAATCTAATTTGGAAGCTATCCATAGTTTAAAAACAGAGATATATAAATTTGAATCTAAATTATCTCAGTTAGAAATTCTTACTTATAATATTGCTTCTGAGAGCAGAAAAGAGAAGCTTTACTTTTATCATAGAAAATTACTGGAATATAAATTAGTTTTTGATACTCTTATGAATTTGGATTGGAGGAGATATAAACCAATATTAGCAGAGCATGAATTTACCGAAGTGAACTTTAATTTAATGGATACAGTATTTTCATATAAGAAGCGGGTAAAATCTATTTTTGCAGCTATTGGGACAATGTATAGATATAAAGAATTAGTCTTAAATGAAAAACTTATTCGCGAAAATTATAGACAATTACTCGAAGAACAAGCTTCACTTCGGGATTTATATTTAACAATGGATTCTGTTAGAATTGAAACTATTGTAAACAAATTGCTTTTTACATATCGTGATGAAGTTGATAGATATAAAGATTTTATTACTGAACGGGTCAATGGAGCTTTACATTCATTGAATGTTATTGATAATATGCTTACAGATATAGAATATCGCTATTATAGTCAAGTCCATAAAGTTTCTCACCGAAAGCTTGTATATGCAGCAATCTTTATTATACTTTTTGTATTCTTAGTTTTGTTTATTTCTTACTATTTAATAGATAAAATGTGGCAACCGCTTCATGAAATTATTGAAATAACAAATAAACTTTCAATAGGAGAACTCCCTGAATATAAAGCAGAAGATAGATATGATGAGGTCGGACTTATCGGAGAAACATTGGAAAAGCTTGTGCTTGGATTAAAACAGACAATAAATTTTGCCCAAGCATTAAGTAAAGGTAATTTTGATTATAAATTTAAGCCAATGTCAGAGAAAGACGTTCTTGGTGCGGCTCTTATTGAGATGAGAGAAAGTCTTTTATTAGCAAAAAAAGAAGAAGAAAAACGAAAAAAAGAGGACTATATACGAAATAGAAGTGCAGAAGCTACTGCTTTATTTGCAGATATACTTCGTAAATACCAAAATAAATTAGATAAACTCGGCGATGAGATTATTATCAATCTTGTGCGATTTTTTAACGCAAATCAAGGTATGTTCTTTATTTTAAATGATAAAGATGAAAGCCATAAATATTTGGAGCTTCTCTCTGCGTACGCTTGGAATAGAAAAAAATATCTTGATAAGATAATTGAAATAGGCGAAGGACTTGTCGGGGCTGTGGCAATAGAAAAATTTACTGTATATATGACAGATGTCCCAGAAGATTATATTGAAATAAAATCTGGTACAGGAGAAGCCTCTCCTACCTCAATTTTAATTGTACCTTTGATTAGTAATGATGAGGTGCTTGGAGTGATAGAAATTGCTTCTTTTTATGAATTTGAAGCTTATGAAATTCAATTGATTGAGAATATTGCCGAAAGTATTGCAGCAACTCTTAGAACTGCAAAAATGAATGAACAAACAGCTGAATTATTGGAGAGATTTCAAGTCCAGACAGCTGAAATGAAAGAACAAGAACTTGTTATGCGACAAACTATTGAAACTCTGAGAAAAACAGAAGAAGAGTATAGAAAAAAAGAAAAAGAACTTCAAGAATCACTTAAAGATTTGGAAGCTCTTAATAAACAGCTCCAATATAAAGATGAGCAACTTAAATTAGAAGTAGAAAAAATTAAAAAACAATATCGTGAAAAATTAGAGCAACTTGAAAAGCATAAAAAGCTTACTGATGAAATATTAAAAGCTACCTTAGCCGCTATATTTATAGTTAACTCAGAGGGAAAAATTACTTTTGTAAATAAATCTGCATTAGACCAATTTGGTTATTCCGAAGAAGATTATAAAAATAAAACAATTGATAAATTTTTTGATATTGTCATTCCTAAGGGTGAAACTTTATATTCATATTTTAAAAATAATATACAAGAATTTAAAGAAAAAGGCAAAGAGCTTAAATTTATAAATAAATATGGAGAAAGAATTGATGTTTTGGTACATGTTATTGAGAAATTTGATGAATTGATTTTATTTGTTAAAAATATGGCTTTCTATAAAGAAAGACAGCAGCAGATTGAAAAGCAAATTGAGCAGTATATGAAGAATGAACTTGAATTATTAAGGAAAATAGAACTGCTCAAAGATATTTTAAGACAAAATAACATTCCGGAACCTGATTTTTCTATAATTAAGAAAAAATTAGTTGATTTCTCTGAAAAATTCCATCTTGGTATAGAAGTAATAGATAAACAACATGCTAAATGGTTTGAATTTATCAATAAATTATATCTGGCTCTTGAACAAGGCGAAGCACGATCTAAACTTAATGAAGTTTTTAAAGAATTAGTAGATTATACAAATTATCATTTTGGATTTGAGGAAAAATATATGAAAGATTTTAAACTGCCTATATATGAAAGTCATAAGAATAAACATCAGGAATTTGTGAGTTCTTTATTAGAATTATATAATGAATATCTTTCTGGAAAGGTGGATACACCTTATAAATTATTGCTTACTTTGAAAAAATGGGTCGAAAGTCATGTATTATACGATGATAGAAAATATGCAGATGATTTCCGTAAACATGGTTTAAAATAAGAATATTAGCTTTGTGGCTTTTGTTTAAATTATTTGATAATAATTCCTATACGTTTTTTTCCGTCCATTTTGATAATTAAAGGTTTAGGGAAACGAATATGTTTTATATATTCAGATTCATAGATAACCTGTTGCGAATTTAATATATCCCATCTTATTAGATGTTCTTTATTGTTATGATGTACAGTAAAATATCCAATATTCATAGCTACTACGTTATGGAAAAAATGGGATCCAGCCGAGGAATCGAGAGGGAAACCCGGTAGACTTATTTCTACTATAACTTTTGCTTTTGAGATTTGCGTCCAAGCTACTGGTATTCCTATCCATCTATCACGAGTACCCCATCTACCGGGTCCTATTAAGACGTAATTTTTATTTTCTGTTATAAATCGTTTATTGATTTGTTCTATTTCTTTTGCTATTTCCAAAGTTTTACTTTTGTCAAAAGTTTCTGGTTTTACAAATACAATGTCGGTAATATCTGATATTTTGCCGTTTCCCATAGAAATATTTGTCTTTAATATGATTCTATTTTTATCGATTTTGTCAAAATTAATGTTGAAGTCTTCAAGACTTCCTAATAAAGGTTTAATTTGAAGTAAATAGAATGTCGCAATTCCGTTATTATCTTTGTTTAAATCCACGGCAAATTCAATTTCTACTGGCGAGCCCATAGCTTCTTGGGCAATTTCCAGCATTTCTGATATTGTATCTGCCAGTGGTATATAATCATATTTTAGTATATCCGCAAAGTCTAATACTCTTGGACCGGGTTTATCTAAGCCCGGACTTAATGTTTTTGTATCTGGATTATATACAGAGGCTAAATGTTTTAAGGTACCATGTCTTTCTGCATCCCAGATGTCCAATTTTGCAATGCTTACATTTTCTCCTTGTTCTATAAAATCTAAATTTTTGCTATTTAAATCAACTGCATAAAAGTAAGTTTGAGAATTATTATAGAGGTCTTCTATTGTTTGATTTTGCAATTTTGGATATTTAGGACAGAATTTAAAAGCTTTTTCTCCTTCTACTACATATACTCCTAATCCTAAGGCAATTGTGGCATATCCATCTTCTGGTTTTATATAAGAAAAGGGATAATAGTTATATGATTGGGCTACTCCACTGATATGAGGATAATAGTAATGTTCATATTGATTTCCGATAACTTTTTGTATAACTATTGCCATTTTTTCTTCTTCTATCTTATAATTTATCGCAGTAATATAATGTTTAGCTTTAGGTGAAAAGACAGATGCATAGACCATTTTTATTGCATTAGCCAGTTGATGAACTCTTGTATCTATATCATTTAAGCTGTTTGGTACGATGTAAGTTTCAAATATCCCTGCAAATGGTTGCATAAGTGAATCTTCAAATAGCCCGGAGGATCTAACTGCCAGAGGTTTTCTTATTCGTTTTACGATTTTGTATAAACGTTCCATTAAACTATCGGATAGCTCGGCTTCTAAGAAACGCTGTCTGATTAGTTTGAAATCTGTTTCCTCTATTGCAAATGTTTTTAAATTATTTCTTTCAAGAAATTCGTCATATTCATCTGTTCCAATGATGAAGGTATATGGTGTTTTTATATGCATTTTTGTGTAGGAAGAGATGTCGTATTTATATATTAAGCTATGAATGAAGGCAATTCCTCTACCTTTGCCACCCAATGCACCTGGTGCTAATGAGACTATATTGCTTTCATTTTCTAATTCTTCTTCGCGGAATTCTACTATTTTGCCTTTATTTTTTTCGTATTTGATTTGTTTAATTTTTTTAATCAGATACTCTCTTATAGCGCTGATATTATTATTAAAATCTTCTAATGTTTTTTTAGCGAGGTCATCTGCTAATTTTATTTCACCTCTGGCTATAAGCCATAGAGAAAAGTGGTTTTTAGAAGCGTGATATCTCAGGGTTTCGTCTGGGATAATATATAGCATTTGCTCAAATTCATCTAAGGTTCTGGCTCTACAATATTTATTCGGATTATCAGGGCAGGGGAGAGGATCTCCTTTATCATTTTTTTTGTAAATAAAGTCCCCAAAGCCCATTTTAAATTGAATAATTTGCTTGATATCTTCGGCTAAGGTATCTGAGTTTTTATATATGAAACTACAACCTAATTCGTTTGCAAGTTTTATATTTTTATAATCAGATGATTGGACTACGATTGGAAAATCTTTTGGTTTAAAGAGTTTTTTTACATAAAGGATAAAATAGCGTCCTGCTTTATTTGTTTTTTCTCCATTTAAATAGAATTCTACATCTGTGATTATTCCCAGAAAATATGGCTTATATTTTTCCAGGAGCCTTTTTGCTTCCTCATATGAATGGGTAAGGAGAATTTTAGGTCTAGCGCGTAATCGTAGAACTTTATATAATTCGTCCAGGGTAGTGACGTCTTCTATAACTCTTTGAGTTTGTTTAAATACATTCATATAAAGTTCAGGAAGATATCGAGAGTAGTATCTTATTGAATCTTCTATAAGCATAATAATTCGTGTGTGGCCTATTTTTGTGTCGTTGTCAAGGTTTATTCTATCTTCTAATAATTTAATCATTGTGAAAAATATACGGGAATCGCCGTTCCAAACAAAAATATTGTCAACTTCTCCGTTTAGTTTATATTTTTCAAATTCTTTTATATAGGCATTATTGTTGAGTAAATAAAAGATAGGAATATAAGGAAAATCTTTTTTCAATTTTTTGCAGATTTGTACAGGAGTTTTTTTGTCGATGCCTACCATTATTATTATCATATCAAAGTGTTTCTTTTTCATTTCCTCGTATGCTTCTTGATATGATATAACAGCGGTTACTCTTGGTATTGAGGTAAGGTTAAATTTTGAAAATTCTCCTGCTACTTGTTGTGTAAAATTCCCTTCGCTTTCAATTGTGTAGGCATCGTAGAGGGTTGCAATAAGTAGTATTTCTTTTACTTTGAAGGGCATTAAATCGTGGAATATATCTCGTTCATAGTAGTTTTTATATATGAATTGTTTTAATTTTCTTTCTCTTCGCGATATTTCCATTATTTTTATTTCCAGCTCGGAATCATTTTTAATTGGGCGTAAGTTCTCAATCTCAAAGTCGTATTTTTGGGCTATTTGTTCTGCTATGATATTTAGTGTTTTGAGTTCTCGTATATATTGTTGCAGAAAGTTTCTGAATTTGATGTTTTTGTCATGAAATATATAAAAATTACCTTTTGTATTAGACTTTTTTTCTCTGAAACTGATTTTTATTATAGGTAATAATTTTTGATGTTTTTTGCATAATAGAGTTTCTTCTCCTAAGTTTATTCCTATATGTATATGGTTATCTTCTTTGAATATTTCGGAAAGAACTATGCATAATTTGTTTAATCTTAGGAGTAGATTGTTGTTATTTTTAAAAATTTCGTCTATTTTGTTGAGTAATAAAAGAATATCTTTATTCATTTTTTTGTACAAAAATAGTATTTTTTGATGTGATATTTATAGATTAAGTAAGTTTTTTAAGTTTTATTAAATATATTGTCAAAAAGGGTAGGTTATTTTTTATATTCAAGGATGAAATATGCTGTTATTAGCCCTATAAATAAACCGATAATTGAGCCATATATAGCTATTAGTGTACGGCGTTTTTTTATGCCGGTTATTTTACCAGTTTTATAGAATTTATTGGATTTATATTCTGTTGGTATATCTATGTTTTTGGGAGTTATTGCTGAAACTATTATGACATATCCGAGAGATATAACAGGTGCTGGGGAAATGGGTAATCCAATAGCGGCTAATATAAATGGTGCTGTAATTCCACTGAGTAATCCGCCGCTAAAAATCCATATATTTTTGTATTTTAGTCCATCTTGCTTTCCCCGAATGTAATTGACCATTTGGTAAAGTGTAGATATTTTTCCAGTATCTTCGTAAAAGAAGGTAGTATCTTTTGGGCTTACAATAGCGAAGACGTCTTCAATATCTTCGTATTTGGTTTTACCTTTCCAATTTATAAATGCAACGGTCGTGCTATCATAGCTAACTTTTTGAGCGGCTTTTATTGTACCATCGTAAAACCATATTTCTTTTTGTTGGGCATATAATAATGTGGGCAGTAGTATAAAAAGGATTATAAGTTTATTCATAATTATCGTTTTTGTTTTTTAATATCATAAACTTTGCCAAACTTCTTTTATAACGTTAATTTTTTATTTTTGCATATAAATTTACTTCAATGTTTTTTCTTGTTTTTATAATTTCCATAATTGTAATGATATTTGTTATATTAGGTTTGGGTGTGCAGACTTTTTTTTCAAAGAAGAAAAAATTTCCTGAGACGCGTATTGGGCATAATAAGCATATGCGTATGAGAAATATTCACTGTCCAAAGACACTGCAAACTCGTGTAGATAAAGGTATTGATGATAGCTTTACTGGTTGCGATACTTGTTTTTAGTTATCTTCTTGATAATGAATGTATTATTGAGTTAAATATATACAAGCCGTCAGTATTACCTAATTCGTCGTCAGCAGCGCGTTCCGGATGAGGCATTATCCCATATACATTCTTTTCTTTATTACAGATTGCTGCAATATTTTCTATTGATCCATTCGGATTGAATTTTTTAGATAGATTGCCGTATTTATCGGAGTATCTGAATAGTATTTGTTCATTTTTTCTCATTATAGTTATTGTTTTACCATCTGCATAATATCGTCCTTGCGAGTGAGCAATAGGGATTTTCAGAGGAGTATTAGTATCTACCAGAGCTGTAATTATGCTATTTTTATTATCAGCTTTTATATAAACATTTTTACATACGAATTTTCTATTATCGTTGGGGAGAAGCGTTCCGGGTAGTAAACCTGCTTCGCATAATATTTGAAATCCATTACATATTCCCAGTACAAAGCCTCCATTTTGTGCAAATCTGATAACACTTTGCATTATTGGAGAATATTTTGCCAGTGCTCCTGCACGTAAATAGTCTCCATAAGTAAAGCCCCCAGGGAGTATTACTCCATCTATGCCTTTTAAATTTGTATCCTTATGCCATAAACGGATAACTCGTTGTTCTAAAATTTTTTCTAATACATATGCAACATCGTCGTCGCAGTTAGAGCCCGGAAAAGTTATTACTCCAAATTTTAGTTTCATTTTTTATTTTTTGTTTTCTTTTTCTCTGTTTCTTTGGGTTTTATCCTTTCATCGTTGGAGTGGGACATATTTGTCTTTTCTTGCTTTGTTGTTTGTATAGAGTTTTTAATAGCGAATATTAAATATATGATTATAGTAAGTAAAACAATCCAAGAGCCTATGCTGCCGATTTTTGAGCCTATTGTACATACCTTAGGCCGAAATACCATAGTAATTATGTGTTTGCCCTTAGGAACTGATAATGCCCGTAGGATATAATTTGCACGTACAAGGGAGGCTTTTTGTTTATCTATATATGCTTGCCAGCCTTTTGGATAATATATTTCTGAAAATACTACAAATGCATCTATGGGACTATAATATTCGTATTTTAATGTATCTGGACTGTAATATATCAAACGTATCCAAGCTGAATCTAATTCTGTTTTTAGGCTAATTTCTGGATATTTACCTGGGAATTTGGATTTGTCTATAACTGCGGTAGTTGCGAGATTAACTTTTCCTAATGCGTCTATTTCTTTTTGTGGACTATTTACAAATTTATAGTTTTTTACGAACCATGCGTGTCCGAATGCATATTTGTTTAATAGAGGGAATATTGAGTGGTTTATTATTAAATACTTAGTATTTAGCATGTTTAGAATTTGCATATTTGGTAGAACGTCGTCTATGTTTACTGAGGTATCCGATAGTGCTTTTTGAAGCATTTGTATTTCATATCCGAGATATTTGTCTATTATGTCTTGGTATCTATGCAGCTTAGCACCATGATAGCCTCCAATATTTTTGTGGAAGTATGATGTTCTGGCATCTGTAAATGGATTAGTTGTTAAGTCAGCAACCCTGAAATCCGGATCAGTGTCTTTTTGTAAAAATTTGTCAGCTATGGAAGGATTAAAAAATGCATTTACTTTTCTTTTATTTTGATATTGGTCTGCGGAAAGATATCGTCTATCGACAGACCACATATCTGCGAATATGAGGACAATTAAAATTCCCAGAAGTGCATTTTTATTTTTAAGCCAACCTTTTATGTAGAATAGGATTAAGCCTGCTGCAATGCTTATAAATAAGAAACTTCGTATTGCATCCGCTTGGAATATAGCTTTTCTTGCCAAAGTTAGCTGTAATATAAAATCTTGTATTTGTTGAGCTATTTGTGGGCTTTGTTGACTTAATTGATTAAAATATTCTTTTTCTTGATTTGAAAGGAAGTTAAATATTCCTGGAAACAAAAAGAATAATAATGCTAAGCCTCCTGTGAATCCGTATGCTATCCAAAAATATGTTTTTAGCATATTTTTTTTCTTTTTTTCATCCTTTTCCTCTTTTTCCTTTGATTCTAATAATTCTTTTATTGCCATAATTGCTAGAATTGGTACTGTAAGGGAGGCCACTGTTAAAATCATTGAAACTGTGCGGAATTTGTTGTAATAAGGGAAATGGTAGAAAAATAGATCTGTTAATATCGGGAAATTTTTGCCCCAGGAGAGCATAATTGATAATATAGTGGCAGTGATAAGCCACCATTTAATCCGGTTTTTAATTATAAACATTCCGAATAAAGCCAGAAAAACGATTATAGCACCAAAATAAACAGGACCAGAAGTAAAAGGTTGATTTCCCCAGTAGTGATTCTGTTGAGCTATTATATCCCTATATTGTGGAGAGATAGCCTTCATAGCATTAGGGTCATTACCTATTTGTCCTGAGGCTCCTCCTTTGATGTTAGGTATAAAAATTGAGAAACTTTCGGCAATGCCATAACTCCAACTTAAAGCATAATCTTTATCAAGTCCGGTATTTTTTGTATCTTGTGCAATTTCGCTTTTTCCTCTTATACTGTATTTGCTCATTTCATAAGCTTCCCATAGAGAAACTATGTTAGGAAGGATAGAAAGTATGAAAATTCCTAATGTAAAGCCAAGAGCAATAAAAAAATGTCTTAATTTTTTGTCTTTTAGAAGGTAGAAAAATTCAAAAAGAATAAACAGACCTAAAAGTAGGAGTGTGTAGTAAATTATTTGCATATGTCCTAAGGAAATAGATACACCTAAGGATAAAATTGCTAAAATAGATCCTTGCCAATATTTTGCTTTTTCGTATATTAAGTAAAAACCACCAATGATCATAGGCATATAGCCCAATGCAAATGCTTTTGTTATATGACCAGCAATTATTATTATGATATTATATGATGAAAGCCCATATGCTAATGCTCCTATTGCAGATATAAATTTGTCAAATCCAAAAGCCAATGCTAGTAGATAAAAGCCTACAAAATATAAAAATAAAATAGATATATCTCTACTGCCTAAGTTTCTTACGAATTTTTGTATGCTATGAAAAATAAAATTATGTTTTGGAGTTTCTGAAACTTGGTAAGATGGCATACCTGAAAATAGTTGAGGAGACCAGCAGTTATATTTGCCAGTCTTTTTATGATATATAGTGCTCTGATGAGAAACTCCTATGGCATGTAAAATATCGCCTTGTTGTAAAACTTTGCCTTCTATTGAAGGATATAGATATATTACACTTAATAACCAGAATAAAAATATAATGCCAAAATGCGGTAATAATTTTTTTAAGTTTTCTGACATTGCTTTTTAATTTTAATTTGTCCAAAAATAAAGTAAAAAACACTTTTGCCAAAATTATTTACAACCTAATTGCTATTTTGTATCTATTACGAAAATAAAAGAAGATTTTACATTAACGAACTCAGTAGTTTGTTTTTTGTATTTAGTAGTCAGAATATTGATTTTTTACAACTACAAGTAAGAGTTTAAATTTTATAAGAAAATTTGCGTTCTTTTGTCATATTTTTTATTTTAACGGGCGTTGTTTCTTGCAACTTTTAAGGAGTTCATTATCTTTTATATGAAAATAGCAGATGAAATAATTAAAA
>Ga0256833_1002257_pt1 | contig 13733 bp, 14 predicted proteins | sample 356284metaG_FD_190535 | JGI IMG/M metagenome (GOLD analysis project Ga0256833, IMG submission 190535) | Hydrothermal vent microbial communities from Mid Atlantic Ridge, Atlantic Ocean - 356-284 | ecosystem: Environmental > Aquatic > Marine > Hydrothermal vents | place: Atlantic Ocean: Mid...
AGAGCCTTATCGCTCTCGTCGTCAAAACCAAGGTAAATCGTTACTTGTACCTTTATAGGCTCTATAATTATTTCTTCACTCATCCTGGTCCCCGGCTATAGAATCATTTCCGAGCTGGGATTTAAACCCAGAAAACTGGTATAACCGTGAGAATACCGTGTCCTAGGATTTATAAGGATGTGAAATAGGTGGGTTTCATACGTAAAACTTATTATATCTTTTCCTTCTTGACAGGATGGATTGCGTCTTTTGGTGCAGCTTTAAATACTTCAAGATAAGGGCGTAGAACCTTGGGTATTACAACGACTCCATCAGGCTCCTGATAGTTCTCAAGGATAGATGTTATAGTTCTCGTGCTAGCGATAGCCGTTGAGTTCAGTGTATGGAGATATTCCTTGATCATACCTTTTCTCCGTACAAGCCTAATTCCCAGTCTGAAGGCTTGCCAGTCAGTACAGTTACTACAACTGACCATTTCTCTAAATCTTCCCTGTGCGGGCATCCATGTCTCTAGGTCGTATTTCTTGGCTGCTGGCGCTCCCAGGTCGCCGCTTGCAATGTTCACAATACGATAGGGGAGGCCTAGACCTTGGAATAATGTCTCGGCATTAGCAATCAGTTCCTCCATAATGTCCCAGCTCTCCTCGGGCTTAGCATATACGAATTGTTCAACCTTATGGAATTGGTGTACACGAAATATGCCTTTCAGGTCCCTGTTTCCTGCGCCCGCCTCTTTTCTGAAGCATGGACTTATACCAGCATATTTGAGGGGTAGCATCTCCTCGGGGATGTCTTCTCCTGCGTGAAGCGCTGCTAGAGGATGCTCTGCTGTTGCTATCAGGTATAAGTCTTCTCCCTCGATCTTGTATATGGCATCCTTGAAGGTGTCCATATCAATGACGCCCATCATTATGTTATATCTAAGCATGTAGGGTGGTAGAACGAGTGCAAACCCCTTGCTCGTCAAGTAGTTTACAGCATAGGCCAGGAGAGCCATATCAAGGAACGCAATATCTTTGAAGAGATAATAGAACCTGCTGCCTGCTACTTGTCCGGCTTTGAACGTGTCTCCGAGGCGTAGCACTTTTTCCAGCATATCCGCGTGTCCAATAGGCTTCCAATCAATTACTTGATAATCTATCTTAAATCCGTATTTCTCGGTCTGTTCTTTGAACTGATCGATGTATCCTTCCCATACCTTGGGCTTGCCCCAGAACCTTATCGGTACATTATAAGTATCATCAGGACCTATAGGTACTGATTCATGGAGAATATTCGGTAGTTTGAATAAGAGTTTGAGCCTTCTCTCTTCTAGCTCTTTGAGCTCCTTCTCTAATTCCTCGAGCTCTGCTTTCAGCTCCCTAACTTCTTTTATCTTCTCCTCTCTTTCTGGGTCCTTAAGCCGCGCTATCTCTCGGCTCAATACGTTATGTCTATGTCTTACATCCTGGATCTTAGTCAATAGCTGGCGCCACTTAAGGTCGGTCTCGTAGGCTTCATCAACTATTTTAGGATCCATGAACCTCTTCTTAACATATTCTCTAAGCTTCTCGGGATCATTACGTAATAGCTCGAGTATACTCCATGGCATATGTATTCACACCTGCAAAGAAAAGATGCTTCCCTTTATGAAAAATCTTTTTCTATCGATAGGCCATAATATCTGGTATTATTTTTGGCCATAGGCCTTCCTATACTCTTCGACTATATCATAACCGAACCTCTCTTTAAAGATTCTTCGTCCCTTCTCAGTCATGCGCTCAGGGCTCCAGGGAGGATCATAGACAAGTTCTATCTCTGCATTAATTCCAAGTTTTTTCTTCAGTTCCTCAGCAACCATCATTGGCAAAATATTTGCGAGGGGACAGAACGGAGTTGTTAGCCCCATTTGTATTTTCGCATGTTTATCATCGATGATCATAATATCGTAGATTAGCCCTAGATTCCACAGGTCTATGCCTATCTCGGGATCAGTTATTGTTTCGAGAATCGATATGATCTTTTTCTTCAATTCTCCGTGAATCTGGTTTTCAGGCATATTCTTTTCACCGCTGAGAAAACATAATGCGGGGGACAAGTCCCCCCAAGTCATCCGATACCCCAACTGCGGGGGCGTCGAACTTGGGGGGCGGCGCGCATGTTAAAAGGATTATTTATCCGCCTTTTTTACTCTTACTTGAAGAAGTTTAGGATTTACCGAACAATTTGCTTCTAATGAAATTTATGTAGCTCTTGGAGGCGGGCACATTTGTTGCTTTAACGGCTATGGTATACAAGATCTTGACTTCTTCTTCAGTAGCATAATCCAACGGTATGCCTTTTCTTCCATGGTTTTCCCATCTAGCATAGAGGCTATCCAGTATTTCTTGTACCGTCGGGTTAGAATAGAATGCTATTTTCCTCCCATCTTCACTACTATCATCAACCATTTCGATGATCTTTTTCTTCATAGACTCTATATCCACTATAATCATTCCTCCAATGTCTCCTCGAATCTAATTCTACCTATTCCACCTTGTTTAATCTTTTCCAAAGCCCATCCGAACCTCTCAAGTAATATTAATATTGCTGACTGCGGCGGTATAACTCCTAGCTCCGTTATTATAGCATCGATATACTCTGGTGGAGTAATATCAAATGATGGATTGAGGACTCGAACATTTGGATGTGATGCAATCCAGTCAGCCGGCACTATCTCGGTAGGATCCCTGAACTCTATTGGTACGAGTTCGCCGATAACAGTTGCTGGACTGAACTTATAGGTTTCCGCTGCTACAAATACTCTGACTCTTGCCTCATGAGCTGCAAGCGCTACTTGACTGGTCCCTATTTTGTTGACAACTGCACCATTACTTGTAACAGTGTCGGCTCCAACCACTACTTGATCGACCTCGTGCATTATGTATCTTACAGCACTATCAGGTATTTGAGTCACTGGTACTCCCTCTCTCGTCAGATGCCTGAATGTTATCCTCCCCTGGAAGAAAGGCCTTGTCTCCGTGCTATAGACGTGTCTTATCTTCCCCATCCTGTAGGCTTCAACTATAACAGATACTGCGGCGGTACTGTGGCAATGAGTAAGTACAACAGCATCGTCCTTGATTCTCTTTGCCCCTATTATGCCGATCTTCTTAACTGCCTCGAGGCTCTCCGCTATAAATGTGTCTGCAGCGTGTATAACGGCATCGCGTAGCTCAGCAACGTTTCCTTCTGCCTTCTCGAGGTGATACATGACATAATATACTGCATTCGGAAGGCTAACCGCTGTAGGCCTCGTTGATACGAGCAGGTCTGCTACTCGTGCCATGAATCTACGGAACTCATACGAGTCATTTACTCCATCGTATTTCTGCGCGGCTATTTTCAATGCTTTAGCGGCAGCTCTAGCAATACGCCCTGCACCTCTTATACGCATAGTCTTTATGTCTTCCGCTATCTTGAATACCTCTTCTGGAATTTTCATGTACATCACCACATGTACTTCTTTTCGAGAGACTCGATTATCTCGTCTACACGAAGTATTCTCGGTGGGAAACTACCATAGATCTGCTTAAGAATTACAGGGACAGCTTGTGGAGCGAATAAGCCTACATCAGTCGCTATCCCATCAATATACTGGGGAGGTGTAACGTCATAAATCGGTGCTCTTGCGCGATAGTTTTCTGGAAGCATGGCACGGATATCAGGGCTCATCAATAGGGTCCAATCACCCTCGGGAAGCTTCAATAGCTCACCATATATTGTCTCGGGGCTAAACTTGTATAGTGGCGCGATAACGTATACTCTTACCCTAGCCTCATTCGATGCCAGACTCAATAAGCTACTGCCAACTTTTCCGACAACAGCCCCATTCACCGCTACGGCTTCAGCACTTATGAACGCCTTTGTACAGTTCTTCACGAGGAAGCGTGCTGCAGAGTCTACGATAAGATATATCTCGAAGCCGAGCTTGTCCAGGTAATCCGCAAGATCTATTCCTTCCATACCTGGCCTAGACTCCATAACATAGACCTTTACTTTTTTCCCTGTATCGGCAAGTATTTTGAAGAACCTTCTCAGGCAAACACCGCGGCTCAACGTTATTATGGTGTCATCACGCAATACTCTATGAGATGCTACTCTTGCAGCTTCCCAGCACGAATCATCTATCTTCTTTCTCAGACCTTCGATGAAGGATATGAAAGAATCTTTGTCATAGTCTTTTTCTATAAGATATTTCCCTATTTCTCGCATAATGTTCCAAGCACCGGCATTCACAGGCCTACGTTCTTTCAGCTCGTCGACTATGCCCTTATAAGCCTCGATAACATCCTCTGGTTCACCTTTTTCGGCTACAGCTTTGAACCTCTCAAGAATTAGAAACATGTACTCTGTACCAGACTCTCTTCTTGAATACCCGTTCTTAATTAGTTCTTCCATCAAAAACGCTCCCCTTAAGCATAGGCTAACTCTCAATTCTTAATATAAATTCTGCTAGTTCACTGACCACTTTCCGAGCCTCATTTCCAGGGCCTAACGGTAGATCATAGATTGCCATGGGGGTACCTAGGATATCTAGTATTTTTATCGTAGTAAGAAGCGTGGGTGAGGAGGTATAGGCCGTCAGTAGTACTGACTTCTTGTATCTCTCACCATCATATACAGCTACTTTCGATGGCGCTACAACTAGCACTATTTTCGAGTCCAGCGAGCCCGGGGTCGGTGCTGCAGAGTCATTATAACTCTCAACCAATACTAAATCGAACATCCTGGATATAAGGCTCATAATAGAATCAATGGACTCATAGATCTTTCTAGAGCCAAGTATTTTTTCGAGATAATCGGTATTTGCCTCGACGACTATCGTGTTGGGTTTTTCCCTGAACGCATCGAGGAGCCCGTCTACTGTCTTCTTCAAATATGTGTTGATTCTCTCATATGTATCTCTACAGAAAACATATGTTGATGCCCTTTCAAGCAAATGTCTATCGTTCATTCTCCAAACATTAGTAATTCTCGCAATAACAGCGGAGCCGATAGGATTACTCATTCTCGATACATATGTAGTGCTACGGAATCCGGGCGAAAATGGGTCAAGAGGCATAGTTAGAATATCAAGAGGAGAAATAGCATCGACTATATCAAGTAACCCCAGTCTCTCAGCCATAATATATGCGTCATGGCCTACGAGGACGCCGAGCTCCAAAGAATGGATCACTGTGTCATATTGGTACCAACCACTATGGCCCCCTATAGGCTTGAAATAACCTATCCTAAACCCTCTATTCTTCAATTCCTCACCTAACATAAGGGCGATGGTTGTTTTGCCTGAGTCATATGGTAGTAGTCCCGTAATAAGGATCTTCACCATGATCACCATGTAGCGATTGAGAGATAAGCATCAATATAGCGGATCTTGGAAGGGATAGGTAATCATATATTCCCTATCCAATATACAAGCCTATATTGACATCGGATATTAATGTTACAGTTGGGTGGACAATGATGAAAAAACTCATAACAGTACTTGCATTATTGATAATCTTCTCATCATTTGCGGCACCGATGATTAATGCTCAATATGTTGTGGTCTCGTCGTCTCGAATAGTGTTCATATACGCGCCATGTTTCGATCCCGAACAAAACCTGACAGGGACGTTGAAAGAGCTGGTAAACAGTTCATCAATATATATCGTTGTGTCTCAGCCTCCATATACGCCATTATATGGATTATTAAGTCTTGTCAACGGCTCTTGGAGCCTTGATAAAGGAGTACCAGGGAATGTAACACTAATACTAGACAATGGTAGCAGAATATATCCGTACAAGATCATAGACCAGAAGCACCTACAGGCGAGGTTGGGAAAAGAATCAATGCTTATAGCGGTACAGGGCATAAATCCGGAGTACTTCAATTATAGTTCAAACCCCTACTACAACATAACAAAGCAACATATTCCGCCGCAGAGCATAGTAGTTCCGATCAACGGGACCAGTGAATGGAAACTGCTCGATACCTCGATAAGCGTCTACAAGATAACCGGTGGATATCGCCTAGTCATAAAAGGATACGTGAATATCCTCGTCAGCAACGAAACTTTCACTACACCAATAGTTAAACTTAACATTACAAAAGCAACAGCACAAGTAGCGTCAGGCGTCTATTGGCTAAAATTCCACCTAGTACCGGAAAACAATGAAGTCCTTGTTATAACACTGGGAACCAGAGAGCCAAGAACATGGATGGGTAAGAATTACGGTGAATTCCACAATCCTGTGACTCCATGGCTTCCTCCAGGTTTTGCAAAAACAATAGGGTTCAACGCGACAAAGTGGGCATTAAAAGAAGTGGCATCATTCTATATCTCATTGGCGGGATTCATGTATTCGTATACAAAGTCGAGATTCATAACGATCAACTACCCTGTTATCTACAATGCATATCTAGTCGCTAAAGCATTAGGCCTTGATGAAAAGCAGACCAATGAGCTCCTACAAATAGCACTAGATGGACTAAACAAAATATTGGACACCACTAGGAACAAATTAGGAGCAGATACATCAATCTTAATATACTCATCCTTCAACAAACTTCCTAAGCCGCAGGAAATAAAGGGTACAATAGAGGTCGTGCCTGGACTTTACAAGGTAAGCGGAGCAATTGATGTTAGCGCATTATCTGAAGGATCACAAATAATCAGTATAAATGGTGAAAAATATCTGGTTGTGCCCTACAATGATCTAAGAGGATACCTAGTAGTTAAATCACCCTACTCCAAGACGGGAATACAAGGTACGATGTCCACAGGCGCTGTAATAGGACTATTTGGCGCACTGGCAAACGATTACGGAATAGCGATATCGAAACTACTAAACGAGGTCGTCAGCCTCCAGAACAAGGTCTCCGACTTAACTGCGGACAACATTAAGCTTAAGGACGAGAACTCTCAGCTCAATCGGACGGTTGAGAATCTAAAGGCTGAGCTCGGCAAATATAAGGCCGTAAATGCAAATCTTACCAGCAAGATCCTAGACCTAGAGGATCAAATAAAGAAGCTAAAATACAACATTGACAGCGCGACTCTTTATGCAATAGCTGGCGTAGTCGGCATAGCTATTCTCGTGCTAATACTTTACTACGTTGTCGGTAAGAGTGTCAAGAAGAGGTAAAACAGAAGATAATTGTTATTTTATTTCAATTACAGGTATTTTATCAACAGTTCTAATGCACCAGAGTAGATAAGCCAGGACAATAATAAGATAAACGCTATTATGAAACCCATAGCTGTTGAGGCAAGACTGTCCGACCTAAAAATCCTCAGCCCATAGACCCTGTTGCTGAAAGGCCAGATTATGTAGACACCTCTCTTGGTAAGGCTATCACAACAAATATGTAAAAGCCAACCAGCTACAAATGAGAGTGTCAAAGACCATACATTATTACGGAGTAAATTGAGTGGAAAAAGATTCAACAATAAGTAGAGGCCTATCCCCCCTATAAGTACGGAGAACAAATTATGTAATGATTTTCTATGTCCAAACCTTAGATCGAAATCTGGTATATAACCGCCTATACCTCCCATGATTAGACACAATGGGATCAAATAAAGCTTAGAAGCGAAAAACAGGCCGGAGATAGCACCTATTATAACATGTATTGATCTATGCATGATATTCTCCCATTCAATAATGGTCAGCAGAGGACCACATCTTCATCTATCAGTTCGATCCCGGGGTATCTCCTCATCCCTATCCATAATATCCGGTGTATCAGGCTATAAAGTAGCTCTTCCCCTTCAAATAAAAATTAGTCGGGATATACCTCTCAGGGAATCCCTTCTTTTCTTTACCGAACCTTTCGAGTGGTTTCATAAGATGCTTGAATGCCCTTGGCGGAGGCTCATACCATCCAGGAGATATTTTTCGCTCAAGGTAAACTATCTCCTTATATAGATCTCTTGCTCTTAAGCCGCATTTCGGACACTTAAATCCTTTATTCTTCCCTGCGCTTTTAAGTCTGGAACCGCAACGGGGACACAGCGGATTCAACAACTTTACATTAGGAGCAAGAGCTATTACATGGAGTTTTTCAAGATTTATGGTAGGTCCATGTCGTCTGCTCATCGGCCGTACGACACCCATAACCTCTATAGTATCGCCTGGCAGAAGCTCCTCCACTATGTTCCTGAAATGACCGGTTGGTTCGTACGCGGCCACATCAATTACATAGACACCATCTGTAACACTAAATATTACGTGTCCTCCGGTAATTCTCTTAGGCTTAGAATGAACTCTTACCTTAATTCTAACAGATCTGTAGATATAGGCTTCTCTCAAATTATTAATCCTCAATAAATGTGCATCCGTGTGTTGGTTGGTCCGAAAAATTAATGCACCTTCTACAGGCTCCTCTATGTCTAGCATTCCAAAAGCCTCAAGTACATCCTCGGGTTCTTCGCCTCTTATCCCGAGCAGTACCGGGTCTGGGCCATGTGGTAGGATTAAGGTCTTATTTGTCTCCCAGTCATAGTTCAGAAATGTTCTTCCACGCGTGACCATTGCCATCTTCTTCACTGATTCAGATGGGACTTTTCTCGGTTTTCCGTAATTCTCCTCGGATCTATACGCTATTAATTCGTAGGTATAATCAGTCCTAGTCATTCGATACCCTATCCCCGCAAGGCTGCCGATAAGGCCTCTGCGTCCTCCAGTTATCCTTCTATAGATTATCTTATCGCCAAGCTTACCGACGATGCGGTCTAGTAATGTCAAGGATACAATATCCGATAATGCTTTACGAGAAAACCATTCGAGAAGAGCGTTGATCTCACCCTTATATAGGACTATGCCTGGCTGGCTCTCTGGGTGTCTGTACTCAGATACATACTCTTCAGCATATGCGAGGGCTTCCTCAAGCAAGTCTTCTGGATCACGGCTCGTATCTAGTCTGAGGACAAGTGCTCCATTACCTCTAGTCTTCCATGGTACGCCGGGATTCAACCTTATGAGGTTTGGATAATCAATAAGCTTTACTTTCGGGTCATGCAACCATTTCCCGAGTAGCCTGTATATAAAATGGGTTGTGCATCCACCACGGGGCGAGTCTATATCGTCGACGCCTAAATGTATGATCACATGTATCACTCCTTGGCCAATAGACATTTAGCTCCAGCAACGATTATTGGTAGGAATACGGTGGCGTCACCATATACTACGACCTGTTTTCCGGATGGTTTTATCTTGTTCCAACTAATTGCTTCGCGGGGTTGGGCACCGCTGAGACTTCCATCATATTCTACAGCAGTAGTAATATATACCGCATAGTCGAGCCCGTCCTTGAACTGTGCCCACCATATCGTGTGATGCTTGCTTATACCTCCACCGATTATCAGACCTCCTAACTTCTTGGACTCGAATATAATGTCCAGTATCTTCCTCTCATCGCTTAGCAGATCTAGTTTTAATCCCGTGAAAGGCTGGTTAAAGGCAAGCTGTGAACCAAACGCGCCATCCACAATACCGGGCACGAAGACAGGGATCTTTTTAGCGGCTGCGGCAGCCAATATGCTGTAAGGATCCTTTATCCTTTTACCGGCTTCGTAAAGTAATTCACTCGGACTCCACTCCTTCTTGTCCTTAAGTATTTCGTCAAGGAAATTCTTCACGAACTTTTCGATTGGTAAGCCATAATTTTCCATTGGTATGAACACGTTTCCAAGCCTATGTATTTCTAAGACCCGAAGCATAGAGTCATCTGTCAGCCAGTCTCCTTTGTAGTACTTATAGCCTAATCCCCTAGCTATATCGTGGTCGATTGTGCCACAAGTTGTTATAATAGCGTCCGCGAATCCCTCCCTGACAAGCTGGGCTAGTACTCCCCTAAGCCCTGTCGAGACTAGATTGCCTGTGAACGCTAGGATCCTAGTAGCCTCCTTGTCTCTCCACATGTCTGCCAGTATTTTTGCTGCGACATAAACATGTCCAGCCATGAACCCATGTGATTTACCAAATGCTTCGACTAGTTCACAGACACTTATATCTTCTCTAATGAAGTAGTCCTCAACAGGTTCTTTCAATAATAATTTTCTTGCGTCCTTCAAAATAGGTGTATCATCCACATCCGGCACGATGATATCACCATTACGGGTTATAAGGAGATTATGCAACTATAACTGTTTTTCATAAAATCAGTAACTATGCTATGGAGTGTATTTCTTGACTTTTACGGGTTGTACACCGAGATAGTCGATAACCATGTATATGTCCTTCAGGAAATTATTGAGCTCATATATGCTCATTATTACAACATCATCATATGCTCTGATCTTGGGCTCAGTGAGTGTAATGACTAGCGGAATTATTGTTTTGGTATACTTGAAAAACTTCCATTTGCTGATCGCCCACGTGATATGCTCAGAGAGTCTGATGGCTCTCGCCTTATGTTTGCTCGCAATTTCCTTGAGAGCCGATGGGGAGACTCCTCTTGTCCAGTGCTTACAGTCAATAATGATGCATCGCCTCGCACCCACATCAATTCCCACTACATCTATCTCTAGCCTCACGGGCCTAGTTAGCCGGAAATTATTCCTAGCAATGTAGCCGTGGCCCGTCAGTATCTCTTTCGAGAATAGCTCGAAGTCATGCCAGTCAAGATAAGGAGCTATATGTTTGTAATAAACGCCTCTTCTTATTCCATAGATTGCCGCGTCTAGGGGTGCCTCAACGACAACTCTATCATTATCGTCTATGATTCTGATCCCGGGTATAGATGAGCATAGTTCTAAGACCGTCTCGCGGGAAATACCAGTTATCCTGCTAAGCTCATTGATGCTTATCTCTCTGTGTTTGAGCAGTGTTTCTAGGAGGCTGGATAGTAGAAACATTAAGGGTACACCATGCATGATATTCTTGTTTTTATACGCACTATAATGGTTGTATTGTCATGAAAAACTATTAGATTTACATGTTAGAGTATTATATTGTGATATTAGCGATTATTTGGTGGTATATATGGCGAGAATAGTCTATCCAGAAGCAAAATACATCAAGAGCATTATAGATGTCCTCGCAAAACTAGCTGATGAAGTAGCCTTCCAGCTAACACCCGATGGCTTAAGAGTCAAGGCTTTAGACCCGGCGAGAGTTGCCCTTATGGATATTGATTTGCCGTCAACAGCTTTCCTCGAATACGACGTCCCCGAGGAGATCGTTGCGGGTATATCAACCGCTAATTTAGCCAAATTGTTGAAGAAGATAAAGAAAGGAGATAAGTTTGTCATGGAGGTAACAGAAGACACTATTACGATGACTGTGGAGTCTATATCGCGGAGGAAATACCGGTTCAGAAACATGGAGGCGCCGGTACCCGATATCCCCGAGGCAAAACTAGAATTCAATGTCGAGGCCCAGCTCCTCGTCGATGTCATTAAACACGCAATCAAGGACGCAGAGGCTGTTGGCGACACATTAGAAATAGAGGCTCCTAATGAAGACACTCTCTACCTAAGAGGCGTGGGTACTACGACAACTGAGACAAAACTGACCCGCGATATGGCGGCACTAATAGATCTCGCTGTGAAAGAGCCGAGCAAATCGGCGTATCAGCTAGAATATCTCAAACACGTGGTTAACTTGACAAGAATAGCAGAAATTGTCGTGCTGAGATTCTCTAGTGATATGCCTCTCGAAATGGAGTTCAGTCTCGCTGAGGGTAGGGTTAAGTACCTGTTAGCGCCCAAGGCAATCTAGCTGGTATATAACGCGGGGGCTTTTAATAACAACTTATCTGGTGTTTCACCAATTTGATGCCCTCTAGAGAAACTGATTATGCATCGCATATTATTTTCCGGATTAGTCACCTAGCTAAAGAAATAAAGGAATATGGAGGGCGCTTTGTAGTTCTTAATGATATTGCGACAGCACTTTACGGATTGGTTAAACCTGTATCAGAGATACGGATACTTGTTGATGGCATAGAAGATGAGAGACTAACGGATATTTTTGTTAATGGGCTTGGAATGGCTGGTTACAAAGATGATATATTGAGAAGCTTAAAGATAATCAACAAAGCTGTTCTTAATCCATTATTCATTCCGATAACCATTGTAGAAAAGCCGAGAAAACCTGTAGATAGAGTGATTCTTGAAGAACCTATAGAGTTTGCTGATAATGAGATAGAGATGAATCTTCCTCGAATAGAATATCTGATAGCTAAGCTCCTGGGCATTGGAGAATACCCATATATTGTTGATGCGACCGCTCTCCTGCTCGCCTATATTGACGTGATAAATACAGATATCCTCATGAACTACACAGATCTATCTCCTCTCATGGACTTATTACGTAATATTAGAGAATTTACCAGTATTTTCCCAGAGCTTAATAAGCATCGTGATAAAATAAGTGATCTAATGGAAAAAATAAAAAGACTCCTACAAAACCATTTCTAGATGAAAAATTGATCATGGTGATGCCTATGCCCCAGGAGAGCATATTTGCTCAGCTAAAACCACTCTCACCAGGACAAAGGGAGATAGTTGAAGCTTTCAAGAATGAGAACTATGAAATAATAGGTATATTTGGGCCGACAGGGTCAGGTAAGAGCTTGTTTAGTGTACTCTATAGTATAGATGCTGTTCTCCGTGGTGAATACCATAGGTTCATACTATCACGTCCCATAGTCGATGTTGTCACGGGGAAGGAGTTAACGGCAGCGGATATAGGTGAACTATACTATGATATTGCTATTAGTTACCTCAAAGACATTCTGCACGGATTCGTGGACTGGGGTATAGTCAAGAACATGCTCGAGACGGGAAAGATCATTGTTGCAGATACTCATTATCTGAGGGGAAGGACATTTGATAATGCAATAATATTTCTAGACGACGCACAGAGCATACCCCCTGAAAGCGCTGTCGAGATAATGATGAGAATAGGCAGAAACAGCAGATTCATCACTGCTGGCGATCCCGTATTCCAGAAGACTAGTAGCCGAGACGGTGCAAGTCTGCTCAGAGAAATCCTGTTGAGCGAAGACACTGCCAAAGTCATTGATTTGGGGCTGAAAGACATAGTGAGGCCGGGAGCACGCCGTGGCATAAGGTTACTCCTAGAGATCAGAATGAGAAGGCGTGAGCTAACGGAGGTAGAAAAACAAATCATGGACTCTGCTAGGATTCATGCGCCTGATGCTGATGTTATAACTGTTGCAGAATTCGTCGATGAGAAGAGAAAATTCAGTATAGAATCGGAGAACGCGCCAGACGCCATAATAGTTGTTAAGGAAGGGCATCTAGGACGAATAATTGGTAAGGGAGGAGAGAGAATAGAGGCTATAGAAGCAGATACTGGGCTTAAGATAAGAGCAGTGGAACTATCCCTAGATTTCAAGCCACTAATAAGAGCACTACACCCAGTAGGGTGGATACACAGGCACATCATAGACGTTGACTTTGCAGGTCCGAATCTAGCAGTTAAAGTAGAGTCCGAGGGATTCGGAGCATTTGTCGGACAGAGAGGTTTCTACGTGAAATACCTCGATGCCGTAATGAATAAGATACTCGGTGTAGGTGTGAAAGCTATAGAAGTAGAAACTGGTGGAAGGCAGAGGAGGAAGAAGTAATTATTTTTCAATAAACACATCGACAACAATCTGGTAAGCCCTGGGCTTTACCGTCCTAACTTTCCTGATAATTCCAAAACTGTATTTCTCTACAAGCCCACTGAGAGCACCTGCAACCATGTTCTTCGCA
>Ga0256833_1002258_pt1 | contig 13723 bp, 12 predicted proteins | sample 356284metaG_FD_190535 | JGI IMG/M metagenome (GOLD analysis project Ga0256833, IMG submission 190535) | Hydrothermal vent microbial communities from Mid Atlantic Ridge, Atlantic Ocean - 356-284 | ecosystem: Environmental > Aquatic > Marine > Hydrothermal vents | place: Atlantic Ocean: Mid...
TGGAGTGCCTCTCAATATAGTCTAACGGTACATACATGTACCTGGAGCTCCCCCTCTCTATAACCTTCAGCACTCTCATATCTGCCGGCCTTAGCCTTGCGAGTATTACTCCCGGGTTTCTAGCCATCCCGCTATACCCGGGGTATCTGTTGCTGGGACCGGATAGTTATATCGTAACATTAAAATGTTCTGATTAACTGTGTGCTGTGTTAGGTCTGGCTTCTGAGGTTAAGAGTCTGGCTTACATTTACAAGATCTATAGGTAACTGTAAAAATCCTGGTTCTACGTTTAGTAGTCACGGTGACTGTTAATGTCGCTGGAACCGCCATTCGATAAGGAGGGTATATATGTTGAAGATAGAAAACTCCACGTAATAGGAGCACGTTATATCGCTATGGTTGCTAACGCGTTAGCAAATGAAACAAGGGTAAAAATACTCCAGCACATAGCCAGCAGGCCGGCCGATCTCGACGAGCTCGCCAAAGTTGTCGGCCAGAGCAAGGCCAATATTAGCAGCCAGATCAGGAAGCTGGAGAACGTTAACATTGTCAGGGCAACATATACTCCCGGGAACAGGGGGATAAGGAAGCTGGTCGAGCTGAATGTTGATAAGATAATATTCCATATAACAACGAGGAAGAAGAAAGAGTTAGCCCTTAGAGAGGGCGGCTTGGAGCAGGCCTACAAATAGGGGGGCCGGCTGGAGGGGCCTACTCTTATATTCCGTGTGCGGCTGTGTTCCTATGAAGAAGCTGTGCCCCTCGAGCTCGACTATCTCCACTAGCCCTTCAGGGCTCCAGCCAGACACTTTTAGCCCCGAGCTTTCAAGCTTGTCCACGTATTTCGGGTTTACCTCGTACCTGTGCCTGTGACGCTCGAATATGAGCTCTCTACCGCCATACAGCTTGTAAGCCCTCGTTCCTGGGACCAGCCTTATAGGGGAAGCCCCGAGCCTCATAGTGCCTCCGAGCCTGTCAACTTTCTCCTGCCCCGGTAGGAGGTCTACGACCGGGTGTGGAGTGTTAGGGTCTATCTCTGTACTGTTAGCCTTCTCTAGGCCTAGAACGTTCCTGGCATACTCTACTACTGCCAGCTGCATGCCGAAGCATATGCCCAGGAGGGGTTTGCCCTGCTCCCGGTACGCCCTGATGGCAGCTATTTTGCCTTCGGCGCCGCGTTTCCCGAAGCCGGGGAGGATTATCGCGGCGTCTGTTTTTTCTGTGAAGCTGAGATCTCTTCGTCCCTCCTCTATTTCTGTCGATTCGACCCATTCTAGGACTGGTCTCACGCCGGTGTACGCGCTGGCATGGCGTAGGGCTTCTACTATGCTGATATAGCTGTCGTGGAGTTTAGTGTATTTTCCTACCATTGCTATTCTGGCCGGTTTCGATGCTCTGGCGAGCCTGTTCACGAAGTCCTCCCAGCTGGATAGGTCTGGCTCCCTCCTCTCGAGGCCTAGCTGGCCTGTGATCTCGTCTGGGAGTCCCTGCTCTTCTAGTAGTAGGGGGACCCGGTATATCGTGTCAACATCGTGGTCACTGTAAACCCTGCTGGGGGGCAGGCTGGAGTAGAGAGCGATCTTCCTTCTCGCCTCGTCTTCGAGGGGCCTGCTCGTCCTCACAACTATCGCGTCTGGCTGTATCCCTATGCGTCTAAGCTCCTGGACGCTGTGCTGGACGGGCTTTGTTTTCTGCTCCCCGGTGGCTGACAGGATTGGTGCTAGTGCCACGTGGACGAAGAAAGTGTTGGCTGGCCCCTCCTCCATTCTCATCTGTCTTATTGCTTCGAGGAATGGGAGCCCCTCTATGTCGCCTACTGTTCCTCCTATCTCGACTATCAGTATGTCTACTCCAGTGTCTTGGAGGAGGCTCTTGATCCTCCCCTTTATCTCGTCTGTGATGTGGGGTATTACCTGTACGGTCTGGCCGAGGTAGTCGCCTCTGCGCTCCTTCTCTATAACGCTCAAGTATATTTGTCCCGTGGTGATATTATGCTTCCTGCTGAGGTTAGTGTTGAGGAACCTCTCATAGTGGCCAATGTCTAGGTCTGTCTCTCCCCCATCCTCGGTCACGAAGACTTCGCCGTGCGCGAAAGGATTCATAGTGCCCGCGTCAACGTTAATGTAAGGGTCTATCTTTACTGCCCCGACACTGTAGCCCCTGCTCTTGAAGAGGAGGCCTATACTGCTCGTGACAATACCCTTGCCAACGCTTGAAAGCACTCCCCCTGTCACGAAAATATACTTCCCCGTCACAGCCCTCTGGCACCGCGGTTTAAACCCGTGGTGGCTTGGAGAGTTTTAGTGTTACCCTTTCACCGGGTAGGGGGGAAGGACGGGCCTCCGGCAAATGCCTTCCCCTCATCTCCTCGGCGTCGGGAGTACTCGTCACGGGCCCGTCCTTCCTGTACTGTAGGTTTAGAGGGCTTATTTCGTGCATGACTCTTTAAGGGCCCGGGATATGCGCTCTCTAACTATGTCTGCGACTATTTTACCGTCGATCCTACCCCTAAGCTTGGCCATGGCACGCCCCATTATTAGGCCCATAGCGCGTTGTCCCCTCTCGCATATGGTGCTAATGTTCTCTCTAACTATACTGTCTATTATCGCCTCGGCCTGCTCTCTCGATACTCTTCCCAGGCCCAGCTTCTCGACGGCGGTCCTAGGGCTTGTTCCGGGGTTTCTTGCTAGGTATTCGAGTAGTTCCTCGACGGCCTCCTTGGCTACTTCGCCGGAGGCCAGCATTCCTATTATCTCCTCTAGCTGCTCATCAGTGATATTCTCGATGTCAACCTCGCCTTTCAACCCTCTCAGTGTTACGATAAATATTGAAGCTATAGTCTTAGCCGGTATCTTCCCTTTATACTCGGACATTAAACGCTCTATAAGGTCGAGTCTAACATCCCTTATGACCTCTCTCGCCAGGTCTTCCGGCAGGCCGTAATGCCTGGTAAGCTTCTCCAGCTTCTCTTCCGGCGTCTCGGGCTTTATCTTCTCGGCGTTTTCCAGCATATCTGCAGTTACGAGTATGGGTGGCGTGTCTGTTTCAGGGTACATCCTGGCGCTCCCCGGCCTCGGCCTGAGGAACCTGGTGGTCCCATCTTCTAGTGCTCCCCGGGTCTCCTGTGGGACGCCATGTAGCGCTTGGCGGGCCCGTTCGACTACTGCCCTGACGGCTTTTAACGCTCTCTCCCTCTCCTCGGCTACCAGCACTACCGCGTCCCTTCCCGGGTCTGCTTTTAGCCTTTCATAGACTTTCTCGACCTCCTCGCTGCTTATGCCGTAGGCTGGGAGCTCGTCGCTGTGGAATATCCCTCCGACACCGCTCCAGAATCTTACGTAATCTGCTATCTCCGTGCCGAACCTCCGGTTGGGCATTAGCTCTCTCCCTAGTAGTCCTTTGAATCCTGGCAGTTTGACTGCCAGGACTACTCCGCCCTTCCCTATTACGCGTTTGACTATCTTACTCTTGGTCGTGCCGAATATGTCTGTCACGTCCACCGGTTCCTGGGCCAGGTCCTCCTCTTTCACGCCCCTCCTTCTCAGCTCGTCCCTTATCTCTAGTAGGCGGAGCTGGCGTTGGACCTCGTACTCTATGACTTTGGGTATGAGGTCGAGCCTCTGGACGCCTTTGATCTCTGTGATTGCGCCCCCCTTTATGCTCACGTTGAGATCCTGCCTTATAGTGCCTAGGCCCCTCCTAACCTTGCCTGTTAGGCGTAGCATTTGGCCTATGGTTAGTGCTACCTCGCGGGCCTCGTCGGGGGTTCTCATCACGGGCCCGGTCGATATTTCTATGAGCGGTATCCCGAGCCTGTCTAGCCTGTAGCGTATTCGTAGCCCTTCCTCCTTGATCTTCCTTGCGGCGTCCTCCTCGATCGCGATAGTCTCTATGGGGACTGTTTTGCCGTGCACTTGTAGGCTGCCTCCTAGTGCTATGATCGCTGTCCTCTGGAAGCCTGTAGTGTTGCTCCCGTCGATCACTATCTTCCTCATCACGTGTATCTCGTCTACGATGTGACTGTTGAAGGCTTTAGCCATTGCCAGCCCTATCTCGATTGCCTCCCTGTTCATCTCGTGGGGCGGCTCCTCGTCCGCCTCTACCAGGCAGGAGTGCCTGGTTGGGGCCTCGTACAGGTATTTCCTCCCCTTCCTCCACTCGAACAGCGCCGCGATATCTATCTCCCCTGTCTCCCCGCGGGTCGGCCTGAGCCTGCGCTCGAACTCGTCGTGTTCCTCTTCGCCTAGCTCTGCAGGGCAGGGGCAGAATAGTTTCGTTCTTGTCGCGAGCTGCTGGTGTATTTCTAGGCCGACGAGAAGCCCCACCTTCTCGTAATCGATACCCGCCATGTCTCGCACCCCCAGACAGTGTTAGAGCCTCCCATGATACCATGAGGGGTAGTAGCGTATACTCTGCCTCTCTCCTTTCTCGCCTGCAAGGTTGGACTCCATGAGCCTCCTAACCTCTACAGGGTCCCTCGTCCTGGCGAGCACCCAGGAGAGCTTCACGTACGCGGTCTCCGCCAGCATGTCGTCCGCTGGTATGACTCCTGCCCGCAGCATTTTCCTACCGGTACTGTAAACGTTCAGGTTTACCCTCCCGAAAACTGTCTGTGTCGCTACTACTACCGGGATGCCCTCCGAGATGGCCCTCCTGATACTCTCTATAGCCTTATCGCTTACGTGGCCGAAGCCTGTGCCCTCGATCACTATGCCGTGGAACCCCCTGTCTACTAGGCTGTCTATGATCTCCTCGACGGGGCCCGGGTAGTGTTTGATTAGCGCCACCTTACGGTCGAAACCGTTATCTACGACTAGCTCCTCGGCACCGCGCCTCCTATAGTCGTCGCGGAGCATCTCGATCCTGCCCTCCTCGGGCCATACCTTCGCCAGGGGGAGAGTGTTTATGCTCTGGAACGCGTCCCTCCTACTGCTATGCATCTTACGCACCCTGGTCCCCCTGTGTGCTAGGGCGTAGGTGTCGCTCAGGGAGCCGTGCATCACGACGACCACCTCGGCGAAGGGGGCCCTGCTCGCAACTAGGACCGCTGCTGTAAAGTTGAAGGCGCTATCACTACTAGGCCTATCACTGCTCCTCTGGGCTCCGACAAGCGCTATGGGGACTGGGAGTCCCCTGTGGAAGGCGAAGCTTAGAGCCGCGGCAGTATATGCCATTGTATCGGTTCCATGCGCCACAACTATGCCGTCGTATCCCTCCCTTATTCTCCTAGCGATAGTGTCGACAAGCTTCTCCCAGTATTCCGGGCTCATATTCTCGCTTAGAACCGAGAAAAGCTCCTCTGCAGTTATAGCTGCGTAGCTGGCGGCTTCCGGTATTGCCTGGATCAGTTCTTCGGCGTCAATATATGGTTTAACAGCCCCCGTCTCATAGTCTATCCTGCTAGCGATCGTGCCCCCGGTACCTATGACGTGGACACGCCTCTCCGGCCGTGGGAGCTCCCCTTCGAGTAGAGGGGCTGGTGTGCCGGGCTGTTCGATCCTCTCCCCTCCACTCTTCTTTTCGATGCTCACGATCCTGTCAGCTCTTAGACCAATATTGTACCCGTTCTTGAGCTTTAGGATAACAATATCTTGAGGCTCGATCTCGTACCTTGGGAGGAGTATGCCTTCAACCTCTAAGCCGTCATCCCTCCTTATTACAACCCTGTCTCCAGGTTTCACGCCTCTCTTCTCGAGGAGCGAGCTTGTCTTCTCAGGATAGCCGTGAGCCATAGCATGGTACACCCTCTTATACTATCCTGGGGTGTAGGGATTGCTTGTGTAGGAGGTTTTAATGCCTCCCGGGATATGGGTGGAAACCGATATTCCTGTCCATACTTTAAAATATTTTAATAATATTTAGTATTATGTTAAAAATAAAGTGTAATACTGTTGGCTATCTGCGCCTTCTCCCTGCAGCTACAGCCTCCTCCCTCCTCTTGAGGAACCTGTTCACGAACCTCTGCCTGTTCCTTATTCTTGGGGGGAGGCCCTTCCTAGGCTTTCCTTCTATTTTCGGGGTCTGCTTTCTAACCTTGCCCGCCTTAGTCATCGAACCGTGGGTTGGCATGTCCCGTGTCCCTCCACGGAACTACCGGGTTCCCGGCAGGTTTATATGTTCGCCTGGTTTACCGTGGGGTCCGAGAGTGTTTTATATCCTCCTAGGACTCCTCTCAGAGTTGTGGACGTGGATGTTTGAGTATAATACTGTCACGTGTACCACGAGTATATGGTGTGGGTGTTCAGGGCATGAGCGGTAAGACGTATATCGCCGACCTCATCATAGGGGCGTTCGCCCTGGGGGATGACGGTAGGGTTATAGACTATGAGCTCGCGGCCAAGGATATGGACGAGGCGGTCGACCAGGCCCTGAGAGTTGAGAGGGGCGAGCTATACGCTGCCCTCGCCAAGCTCCTCGATAAGCTGAAAGACGCCAACCCCGGGGTTCTAGTGTTCGAGAGCGACGATCTGGCCAGGGAGGCGTCGAAGAGAGGGTTCCAGGTGGCTGTGGAACCGGCTAACCAGGCGGCCTTCAACGCTAGGCTAAACCTGTTCAAGCTCGCCGTGGAGACAGGGTTCGCTAAGAGCGAGGAGGAGTTCGCCGACTGGCTGTTCCATGCCGAGCTCGAGTATACTAGGAGGAAGCTGAGGAGTGCTGCGGAGAAGAGGGACATGCTTGCGGCCCAGGCGATAAGGGCTATCGACGATATTGATAAGACTGTTAACCTTTATGCTGCCCGTCTCCGCGAGTGGTATAGCCTCCACTTCCCCGAGCTTAACGATCTAGTCAAGGAGCATGAGGACTATGTCAAGATCGTCGCGGAGCTGGGACACCGCAACAATATAACTAAAGAGAAGCTGGTCGAGCTAGGCTTCAGCGAGGCTAAAGCGGAGAAGATAGCGGAGGCGGCACGTAACAGTATAGGGGCCGACCTCTCAGAGTTCGACATCGAAGCCATCCAGACCCTGGCAAGGATAACCGCGCAGCTCTACAAGCTCAGGCGGGACCTCACAGAGTATATTGACAGGGTCATGAACGAGGTTGCCCCCAACATTACAGCCCTTGTCGGCCCGCTACTAGGAGCAAGGCTCATAAGCCTGGCGGGAGGCCTCGACAAGCTCGCCAGAATGCCGGCCAGCACAATACAGGTTCTAGGGGCAGAGAAGGCCCTATTCCGAGCGTTAAGAACCGGTGGGAGGCCCCCGAAGCACGGCATCATATTCCAGTACCCCGACATTCATAAGAGCCCCAAGTGGCAGAGGGGGAAGATCGCTAGGGCGCTGGCCGCGAAGCTCGCTATAGCAGCGAAGGTCGACGCTTTCAGCGGCAGGTTCATAGGAGACAAGCTCCAGGCCGACCTCAAGAGGAGGATCGAGGAGATAAAGAAGATCTACGCTAAACCCCCGAAGAAGAAGGAGGAGGCCAAGCCTGCCAGGCCCCCGAGGAAGAAGCCCCCGAGGAAAGGTAAGGGTAGGAGGCCAGGCAAGAAGGGCCGGCGTGGCAGGAGGCCCGGTAAGAGGTAAACGGGGGGAGGTGGCAAGCCATGGTGAATGTCGTGAAGATAGAGGAGCACCCCAAGTGGAAGAACGTCTATATCGTCGAGCTAGAGGACGGCAGTCTAAGACTTGCGACCAGGAACCTCGTCCCTGGACAGCGGGTTTACGGAGAGCGCCTCTACAAGTATAACGGGGTGGAGTATAGGGAGTGGAACGCATATAGGAGCAAGCTGGCCGGTGCCCTACTGAAAGGCTTGGAAGAGCTGCCTGTAAGGGAGGGGGACAAGATACTATATCTTGGAGTTGCGAGCGGCACGACCGCCAGCCACGTGAGCGACATTATAGGCCCTAACGGTAGGATCTACGGTGTGGAGTTCGCGCCGAGAGTTATGAGGGACCTCCTCCTTGTGGTGCAGGCGAGGAGGAATATCTACCCGATACTTGGGGATGCAAGGTTCCCCGAGAAGTACCGGCACCTGGTGGAGGGTGTCGACGGGCTATACGCCGATGTGGCACAGCCGGACCAGGCCAGGATAGTGGTGAGGAACGCCAAGTTCTTCCTCAAGGATGGCGGCTACCTGCTCCTGGCAATCAAGGCTAGGAGTATAGATGTGACCACCGAGCCGAGCGAGGTTTATAGGAGGGAGGTCAAAACGCTCGTCGAGGGGGGCTTCGATATAAAGGATGTCGTCCACCTAGACCCGTTCGACAAGGACCACGCCATGATATATGCCAGGTTTAGGAGGGGCTAGAGGGTAGTGTCTGCCAGCGGTAACCCCGCGCGCAGGATAGTTGAGAGGAAATACCGGGAGGATCTTAGAAGGCTAACCGCCTATTGGCCTGCGGAGCAGATAACGCTCTCAGAGCTGGGCATGGGCAGGCTCTCAATACGGCTCGTAGGCGGTCTAACCCACATGTTTTCCGAGCGGGAAGCCTCGCTCCTCCTCTCAACGGTGCCCCGATACATGTGGGGGCTCTACAGGGTTCCGCTCCTCCTGAGGTATGAGAAGATAGGCAGTATCGCCCGCTACGTGGTATTAGGGGGGAGATGGCAGGCTAGGCTGGCGGAGGTCATGCTTAGAGGCGACTACTCCTACCGTGGCCGGCCGGAGCTGACGGTTTCAGAGTTTACACGTATAGCCGGTAGGTATAGGAGTCTGGTTTTCGTGAGCCTCGGGTTCAGGTAGGAGGGCTTATCTCGTCCTGCCCGTCCGACTCGTATTTCCAAGTATGTGTATCTCATATATAAGCCGCCTATACTCCTCCCCAATCCTGGGCCGCTAAAGGGTCTCCCTTTAAGGGCCGACCCTTTCCAGGCCCGTAGTGGAGTCCGATATAAAGGGTTCCCCCTCTTTCAGGGGCTCGGGATGCGAGAGTGTTAAGCTATGCTGAAAGCTGAGGAGGCGTTACACGTCGAGGCGCGGCTCTACGAGGAGTGGCTAGAGGCTAGGGACCTGATAGAGTCTCGTATTGCCGAGACCATTGAGAGGCTTGGTTCTGACGGGCTCCCGGAGGTTGCCAGGTATATTAGTGAGGGGGGTAAACGGTTTCGCGGCTTCCTTGTCATTCTTACCGCTAAGGCTTACGGGGCCCGGCCCGAGGATGCGGTTGACGCTGCCGTTGCAATAGAGCTTGTACAGGCCGCCAGTCTGGCGATAGACGATATTGTCGATGTCGATAAGATTAGGAGGAACCGGAAGGCCTCCTGGCTCGTCCACGGGATAGGTAAGACTGTGCTGTCGAGCCTCCTCCTTATACCTGTCGCGCAGAGAATGGTCGAAAAGCTGGGCGTCAGGGCACTCTACCATGTTATCAGGGCTTGGGAGGCGACGGTTAGAGGCGAAATCCTAGACGTTTTCCTAGTCGACGAGCTGAAACCCGAAGACTACCTAGAGCTCGTGAGGCTCAAAACGGGAAGCCTCTTCAAGCTATCACTCATACTAGGATACCTCAGCTCCGAGAGGAAGACAGACAATAAGATAAGACTACTAGAAGCGTACGGCGACAAGCTGGGAATACTATACCAGATAGCGGACGACCTTGCAGACTACGCCAGGTACGTGAGAGGAGAAAAAGAGAAGCTCGACCCGGGAGAAAAACTATACCTAAAATGGGCCCTCCAGCAAGACGAGAACCCAATAAGAGCAGGACTACAATACCTGGCACACCAGACAAGAGAAACAGCCGCCATAACAGAAAAGCTAGGACTACACGAAGAATACACCCTAATATACAAGTACATACCAGTCTTCATGACACGCAAAATGCTAGAAGAAGGAGGACTACACAACCAATACGAAGAACTACTCAAAACAAAACAATAAACCCTTAAACCCCCACCAACAGTAAAAATACCACACGCCACCCAAAAAGCGGGCCGGGGTGGCCGAGCGGTCAAAGGCGGCGGGCTGCAGCGGGACCACACAACAACCGCCCACCGCAGAGACCCGTTTGATCCCGGGTTCGAATCCCGGCCCCGGCTCCACACGTGCCGCGGTAGTATAGCCCGGCCCAGTATGCGGGCCTTTCGAGCCCGTGACCCGGGTTCAAATCCCGGCCGCGGCACCAACACCGCACCAAAAATTATAATGTTCCTCCTGTTTAGCCAGGCCTACCTGGCATCATACTATTAACTCCGGCCTCACACATGTTAACTGGAACCAATCGAGGTAGTCGCCCGTGTGCGGCAACGACGAGATCAGGATTCCAAGCGTCCGGGAGTGGCGTAAGAGACGGGACCAGGCAGGCCAGCTCATCCACCTCGTCGTCCAGACACCCAGAGGCTCGCTCCGCCAGAAGGCATGGCAGATCTTCCGGGACTGGCAAGAAGAGAAGACCACCTTCAAAGAAGCGGAGAAGAGGCTCAGGGGGCTCGCGGCGAAAGCCAAAGTCTAAGCGCTCAGGAAGCGCTCCATGCGCTGGGGAATAAAAGCATTGGTCGGTGTTGTTTTGGTGTGTTCGTTGTTATTCTCAGGCTTGTAGTATTATATGTTTTACTCTCAATCTTGAACGGGAGAGTGTATTGTAATTATACAAACAATTCTAACTTGCACAAGATTATCGATACTTAAAGGTAAATATTGGGTGCTGAGGTTTGTTTTTATTATTTATTTTAAAAATGTTTTATTACTTTTTCTTCTTTGGTCTTAGGTTTTTACTGTGGCATCTTCTACATTTCTTTGCTCCTGGTGGGTTGAGTGCTCCGCAGTTTCTGCATACCATTTTGTTTAGCACTCGTTTCTCTACTATTGCGATTAGTTCCGGGTCTGTTATTGGCATTTCTCTTGCACCCCGCTGTTTTGGCGGCTGTGGTTGCGAGGATTTATAGGTGTCGTTTTGTTTTGGGTGTTTTATGGTTCTTGTTGTGGGGGGTTGTTTGGGGTGCCTGTGGATATCCCGTTGGATAAGATTTGTGTTAGGAGCGGTATTTTGTGTCCTAGGTGTCAGTCGCTTGTTGATAGGGGTGTTTATGATAGTGTTGATGTTAGTGTGATGCGTGCCCTGCTGGATGTTGAGGATAGGCTGGGAGGTGTTAGTGTTAGGTTTGTGAAGTCGCGTGTCGTTGACGGTGTTCTTGTCGTTGTTGTTGAGACTCGTGGCGGGAGTGTTCCCGTGTGGCTGGGCGAGGAGATAAGGAAGAGGGTTGATCTTGATGGTGTTAGGGACGTGCTTGTAGTTGAGGGTGGGAGGGACCCGCTAGCATTGCTAGAGAGGCTCATATCCCCGTTCAAAGTGCTCGCTGTGAACAAGTCCTACCTGCCCGATGGGAGTGTCGCCGTAGTCCTTAAGCTGCCCGCCGGGGCTAGGAGGCTGCTGGCAGAGAAGGGGGCTGCTGTCCGGGTCGTGCTTGACATGTTGAGGGAGAAGTATTCCGGCGAGATTTATATAGAGTACGAGGAGCAGGGGGAGACGGGTAGCGTTAAACTCTCGAAGCCCGACCTGAAAAAGCTCCTCGGAGGGCTCGACCGGTACTAGCCGAACCAGGCGTCGAGACTGGTCTGCCTGGACTTCAGGTTCTCCCTGTAAGCTTTCCTCAGCCTTTCAACAGCCTTCTTCACCCTGGAAGGGTTGAAGTCGTGCTCCTCCACGAGTATATGGTAGATCTTCTCCTCGTCTGGAGGCCTCCATTCCAGCCTGTAATCGTCTGTAACCTTAGGCTCTAGGAACAGCCTGTACACCTCGTAGAGGTCTACTCCCCCGGCGAGCTTCTCCACGGCCTTAAGAGCTTTCACCGGGTCATCATAGGCCTTAACATGTCTCAGTGCGGTCTTAGGCCCGTACCCTGGTATGCCCCCGGGATTATAGTCTGTTCCGAGCAGTATCCCTATAACTATTAGCTGCTCCCTCGTTATACCGAGAGCTTTTAGGAGCTTGTCCAGCTCTATAATCTCGGGCTTCACGGTAACGTAGACGTTCTTCCCTGGCAGCTTCCTCTTCCCGGTTATCGCCAGGTTCCTCACGAGCCTGGTAGCCCCGAAGAGGAGGCTGTCATAGTCCTGGCTCCCGGCAGCCCAAGCGTCCCCCTTCCTCGACATGTATGCTGCCTGGGCTTCCCCCTCCTCGGGTGCTTGGACCCATGGTATGCCCATCGCCTCTAGAAGGCGTTTGGCCTCCTCAGCCATGTCCCTGGTTAGGTGGGAGGCCTGCATGGCGTATTTGCGCGCCTCCTCTACAATACCGGCGCGCCGCGCCTGCTCCAGCTTGGCTGCCGCCTGCTTCTTCCTCTTCATCCTCTCCTCCAGCTCTCTCCTCTTCAGCTCCGGCGGCTTACCGTCGAAGACATAGACGGGCTTAACACCCTCCTCCACCATGTTTATCGTACGGTAGAAGAGCCCGCTCAGATGGCTCGTAACCCTGCCCTGCCTGTCCATCAGGGGTGTTCCGTCGGGCTGCCTTATAGCGGCTAGGAACTGGTATAACATGTTGTAAGCGTCTAGCGCTACAATCTTACCTTTTAGCGCTTTCAGCTCAACCTCTACTTTAGCCTCAGGCGGTATCAGGTCTTTCAGGTTTACGCCCATAGATAAACCCCTCCAAGAATATAGTGTAGTGTTCCGGGGAGACATAAACGTATAGACGATATAAAACGTGGATATCCGCATGCTGTTAGCGTAGGAGTTTCACCCTGTACTCCTTCCTCGGGCCGCTGGCCTCAACGCTAACCCTCCCAAGGATTTCGAGGGTTATGAGTATCTTCGCCAGCTCCCTACGGGATATGTGGAGCCCGTTACGCGCGACCTCATCATAAATGTACTCCTCCTCGACAGGGATCTCCCCGTTCTTACTGAGCCTCTTCAAAGACTCGTACACTATGTTAACAATATGCCTGTCAACCCATACCGGCTCCGACATGCTGCTCGCACCTCGCACGGTTAAAGCTCGGAGTCCAAGGGGAGGGACCGTTTCGGGGGTCATAGTATGAGGGGCACTGTATAGGTTTAAGCGCCCAGGCCCTCCTGGAAGGAGGGGAAAGAGTTCCTCCAGGACTCCCGGGTTTAGACCATTATCGGCGTCTCCCTCTTCCTCTTCTCGCTCCTCATCTGCCTATAAGTCTCAACCCAGCGCTGGTAGTATTTCACCATCTCCTCGCTGACACTCGGCTTCACCTTCTTCAGCGCTTCCTCGAAGTGCTCCATCCTGACCTCTTTAACGTTGAGATCCTCCCTCAGAGCAAGCATTGCAGCCTCCCTCACGAGCGCTGCCAGGTCGGCCCCAGTATAGCCCTCGGTTTTGGTCGCTATTTTGAGCAGGTCCACGTCCTCCGCTAGCGGCATGTCACGCGTGTGTATACGGAGTATCTCAAGCCTGCCCTCAAGGTCGGGCGGCGGCACGTATATGAGCTTCTCAAGCCTGCCGGGCCTTAGCAGTGCGGGGTCTATTATGTCCGGCCTGTTGGTCGCCGCTATGACAACCACGTTGCTGAGCTCTGTTATAGAGTCTATCTCTGTTAGGAGCTGGCTCAGTATCCTCTCGGTAACCTTCGTCCCAACCTCTGACCCCCTAGTAACGGCGATAGCGTCTATCTCGTCGAAGAACACTATCGTCGGCGCGTACTGGCGGGCCTTCCTGAATATCTCCCTTATAGCCTTCTCGCTTTCTCCGACCCACTTGCTCAGTATCTCGGGGCCCCTCACGGCTATGAAGTTAGCACCACTCTCAGTAGCAGCAGCCTTAGCAAGCAGAGTCTTACCAGTACCAGGAGGCCCAAACAACAGTATGCCCCTCGG
>Ga0256833_1002259_pt1 | contig 13723 bp, 12 predicted proteins | sample 356284metaG_FD_190535 | JGI IMG/M metagenome (GOLD analysis project Ga0256833, IMG submission 190535) | Hydrothermal vent microbial communities from Mid Atlantic Ridge, Atlantic Ocean - 356-284 | ecosystem: Environmental > Aquatic > Marine > Hydrothermal vents | place: Atlantic Ocean: Mid...
GCGTGGGCTGGGACTGGGCTTCAAAACCGTGCGTCGGATCCTCCTGCTCCGGGGTAGTTCCTTGTCCTACAGGTGGTTCCTCCGGAGCAGGGCATCAAGTAAACTAAGCTAGGCAATGTGCCTACAGGGGGAGCCGCTGGGGTCCCGGGTATTGGGTTTCGGCGGCATCTCCAGGGTTGAGAATGAGAGGATTCTTAGGGCTTTGGAGGAGGATCGGGAGTTCCGTTATGCTTTGATAGGCCTGGTGGGGTTCAAGGAGATACTGGATAGGATTGTAATGTTTGAGTAGGGATAGTGACGCCTGGAGGAACTCTTTGCCAGGCTCGAGGAGAGAGGTTTGCTCGTCTCGAGGAGGAGATGAGGGAGACGAGGAGGGTTGAGTGTACGGCTATCCGGCTAACGTGGGAGGTAGACTTGCTCGTTAGGGGTGGCGACCACGTACTGTTAGGGGTTAAGAGCGGGGTGTCTAAGGCTGGTGTCTCCGAGCTGTACAGGGTAAGGCACGCTCTACGGGAGGCCATGGAGCGTAGGTCCAGGTCAGCCGTCATGGCTGGCTTTGTTGGTGACGGGGCAAAGACTCCAGCGGGGGCTCGGGGCAGAAGCGGCCTCGGCCGTCAAAGCCTGGCTGGGGTGTCTTGGCCGCCCACCAGCCTCCTAGTGGGGGCCTGTGGCGCGTGGGCTAGGGGCGGTGTGCCTGTGGGCCTGTTGGCGGCCGGTGGTTGGTGAGGGTTTTTATCGCCTCTATGTAGGCTTCGGGCCTGCCTATGTCTATGAAGCTTGTGCCTGTGGTGTTGAGCGCGATTACTGTCTCCCCATTGTCTATTAGTTCCTGTATAGCGTCTGTCAGCTCTATTTCTCCTCTCTCGCCGGGCTTTGCCCTTCTAAGGGCGTCGGCTATCCTCCTGGTGAAGACGTATACTGCTGTTATCGCCAGGTTTGTGGGCGGGTTCTTGGGCTTCTCTATTACCCGTCTCACGGTGTATACGCGCATGGTGGGCGTCTTGTAGACCTCCTTGTCGACTATTGCTACGCCGTAGTGTTGGGGGTCGGGCACCTGGCGGACGAGTATCGCCGCCTGGGGCTGGAGGCGCTGGTGGGCCTCGACTAGCAGCCGGAGCGGGCTGGCCTCGCCCAGTACCGCTATGTCCCCCGCGTGGACTATGAAGCTCTGGGCGGGGGCTGCCTCGACGCCGCGGAGGACGGCGTCTCCGAAGCCGCGGGGCTCGGGCTGGTTAACCCAGACGATGGTGGAGTCCTCCAGCATCTGGTAGAAGTCCTCGAGTATCTCTGCTTCGCGGTGTTTGCCGCGGCCGCGGAGGTAGCTCGTGTAGCCCCAGTCGGGTGTGAAGTAGTCCTCGATTATCCTCTTGCCCCTGCCTACGACGAAGATGAAGCGCCTCACGCCTGCCTGGTGGAGCTGCTCGTAGACTAGCTGGAGGAAGGGCTTGAAGACTAGGCCGTGCCTGGGGTCCCTTACCGGTACTGGGAGCATCTCTTTCGGCTGCTCCTTGGTTGCGGGCAGCATCCTGGTGCCTAGGCCGGCGACGGGTACTATTGCGGTGTCTATGTGCGTCACGGCTGGTCTCCCCTGCCGGCGGCGTAGAGCCTCACGCCCGCCCGGCGCATGGCCTCGGGGTCGTAGACCCGGCGGGCGTCCAGGACTATGGGGGTCTTCATGAGCCTGGTGTAGGTCTCTGGCTGTAGGCTCCGGTAGTGGCTCCACTCGGTCGCCACCACGGCGGCGTCCGCGCCCCGGAGCGCCTCCTCTATGGTGGCGGCGTACTCGGCTACCCCTCCCAGGGCTCTGCGGGCGTTCTCGAGGGCCCGCGGGTTGGGGTCGTGTATCCTGACCCTTGCCCCCCTCTCTGCGAGCAGCCTGGCCAGCGCCAGCGCCCTGGACTCCCTTACGTCGTCGGTGTCGGGCTTGAAGGCGGCGCCCAGCACCGCTATGGTCCTACCCTGGAGGCCTCCGAGTATCTCCTCTAGCCTGTCCGCGGCGTGGGCTACCTGCGTCTCGTTAACCCAGTCCACCGCCTCGAGGAGGCGGGGCTCTGCGCAGAGGCTCCTCGCGTACGCTACTAGCGCCTTGACGTCCTTGGGGAAGCAGCTTCCCCCGTAGCCGAGGCCGGCCCCCAGGAAGGAGGGGTTTATCCTGGGGTCCAGCCCCATGCCCTTCACCACTTCCGCCACGTCGCAGCCGGGTATCTTCTCGCAGATCCTCGCAAGGGTGTTGGCATAGCTTATCTTCATGGCGAGGAAGGCGTTGCTCGCATACTTTATCATCTCGGCGGTCTCGGCCGTGACGCGGAGTATGGGGGGGACGCGGCCCACCTCGCGGTAGAAGCCGCGCCAGAAGCCCTCGAGCACCTCCCCCGCCTTCTCGTCGACGCCGCCCACCACGACCCTGCTCGGGTGGAGGGTGTCCTCCACGGCCCTGCCCTCCCTGAGGAACTCGGGGTTGCTTGCAACGCCGAAGTCCCTGCCAAGCCTCAGCCCGGACTCCTCCTCGACGATGCGGGCAACCCTCCTCGAGGTGCCGGGCACCACGGTGCTCTTGACCGCCACCACTGGGTAGGGTCTGCTGCCCGCGGAGAGCGCGCGGGCGACGCCCCGGGCGGCGCTGTACACGTAGGAGAGGTTTATCCCGCCGTCGCTCCTCGCAGGCGTCCCAACCGTGATGAACACCACGTCTGCCCCGGAGAGCCCACCGTAGCTCGTGGTGGCGTGGAGATTGCCCTCCTCCAGGCCCCGGCGCAGCAGCTCCTCCAGCCCCGGCTCGTAGATGGGCGCCTCGCCGCGGTTAACCGCCGCAACCTTCCCCTCGTCGATGTCCACCCCTATGACGCGGTAGCCCCGGCTGGCCAGCACAGCCGCAGTAGTGAGCCCCACGTACCCGAGGCCAACAACACCGACAACAGGTTTATCCTTCATCCCTAGACGGGCCTCCTCTCTCGTGCTCAGCGACGCCTGGCCTAGATTAATTAGCGCTCAATGCCCTGCCAAGTGCAGGGTGCTGTGTTGAGCGAGGGCAGGCTCGGCGCTCTCTGCGGCGTGGACCCGGTTGTCTGCCGCGGCGTCTCCGCGGTCCTCGAGCGGCTCGCGGGCAGCGACGTAGAGGACGCTGTCCGGGGCTCCAGGGTCCTCGTCTCCGGCGGCGCGGGGTTCCTGGGGAGCTGGCTCGTCGACGCCCTCTACGCGCTGGGGGCCGAGAGGATAACGGTCGTCGACAACCTCTCCACGGGCAGCGCGGAGAACCTGGCCCACCTCCTCGGCACGGGGAGGGTCGAGCTGGTTGAGAGGCCGGTGGAGGCCCTGGAGCCGATGAAGGGCTACGACTACGTAATACACATGGCTGCCCGGCCGAGCCCGGACGACTACGTGGAGCACCCGGTGGAGACGCTGCTCGTGAGCAGCAGGGGCACCGAGGTGATGCTCGAGTCTGCCCGGCTCAGCGACGCTGTGTTCCTCCTGACCTCTACCAGCGAGGTCTACGGCCACGCGGAGGTCATCCCGACGCCGGAGACGTACTGGGGCAGGGTTAACCCCGTCGGCCCGAGGAGCTGCTACGACGAGGGCAAGCGCTACGCCGAGGCGCTGACAGTGGCCTACATGAGGCAGCACGGGCTCGACGTGAGGATATCGAGGATATTCAACACCTACGGGCCCCGCCTCGACTGGAGGAACCCCGGCTACGGCCGGGTGGTGGTCAAGTTCGTGGCCCAGGCGCTCCGCGGCGAGCCGCTCACGGTCCACGGCACCGGGAGGCAGACGAGGAGCTTCCTCTACGCAGCCGACAACATAGAGGCCCACCTGAGGCTCCTCTCCCCCCGCCCCAGCCTCCGGGGGGCGATAGTGAACATAGGCAGCAGCGACGAGGTGACGATACTCGAGCTCGCGGAGCTCGTGCTCCGCCTCACCGGCAGCCGGGCAGGCGTGGTCCACACGCCGCCGCGGCCGGAGGACCCGCCCCGCCGCCGGCCCGACATCTCCAGAGCCCGCAGCCTCCTCGGCTGGGAGCCGAGGACCGGGCTCGAGGAGGGCCTGAGGGAGACCATCGAGTGGATGAGGCCTAGGCTCGGATAGCGCCCCGCCTCCTCGAGCCCCCAGGGTGCCCTCTATGCCCCGTAGCCGGGCATGGGCCGGCGGGGATGCAGGCCTCGCCCTCGTGGTGGGCCGCTCCTCCAGCGGCGGCCTCGAGGCGATGCTGGCCCGTGGGCTGAGGCGGGCCGGCTACCGGGTGGCGGCGCTCGGCTACGAGGACTTCTGCGGCCGCCCCGGGCTGGCGGGCGGCGTGGCGCTGCGCCGCCTACTGGTGAGCCCCCTGAGGGAGAGGCTGCTCGCGGCCTCCCCCTGCCTCCGCGCCTACAACCGCGCCGTCGCCAGGGCTGTGGAGCGCCTCGGCCCGGACCTGGTCCTAGTGGTTAAGGGCGAGGCCCTGTCCCGCGCCACGCTCCGCCTCCTGCGGCGCCACGGCGCCCCCTGTCTCGCCTACCTGAACCCCGACGAGCCCCGCTACATGTCCCTTACACTGCTCTACCGGGAGGAGGGGTTCACCCTGTTCACCCCCTGCCGTCCCTGCCTCCTCTTCCTCCGCCGCCGCGGCGCCCGCGTCTTCTTCCTCCCCTTCGCCGCGGACATCGACCCGGCCGCCGAGTGGCCGGGCTGCGGGGTAAGGCTGCGGGCGGTGGCCCTCCTCGGCACCATGTACCCGGCGAGGCTGCGGGCGGTGCGCCGCCTCCTACGGGGAGGGGTCCCCGTTGTAGTGGCGGGGCCCGGCTGGCGCCTCCTCGTCCCCGGCGCCGGGCACGGCCTGTACGGCAGGAGATACGTGGCCGCGATAAGGGCGGCCTACGCCTCCCTCAACGTCCACCACCCCAGCGACAGGGGCTACAAGGCCAACATGAGGGTGTTCGAGATACCCGGGGCGGGCGGCGTAGAGCTCACCGACAACCCCGGCGAGGTCTTGGCCTTCTACACGCGGGGCGAGGTCTACACCTACCGGGGCACCGGGGAGCTGCTGGAGGCTGCCCGGGAGATACTGGAGGAGCCCCGGGAGAACCTCTGCGAGAAGGCGAGGCGGGCGTACGAGAAGACGAGGAGGCTCCACACTTACAGCCACAGGGCGAGGTACGTGGCGTCGGCCTGCAGCCTGTAGCCCTGGGCTACCTGGCCGCCACGCGCCCAGCACCGTGGCGGCCAGCGTCGCCATGGCCCCCACCAGCTCCCAGGCCTCCCTGGGCGCCACCAGGGGGTGGCGAAGCCTGTTCGCCAGCTCCTCCAGCTCCCGGGCCGCCTCCGCGAGGGCGGCTTCGCCCCTCTGATAGGCTGCTATGCGGAGGCTCCTCAGCTCGACGACCAGCAGCCTCTGTAGCTCACCGTCCCACCGGGCCACCTCGTACAGCGACCACATTGTTGGAAAGATGAGACCACAGCTTATCAGGGCGGCGGAGAGAGCGCCATATGTTATCCCGCCATATATATTTAAATCCATTAGTGGTGCTGCCAGCGTGGCTATAATTGCAAGCACGGCAAGTCTTTTCATCAACGCGTTGGCTGGCCTTGCCAGCTCGGCTAGGCCCCGATAGAATCGGAGGAAGTGAAGCGCAGGCCTCTCGTGGCGCAGCATGTCTCTTAGTAGCTCGTTTAGCCTTAGGGCCTCCCCTCCCGACAATTCCTGCTCTACTAGTTTCTTCAGGGCGGTGAGCGCCCAGTGGTGCACCCAGAGGATGCGGGATAGGACTATTGCCACGATGTTCCAGAATAGTGCGAAACAAGCAGTGCTTGCAATATCTAGGCTGAGCCCTATGTAGCCCCGTATATTCCCCCTTTCTGCTAGAAAGAGCGAGACAGTGAACAAAGTATCTCGTGGCTTGAGAAGCAGCCAGGCCAACAGGAGGATATTCGCGACCAGCAGGCTATACACATAGATGCTTCCAGGCGGTTTCGGCGCCCCCAGCCCGTCTCTAGCAAGGCCCCGTAGAATCCTATAAGCCCGGGCCTCTAGGATACGTGTATAGTTGTCGCCATTATTGTCTAAAGGCATGAGCCCCGGCGCGGCAACTCGACCTATCCATGCAATGCCTAGGGCAAAGAGTAGAGGCCCCGCAGCATCATGTAGGAGGCTGTCCGGCTGCAGCGTGTTGAGCACAGCCCTCGTTGCCTCGATCAGGGCGAAGCCCAGTAGGGGCAGCGCGTAGAGCCGGAGGCTGGCGCCGAACAGCCGGGGCTCTCGGAGCGCAACCTTGTCCAGGAGGGCCTCGGCGATCCTCACGCCGAGGCCGGCCCGGTAGGCCACGGCGGCCACTCCTCCCAGCCGGCGGCGGCGCTCCCTTATCCGCGCCGGGAGTCTAGAAAACGCGGCTATACTTGCTGGGAAAGAAGCCCCCGGCCCTACCCGTGGAGAATGCTAAGAGAAGGACTACTGGGGTAGGCGAAGCAGCGTGCTAGGAAGCACGGCCGGAAAGAGTGCCCCCTCCCGGTATGCGTAGTACGTAGCGGTTCCTCTGGGGTTCCTGTGGGAGCCGAGCCGGCTGAGGCCTGGAGAATGGGGGTGGTGGACCGGCCGGGATTTGAACCCGGGACCTCTCGGATGCCAACCGAGCGCTCTTCCAGGCTGAGCTACCGGCCCATCCCTCCCTCCGAGGGGAGGGACTCCAACAGCCACCAACACCGGCCAGGCCTATATATTGTTTTCGGCTCGGCGCCTAGCCTGCCGCTCACCGGCCCCCGGAGGGAGGGCCTCGCCGCCGGGGCAGGACGAGGCACAGAGCCCCCAGGCTAGAGCCGCCGCCTCACCGCCTCGTAGAACTGGAGGAGAGAATGGCGGGCAGACAGCCCAAGTGTATCGCCTAAAAACCGCCCAGAGGGGCCGCAGCAGCACGCCTAGACGGGCTACTTGAACCTGAGCGCTATGAAGATGCCGGCAGCGACAGCGGCGGCCGCCAGTAGGCCGGCGAGGAGGCTGTTGCCGCCGTTGACGAGGCTCACCTCGCCGCCCACTATGCCGTAGGGGTTCGCTGCGGCAGCCACCTTGGCCTTGCCTGCGAGGGCTGTGAGCGCGGCAACGGTGCCGGCGCCGCCGGCCACTATGAGCTTCTTGAGGGCCTTCATGGCTTCTCCTCCCTCATTCCAATACACCGCTCCACGTGTTCCGGATAAAAGGGTTATGGGCTTCTCGGGGCTACTCCCTGCGGTAGGGTACGCCGACGTGCCTCGGCGGCTGCACGCGGCCCAGCACCCCAGCCACGGCGGCCAGCGTCACGATGTAGGGTAGCGTGTTTATCAGGGCGTCCGGCACGGCCGTGTGGACAACCTTCAGCCACTGGGCTAGGTAGTCGAAGGCGCCGAAGAGCGCTGCGCCGGCTATGGCTTGCAGCGGGTTCCAGTTGCTGAACACCACCAGGGCCAGCGCTATGAAGCCCCTGCCGGCGGCTATCTCCTTGGTCACCACGCCTAGCCAGTCGAGGCTCATGAACGCGCCTGCGAGGCCCGCGAGGGCCGCGCCCACGACCACCGCTATGGCCTGCGTCCTCTCCACGAGTATGCCCACGGTGTCGGCCGCGACGGGGTTCTCGCCGACGCTGCGCAGCTTCAGGCCTAGTGGCGTCCGGAACAGCACGTACCAGGCAGCCACGGCCACCAGTATAGCTATGAAGGGCAGCGGGCTTATGTAGCCAGCTATCTTCGGCACCTGGGCACTGTCCGGTATTGTGTGCTGGCCGGCGCTCCCCCAGTAGACTATCAGGGTGAACGGCACCAGGCCCAGCGCGAGCGTGTTGACACCTATGCCGGGTATGATGTGGTCCCCCTTGAGGTACGCCGTGAGCACCGCGTGGAGGACGCCGAGCAACGCGCCGGCAGCGGTACCCGCCAGGAGCCCCACCAGGGGCCCCCACGCCTCCGCCGCCATGGCGGCCACGAGGGCGCCAATCATGATGATGCCCTCTAGGCCTATGTTGACCACGCCGGCCCTCTCGGCTATGATCTCCCCCACGGCGGTGAGCAGTATAGGGGTCATAGCGTTGAGCGTGCCGACGATGAACAGCAGCGTGGACGACTCGGCCACTCCTACACCACCCCGCTCGGAGAGCTACACGCCCATCCCGACCCGGTTACGCCAAGCCAATACCTGGGGCCTTGTAGCGCGACACGTGATGGGGTAAAACAACACGGGTGAACCCCTAGGCCTGTGCCTCCGCCTTCTGCTCCCTCTCGGCTATCTCGCGCAGCTCCCTCCTCTTCCGCATGTACTCCTCCACCATGTGTAGCACGCCCGGCACCGCCAGCGTGATTATTATCACGCCCTCGACTATCCGGACCACCTCCAGCGGCACACCGGCGAAGGCCTGCATCGCCCTGGAGCCGGCGTTGAGCGCGCCTATGAATATCGCCGCGGGTATCATCCCCAGGGGGTGGTTGGCGCCTATCAGGGCGACGGTTATGCCGTCGAAGCCCAGGTTGACGAGGTTGCTGAGCCCGCTTGTCACAGCGTAGTGCGGCGGCCTCCCCATGACCTCTCCCGCGCCCGCGAGGCCGGCCGCGACGCCGCCCAGCAGGAAGGCCAGCATTATGCCCCTTTCCGGGCTTATGCCGGCGTACCTGGCGGCCTTGGGGCTGAGCCCGCTGGCCCTAAGCTCGTAGCCGTGCACCATGTGCCAGAGCAGGTAGTAGGTGAACACCGTGAAACCTATCGCCACCAGGAAGCTGGCCGACAGCTCGGTGCCCTGGACGAGCAGCGGCAGCCGCGCGCCAGGCGGCACCGGTATGGACTTGGTCGCGTCCTTGTGCCAGTACAGCACCTGGGACTGGATATAGTAGACGAGCCAGAACGCTATCCAGTTCAACATTATGGTCGAGACTACCTCGTGGACGCCACGGTAGATCTTCAGCACCGCCGCTATCAGCGCCAGGCCCGCCCCCAGCAGGGCGCCCAGCAGGAGCCCCACCAGGGTCCCTAGGGGGGAGTTGAGCACCCCGTGGCTGCTCGCCAGCCAAGCCAGTATCATGGCGCCGAGGGCGCCCATGTAGAGCTGGCCCTCCGCGCCTATGTTGAAGAGGCCTGCCCTGACGCCGACCGCGAACGTGAGCCCCGTCAGCAGCACCGGCGTGGCGAAGCTGAGCGTCGAGCTGAGCCCGTAGATGTCTAGCAGGCTGCTCTGGAAGAGGTAGTAGTAGGCCTCGCCGGGGCTGTAGCCGCTGGCCCAGAGGATGACGGCGCCTATCAGTAGGCCCACCGCCAGCGCGACGAGGCTCTCGCCTAGGCGTAGCACTGCCTCGTGCATCCGGGGGTCGCGCCAGAGCCTCTCGACCAGCCCAGCCGCCTTCCCCTCAGCCAAGACCCTCACCCCTAGGCCTTCATGCCGCCCATGTAGAGGCCGAGCTTCTCCTCGGTAACCTCCTCCGGGCGCGTGACGGTCACGAAGCTGCCGCGGTACATAACCGCTATCCGGTCGCTCAGCTGCATCACCTCGTCCGTGTCCGACGAGACCAGGAGCACCGCGTGGCCCTGGCTGCGGAGCCGGACAAGCATCCTCCTAACATACTCCGTTGCCGCGACGTCGAGGCCCCGGGTGGGCTGGGCGGCCACAATCAGCTTCGGGTTCTTCGATATCTCGCGGCCGAGGAGGAGCTTCTGCTGGTTACCGCCGCTCAGGTACTTCACCGGGCTGTAGAGGCCCGGCGCGGCGACCTCGTACTTCCTCACTATCTCCTCCGCGTGCTGCTCCGCAGCCGCCCAGTTCATGGTGCCGAACCTGTCGCGGAGGAACCTCGGCCACCGCTGCATGCCGAGAATACTGTTCTCCACCAGGTTCATCTCCATTATTAGGCCGGTTGTCCGCCTATCCTCCGGCACATGCGCCATGCCCATGCGGTAGAGCTCGGCGGGCGTCATGTTGGTGACGTCCTTGCCCAGGAAGTAGATCTTGCCCCTCTCGACGCGCCTCAGCCCGGTTATGGCCTCGACGAGCTCCGCCTGCCCGTTGCCCTCGACGCCGGCGACGCCGAATATCTCGCCCGCGCGCACCTCGAAGCTGACGCCCCTCACGCCCCAGGTACCTATGTCGCGCTTCACCCAGAGGTTCTCGACCCGCAGCACCACCTCGCCGGGCTTCGCCGCGGGCTTCTCGACCCTCATCAGCACCTCTCTGCCGACCATCATCCTCGCAAGCAGCCTCGGGTCGGCCATCGCCCTCGGCAGCTCGCCTACCACGCGGCCCCTCCTCATCACCACTATGCGGTCGGTTATCTCCAGCACCTCGCGGAGCTTATGAGTAATAAACACTATACTCTTGCCCTGCTGCTTCAGCTTCCTTATAGCGTTGAACAGCGTCTCCGTCTCAACCGGGGTCAGGTTCGTGGTAGGCTCGTCCAGGATAAGCACGTCCACGTTACGGAAGAGCATACGCAGTATCTCCACACGCTGCTGCTCGCCGAAAGAGAGAAGCTCCACGACCTCGTCCAGGGGCACCTCCAGCCCCGTCTCCTCCATCAGGCGCTCTATCCTCTCCCGCGCGCCATGCAGCATGCTGGAAGGAAGGCCCAGGATAATGTTCTCGTACGCGGTGAACACCGGCACAAGGGAGAGGTGCTGGTGCACCATGCCTATACCGTTGTGCAGCGCCTCGGCAGCCGAGCGCCACACAACCCTCCTCACCTCCTCCCTGCCGTCCCTGACCCTCCGCAGCTCTATGTAGCCGCTAGTGGGCTTCAGGAAGCCGGCAAGCACCTTCATCAGGGTGGTCTTGCCTGCGCCGTTCTCGCCCAGGAGGCCGAGAACCTCCCCAGGATAGATGTCGAGGTCGACGCCGCGCAGCGCCACCGTGCCGTCCGGATAGATCTTCACTATCCCCCTCATCGCCACCCGGGGCTTCTCCTTACCGCCAACGGCTGCGGCCAAGGCAAGGCTCCCATGAGGCCCCTAGTTACACCACTATATATGCCGTCTGCGCCCTGGCCCCGGGTCGCCCCACAAGCTCTAGAACAAGGACGGGTGGCGAGAAAGGGGGAAGGGAGAGGGGAAGAACGAAAAACGCCAGGCACGGGAAGGGATGCCCGTAGGCCGGCCTAGCCTACCTTAAGCTCGCTGCGTATCTTCTTGATACCGTCGGGGTTCGGGTTCTTGGCGAACTCCTCTATCTGGCCCCACTTTACGCCATAGACGCTGGTGTCGGGTTTCTCTATAAGGGTCTTAGCCAGGTTGTAGGTCTCGTCCCATATCCACTTGGGTATCTTCTCCCTCATGTCCTTAACTATGTTGTATATCTTCTTGGCCTCCTCGGGCTTGAGCTTGCCGCTCTCCTCGGCGAGCTTTATGAACGTCTCTAGGTCCTCGAGCCTGCTGAGGCCGACGCCGCCCTCCTTGAGGCCCAGCAGGAGTATGCCGCCGTACTTGCTTATCTTGCCCTCCTTGTACTCGAGCGCCCTCTGGACCGCCTTGTAGACGCCGACGTCGACGCGCTTCATCATGCTGGCGAGTATGAAGCCGGGCTTTATCCAGTCCTGGTCAGAGTCAACGCCTATAGCGAACGGCGGCCCCATGGTTCTGCCCTCTCTCTTGGCGAACTCCTCTACGGCGTCGAATATGCCTAGGCCGGTGGCGCCGGCGACGTTGTAGACCACGGCGGCTCCCTGGGCCAGCTGGGCCTCGGTGGCCTGCTTGCCCTTGGCGGGGTCGTTGAAGCTGCCGGTGTAGGTGTAGAGTATCTTAAGGGGCTTCACCTTCTTGCCGGTGTGCTGCTCGTAGAGCTTCTCGCCGTAGCGTATGCCCCAGTAGTAGCCGGCCTCGAACTTGTAGAGCGGCGGTATCTCCATGCCCAGCACTACGCCCACCGCCTTGTAGTCCATGCCCTTGTCTATGAGGTAGTGGGCGGTCATGGCTGCGAGGGCGCCGGCTAGGGCGCTGCCCTCGTGCTCCTTGAACAGGATGCTGAGCACGTTGGGCTTGTCAGGTATGTAGCCGTCCACTATAGCGAAGAGCTGGTTGGGGAACTCGGGGGCAACCTTCTTGACTGCGTCGGTCATCAGGAAGCCCACGGCTATTATCACGGTGCACTTCTTCTGCCTGGCCAGCGTGCGCAGGTTGGGCAGGTAGTCCTGCTCGCTCCTACTCTGCACCTCTATCAGCTTGAGGCCGAAGTCCTTGCTGGCCTTCTTGGCGCCCAGGTAGGCCATGTCGTTGAAGCTTAGGTCGCCGCGGCCACCAATGTCGTAGACGACACAGATCGCGCCCTTCGCCTTGGCGGCCGTCTTGGTTGCCGGCGCGCTGCTCGCGGCGCCCTTACCTGTGGCCGCGCCGGGGGCGGTGGTCGCCGTCTTGCCGCCGCCCATCGCCATAAAGGCGCCGATAGCGACTATTACTATAACCACGATGCCCGCTAGGAGCAGAGTCTTCTGGTCCAACACGTCACACCCCTTAGGAGGAGAGACCCTTCGCTACGTACCATTCTGTGAGCGCCGTCCCAGCGGCCTGGAACAAATTATAGCTTACTCCACATGGGCCCCCGAGGCGGTGCAGGGAGAGGAGGCGCCAACGATGAGCTACGAGTGCAGGGAGCCACCGTGTATCCATGTAGTCGTCGACTACCCGCGCCGCCTGCTAGCCGTCTTCCTCGAAACCGGCGACGGCGAGATAATCCACATCCCCCTGGGCCGCCTCCTGGAGGCCTGCAGCGAGGCGGGGGAACTAGCCAGGAGGAGGTTCAGGGAGGCCCAGGGCGCGGAGATAGACAGGCTGGCCGCCGACTACCTGGGCGCAGAGCCCCTAGAGGAGTGAACCGGGCCCCCACCCCTCTCTCCCCATAGCCTTGTTTCATCTGTGTTCTAAACCTGGGCTCTCCGCCTCCACCCCAGGCCCCCCGGGGCGGCTGCCTTTGGCCAGGCTGCGTGGCAGCGTGGTGCTCGGCGTCGGCGCCCTGGTCGCGAGGAGGAGGGGCGCCGGCCTGGAGGTGCTGCTAGTCCAGCGCCGCTACCCGCCCTTCCAGGGCCTCTGGAGCTTCCCCGGCGGCCACCTCGAGCCGGGCGAGTCCGTCCTGGAGGCGGCGCGGCGGGAGCTGAGGGAGGAGACCGGGCTCGACGCCGCACCCCTCGGCGTGGTCCACATCCACGAGCTGCTCGCGGAGGGCCCCCATGGGCCGACCCAGTACGTGGTCCTCGACGTGCTGATGCGCTACCTGGGCGGCGAGCCCATGGCGGCCAGCGACGCGGCCAGGGCGGGCTTCTATAGCCTCGAGGAGGCCCGCCGCCTCCCCCTCGCGCCGGGGGCGCGGAGCCTCCTCCCCAGGCTGCCCGGGTTCCTGGAGCAGGGCTGCCTGCTAGTGCCGGCGAGGACGGACACCCTGGGCTAAGGGCCAGTAAGTGGCTGCCCCTGTGCGTGTCCACGGCCGCCTGGAGGGATGCGGAGACAGCGAATTATACCGTGCCAACAACGCCTACTGTATCCTGTATGTGCATGGGAGGAGTCTAGGCATGGCTAGTGTTGCGAGACACGGCGACTATGTGGCTGCCTTGGTGCTCGTGGCGGTCTCCGCCCTGCTCCTCGTGGCCCTCGCCCAGCCCGCTTCGGCGCAGCAGCCGGCGGTGCCCCAGCCTCAGCTGCCGCAGCTCCACGTCAACGTCTCCAAGGCGGTGCTCCGCCTCATCGTCTACCCCGACGGCGCGGTGAAGCCCGTCTACAGCCTCGAGGCCACGGCCTCGCTGGGCTCTGCCGGCGTGAAGGGGGTCCTCG
>Ga0256833_1002260_pt1 | contig 13720 bp, 14 predicted proteins | sample 356284metaG_FD_190535 | JGI IMG/M metagenome (GOLD analysis project Ga0256833, IMG submission 190535) | Hydrothermal vent microbial communities from Mid Atlantic Ridge, Atlantic Ocean - 356-284 | ecosystem: Environmental > Aquatic > Marine > Hydrothermal vents | place: Atlantic Ocean: Mid...
AAAATGCATAGGCGTAAGGTGTTTTATGACTATCTCATCGGAGTTTTGACGCATCTCTCCCATCGTATACCACCCCGGATTGTCCGGGTGGGTGGACATCTCTTTGAGTGCGAAGTAGATATCGGTTTTTCCGATAACTTCACGGACATCCTCCAAGCCAAGTAGTTTTTCGCATAGCGCTTTGTTCGCGAAGAGGTATCGTCCCTGCAGATCTTTCGCCCAGAACATATCCGGTGCATAGTCTATTATCATATCGAGAAGTCTTCTTCTTTGAATCGGAAGAACGGGAGGCTTGTTCTTTCTCATCCAGATGTCGATGTAGGAGTGTTTTCTCGATATAAGAAAATTGTCGAGTCTTACCACACTTCCATCTTTGCAGTTGTGGTCTGCGGTGATCATCGCCTTGGTTCCGTTTGCTACGTCATCCAGAACCTCCAGAAACATTATGGTGTTCTCGACACTCAACCGTTCCAGAACAGCCTGTTCGCATATCTCGTCTCTGCTGTAGCCGACCAGTTTTTCGTACGCTTCATTGCAATTTATAATCTTGCCGTCTTCAGGATGGATAACAATCTGATATTTACAATCTTTTAAATAATACTCCATACTTTTCCTTCCACGACAACAATTATACCATTTTGAGAAGTTGAAAAGAAATATTTTCTTTTGAAAAGAATCTGTAATAAAGATCGGGATTATAGAGATTTTTTTAAATCTAAAAGCTGCTTGAAACTGTTATGAAAGAGAGTAAAAAAGAGCCCGCCGCCTTACTTGGCGGCAAGAAAACTCTCTTTAAAAGGCTTAACTCCAGCCATCAAAAAGATAGAAGCTTTAAGTGTGAAGATTTTACCTTCAAGGATTGAGACTTTAGCCTTCGCAGCGGCAAGATCGGCTATGGAACGACTAAGCTCGTCCGCACCGGCGAGCTGGTTTTCGAAGCGTCCTTTCGTAAGATCGCAATAGGCTTGTTGCGCCTTCAACTCCATCTTCGCACTCTGCAGTCTCGAAAATATGGAGGATAGTTTTAAAAAAGAGTTCTCAATATCGGTTTTTACTCTTCTTTTGTAATCGTTTAGAGTCGATGCTGCTGCAAGCGATTTTAGGTTGGCCGCTTCTATCATCTTGCTATCTGCAAATCCGTTGAAAAGATTCCACTTTGCCGAAACTCCGATATAGCTTTGGTCCGGGTTTGTGAAGCCGTCGCCGTTTAGTGCGAGCGTATCACCCTTTCGCTTCAGCTCCGCTACGACGCCTATGGTCGGATAGAGTCTGCTTTTCGCCAAAAGAGTCTCACTTTTACTGATCTTCAACAAGCTTTTGAGTGCCGATATATCTTCTCTACTCTCAAGCGCTCTTGCTATCAACGCCTCTTTGTCTATTTTGATAGTGAATGAGTCTTCTGGAAGTTCTACTGAATCGATATCTTTGCCGATAAGATATCCAAGAGTATTCAATACCTGCTCTTTTTTACTTTTAGTTTCGGTGATGTTCGCTTTTATGGCATAGAGCTTCGCTTCGATATTGTAAAGATCCGCAGGCGGAAGGAGGCCGTTTTCATAGAGCCCTTTGGCCTTTTTGTAAGACTCCTCCATTGCCTTTTTTGCCTCCTGGTTCGCTTCTATGCTCTTTTGAAGAGAGTAGCATGCGCTTGCAAGCTCTGTCACCTGGAGGTAGAGATTTCTTTTAAGGTCAGATACTTTAAGTTCGGCTCTTCTACTCTCTAGCTCGGCTTTCTCTATTTGAGCCGTTATCGCATATCCGGTAAAGAGCGGGTATGCTAGCCTGATCGAGCCTACAAAGTTACGTTTGGTACCCATAGGAGCTTCCAGAGGCGGTGTTCCCGGAAGTCTGAAAGTGACCGTAGGCGTATCTTTCAGCCATGCACCGCTTAACGAAGCATCCAGTGTAGGCAGATCTTTCCCTTTTGCCGCAGAAGCTGCAAAATCGGCTGCCTCTCTAAGCTGCTTTGCACTCTTTAAAGTGGGTGAGTCGTCGACCTCGTTTATGATGGTGAAGTAACTCTGTGCACATAGCAGTGCCGGAATGGTCGTTAAAAGAAGCCGTCTCATTCTATCTCCTTTGGCCGTTTGAATTTTACAAAAAGCAGCAGTACGAAAATGGAGCCGAGAATCCCCCAATATCCCGCATGCATGAAAGTGTTGTAGAAACCGTAGTTGTACCCCATAAATGCTTCATAGTTCGCAAATACCGCTTTTGCCGTATCCAACGGTATAGAGAGAGCTTTTGCAGTTTCAGCAAGAAAGTGGCCGAGATATTCACTGTTTTGAAGCTCTTCCATACGTAAAAAATGGAGATTTTTAAAATACTCCATATTGTTAGTGGCAAGTGCAGTTCCGAAACTTCCTCCGACAAAACGGAAATAGTCCATCAAAACTATAGCGAGCTCACCTTTCTGTTGCGGTGCGTTTTGCAGAACCATTACGGTAACCGGAGCGAAAAAGAGGCCCATACCTATACCGAATGGAATGGTAAGCAGCATCGCCTGATTTAGCGGGGTGTAGTAGTTTAGAGTCGGTAGAAATGCGATGGATGTGACTACATAGAACAAAGAGGCGATCAAAACGGTCTTTTTGGCGCCAATCTTGTCCGAAAGCATTCCTGCCAGCGGTGAGAAGATGCCTATAAAGACGGCGAAAGCGAAAACGGCAATCCCCGCATCGAGAGTCGGAAGCATCTTGATATGTTCGTAATAGACCGGAAGCAGGTAGAAGTACTGGTACATGGAGAAGCCGAGTATGAAGAAGTAGATCATCATCCCGTTGGCGAATGTCGGGTTTTTGAAAAGGGAGAAGTCTATGAGCTTATGTTTCGACCAGAGTTCACTCAAACCATAGAGCAGAAAACCGATGAGAGCACATAGAAGAAGCATTCCTATTAAAGAGTCGTTGAGCCAACCGAGCTGCTGCCCTTTGCTTAGCATTATAAGAAGCGAAACCGTTGCGAACGAAATGAGAATGAAGCTTACGAAGTTGAATTTGAGCTTTTCTAAAAAACGCTCTTTCGGCAGATAGACCAGTCCGGAGACGATAAGCAGAACTCCTACGGGGACGTTTATGAAAAAGACCATTCTCCAGTTGTAATACTCCGTCAGATACCCTCCGATAGTCGGCCCAAGAGCCGGTGCGAAACTTACCCCGAGACCGAAAAGCCCCATAGCAAGTCCCTTTTTTTCCGGAGGGAAATAGCTAAATATCATTATATGGCTTGTAACCATTATCAGCGCTTCTCCTACACCTTGAATGACACGAAAGAGGATTATGTGCTCCAGCGAATCGGAGAGTCCGCAAAAAAGAGAGGCTACGGTAAAAAGGAGAATTCCGAAAATGAAAACAGACTTTGCTCCGAATCGCTTTATGAGGTACTCGGTAATTAGAAGTGCTATAGCTGCGGCGACCATGTAGCTCGTTATGATCCACTGCACTCCGTACATATCCGTCGCAAGCGGCCCGGTAAGTTTTGGTACGATGACATCTACTACGGTCGTATCCAAAATAGCCATGAATGCACCGGCCATAACGATGATGGAGAATATCGCACGCTCTTTTGCGGTGATGTCCCATGGCTCTTTTTGGTCATGGGTCATTGAGTCATTGGTCATTGAGTCATTTGTCATTAGGATTTCCCGTGCTGGCAATAAAAGCGTTCAAAAGTTTTCCTAGTGAATCGAGCCTATCAAGAGAGCTTTCAAAGCACTCCTGATCTATTAATTTACGATGATAAAGCAACAAAAACCAATGCTTGCTTTCCCATAAAGAACCTCTTGCATTGTAGTAGAATTTTATTTTATCTTTGAAATGGTATCTTCCATATCCTTCGGCAATATTTGCGCCGATTGAGTCAACAGAACGTATGAACTGAGAGCCTATATTGAAGCGAAACTCATTAGGTAAAGAGGAGTAAATGTTCCAAGCTTTATGACTTATTTCTAAAGAAACCTTGTAAACTTGTAAGCTGCCCAAGTTTTTGTCACTCATAAAAGCTCCTAATTACTAATTACTAATGACTAGTGACCAATGACTAGCAACTATTTCCTCTCTATCGCAACCGTAGCACTCATACCGGCTCTGAGACCATCTACATCATCTTTTATAGATAGGCGTACGACAAACCGTTGGTCGAGTTTCGTAAATTCACCGCTTGCAATATCTCGCGGTACCAAAGAGAAGGTCGAAGCGGATGTGGGTGCTATAGATTCTACTCTTCCTTCGAACTCTCTGTTTTTGAGCGCTTCTACGGTTATAGTCGCTCTGTTACCGGGCTCTACTCCATGCATCTTCTTTTCAGAGAGAAGTACTTCACAATAGAGTTTTTTTGGATCGGTAAGTGCATATACCGGCGTCCCACTCTCTATGACCCTCGGCGCATCGAAATATTTTTTCGCTATGACACCGTCGAAAGGGGCATAAAGGCGCGTATATGCAAGCTTGTTCTCTACATCTTTCAACGCCTCTTTTTGAGCTTTGAGACTCTCCTGGGCCGAAGCGATACCTTTTTCAAGCTCCATTATCATCTTTTGCGTCACATCTGCTATCTTGTAACCCTCTTCGGCACTTTTCCTTGCCGTTTCGAGTGCACTCAACTCTCTTTTCATCCCCTCTATCTCATCTGCAAGAGAGTCTCTTTGCATCTGCACGTTTTCGTAATCGGAGGATGATATGAGCCTTTTTTCAAGCATCTGTTTGAAACGAATAGCATCTTTTTGCACTTTTTCAAGTTTAGTTTGTGCAGCTTTTATTTTGAACTTTAAAGACTCCATTCTCATTTTTATCGACTCTATATCGTTTTTGGCGATGGAGGTTTTAAGCCGAAGAGTCTTTTTAAGTCTACTCTTTTTTAGTCTCATCTCTTCAATCTTTTTAACGAGACTCTCTATCTCATATTCGACTCTTCTTTTCGTAACATTGAGATCGGTGGGGTCTATGACTGCAAGGAGTTCCCCCTTCTTTACCGGGTCATTTTCGTGCTTCCTCATTTCGACAACCTTACCTTTGACTTTGAATGTAAGGTTGGCCAGCTTGTCGCTTTTTATGAAAGAGGCTTCACTAACCGCATTTTTCGCACGGAAGCTGAAGTAATCGTACCCTATATAACCAAAAACAATTACAAGTACCAAAATAATGATAGTTCCCGTTTTTCTATCCAAATGCCACTCCTTGACCAAAAACAGCTTGAAAAGCCGTTGTTATCGAAACGTCGATGCTGCAACGCCATTTAGTGAATTATATTCACAAAAATATTAATTTATTCTGATTTAAGAACATCATTTATAGAATAGGGTTAAAAGAGTGATGTTGAGAGGTTCGATTATGAGAGATCTTATTAAAGAGAAGGTGTTTGAGACAAAAAAGAGTCTGGTTTTGCAGAAAGTTTCCGAGTACTTCGACAAAGAGGGTTTCGAGAGTGTAAAGATGCAAGATATCGCAGACAACCTTGGGATTTCGGTGGGAGCGTTGTATAAACTCTTTCCATCGAAAGATGATCTCTTTTTCGAATATATCGCCTATCAGATATCCGACTTTCACGCTCGCCTTATGCATATATGCTCCGGCATAGATGACCCTCGTACACTTTTGGAAAAGTTCGTGGAGCTGAAGTTTTCTACATTCATATCCAAAAGAAAAGCTATAGAAGATCCTGTTATCGGAGATCCTCTCTTTTTTGTCAAGATGAATACCCAAAAGAGCGATCCGGCAAAACCGATATATACATTTCTTGCAGAAACATTTTCGAAGCTTTCTGAAAAGGAGCCTTTAAGAGTTGGAGATACGATAAAGACGGCATACCTCTTCAATGCCTATACGATGGGATATATCGAATTTTGGCTCAAACATGGAGGAGAGCTTAACGACAATCCGAAAGAGGTTGTAGAGAGGTTTCTTTCGGGTTTGAAGGTTTCAAGATGAAAAAGAAGAGAGTCTCGCTCGTACTTGGCAGCGGCGGTGCAAGAGGGTATGCCCATATAGGAGTCATAGAGGTGCTCGAAAAAAACGGATTCGAGATCTCTTCTATAAGCGGCTCTTCGATGGGAGCGCTGATAGGAGGACTTTATGCGTGCGGCAAGCTTGAGGAGTACAAAGAGTGGGTACTCTCTCTTGATGCGATAGATGTTGCTACGCTGCTCGATATCTCCTTTGCACGTGGAGGAATCATAGAGGGGGAGAAGGTCTTCAAACGTCTCTCAAAGATGATAGGCAGTGTAAAGATAGAAGATCTTCCCATAAAATTCACTGCCGTATCTACAGACATAGTAAGGAAAAAGGAGGTCTGGTTTCAGCAGGGTGACCTGCTCGAAGCTATTCGGGCATCGATAGCCATTCCTTCGATCTTCACACCGGTTGTAAAAGGGGATATGGTCCTTGTTGACGGCGGTGCGCTCAATCCACTCCCCGTAGCGCCCACTCAGTCCGATTTGACCGACATGATAGTAGCGGTAAACCTATATGCGGAGATTCCAAAACCGATCATAAAGACCGAAAAGCGGGAGGTGGAGAGAAGGAAGAGTATCGAAACTGCCGTCAAAGAGCTCTTTTTGAAGGCTAAAGAGGAGAAGAAATTCACAATGTTCGACGTTTTGGACAAAACCTTCGATACAATGCAGGATGCTCTTACAAGATATAGACGAGCCGGTTATCCACCGGATGTTTTGATAAACATCTCCATGCAGGTCTGTGCCACATTCGATTTCCACAAAGCGTCCGAGGTGATAGAAGCGGGAAGAGTGGCCGCTTCCGAAGTAGTGAACGATATGAAGTCGTTCGAGTCGTCAAAGGAGATATTATGAAACTGTTAAGAAAGTATTGGCTGGCTATTTTCGCTTTGGCGCTTCTGTTCCTTGCAGCATTCATGATATATGAAAAGCTAAACCCCAAAAAACTCCCTCCGGGACTTGTGCAAGGAGTTGGTAAAATCGACGGTGACATAACTGCCCTAAATGTAAAATACCCCGGAAGATTGACGCAGCTATACATTCAAGAGGGTGACAGAGTAAAAAAGGGTGAATTGGTCGCAAAGCTCGAAAGCGACGAAATCGAAGCTAAGCTAAATATGCTGGAGGCCCAAAAGAGGGCCAAAATAAGTGAACTAAATGCAAAAGAGACGGAACTCTCCATCGCCATGAAAACCGTGCCTCTTGCTATACAAAGAGCCAAAGCCGCTCTTGAAAGTGCAGAGTCTAAGAGGAAGCAGCTTGAAAGTGAAGTCTCGATAATGAAAGAGGTGGTAGAGCAGGATAGGCGCGACCATGCAAGAGCCAAAGCACTTTTCAAGAAAAAGCTGATACAAAAGGAGCTTTTGGAGAAGAGCAGTCTGAAATTGAACTCCGACATCAGACGCCTTGAAGCGCTCGAAGCGAAAAAAGAGGAGGTTGCAGCAGCCATAGCCGTGGCCAAAACATCTATGAAAGAGGCGCAGGCAAAGCAAAAGAGCATAGATGCTCTCAAAGATGGAGTAGAAGCTTTAAAAAGTGCAATTTCTGCGGCAGAAGCTGCAAAATCTGAAGTTGAGGCGATGCTTTCACAGATGAGCCTGAAATCTCCGCTAGACGGGTACGTCGTAGAGAAAGTTGCAAACATAGGGGAAGTTCTTGGAAGCGGTATGGTCGTAGCGACTCTCATCGATCCCCACGATCTATATCTTAAAATATTCGTGGATACGATGGAAAACGGAAAGATAAAGGTGGGTGACAGAGCCGTCATATTTCTCGACGCATATCCGAACAGGCCCATAGAGGCCAAGGTTGTAAGAGTCGCACAGAAGGCTGAATTCACCCCGAAAGATGTCAATGTTAGAAGCGACAGAATTCAGAGGGTCTTTGCCGTGCATATCAGACCTCTCAAGGTCGATCCTCTGCTCAAACTCGGCATTCCGGCAACAGGTGTCGTAGCCATTGAAAATACCAGGCTTCCGAAATCGCTTGATGATCTGCCTCCGCTATGAAAACGATAGACAAAAATGTGGTTACGCTTGGATGGGTAAGCTTCTTTACCGATATGGCGACAGCTATGATAAATCCGATACTGCCCATTTTCGTCGTGACGATTTTGCATCAGGGGATGGATAAACTCGGTCTGATTGTGGCCATAGCTACGTTCGTATCTTACGCTCTAAGGCTCATATCCGGCTATATCAGCGACCGTTACGGCATCGTAAAACCTCTCGTTGTGGGAGGGTATGCACTCTCGGCTTTAAGCAAGCCTCTCATAGGATTTACACACGGCTACAAGAGCGTTGCCGCCCTGAAAGGGTTGGAGAGGCTCGGTAAAGCGCTGCGTTCAGCTCCAAAAGATCTTATGATTGCCCACTATGGGGCTAAAAGTGGGTCGGGAAGTAGCTTCGGCTTTCACAAGACTCTCGATATCGGAGGTGAGCTGTTCGGCACTCTGACTCTTCTTGGGCTTCTCTTTTTTCTTGGCGATAGTGAAAAGATGATAAGAAACATCTTTTTCGCGACACTTGTCCCGGGGCTTGTTGGCCTCTTTATCGTATCTTTTTACGTCAAAGATATTCCCAAAAAAAGGGTCGCCAAAAAGGTGAGTTTCAAGCTTACTAAACGGGATAAAAAGACGATATTTTCGCTTGCTTTCTACTTTCTTTTCCTCATTTTCATCTTCAGTGACGCTTTTTTTACGATGCAGGCGAAGGGTGTCGGCATATCGACCGTTATGATTCCTCTTCTTTTTGTGGTTTCCACTGCGGTTCAGACACTCACAAGTTACCTTTTTGGCATCTGGATAGACAGGGTCGGTCCCGAACCGATTTTGGCTTTCGCTTATCTGAGCGGGGTGGCGGCCCAAGGGCTTCTATTTTTGCAAAAACCTATTTTCACATGGCTATCTTTCGCATTTTTCGGCCTTTTCATGGTCGCATCGTTGAACGCAAATCGTGCCCTCATCGCAAACCGGGCCGATAACAGGGGGTCGGTATATGGCGTTTTTTATGCTGCAGTTGCACTCTTCGGTGCCGCCGGTGCCTACATAAGCGGAATGATATGGGAACATTTCGGAGTGGAGAGTGCACTTCTCTTTTCGCTCGGCGGTACTGCATTTATGGCGCTGTTATACATTCTCTTCGGCAGGTATAGAAACCATGGCAGATCTTGAGCTTAAAAAGATCACCGTAACCCACAAAAGAGTAGTTGCCATAAAAGATGCCTCTCTTCGTGCTCAAGAGGGTGAGATAGTAGGCTTCATAGGGGCTGACGGTGCCGGAAAAAGCTCACTGATGCACGCCGTTGCCGGAGTCGCTTCTTTTGAAGGAGAGGTGGTTTTCAAAGGAAGAACTTTTCGTTCACCGAAAGAGGCGGAGCCGCTCAAGCCCCTTATAGGGCTGATGCCCCAGGGTATCGGACTGGTTCTTTACAAGAATCTAACGGTCGATGAACATCTGACTTTCTTTACAAAAATAAGAAACATCCCGGAGTCTCCATCTTTAAGAGAGTACAGGCAAAGACTTCTTGAAATGGCGGGATTGTCCCCTTTCACAGACCGCCCAGCCGGTAAACTCAGCGGCGGAATGAAACAGAAACTCTCTTTGATATGCACTCTTATCCATCGCCCTAAACTTCTCATCCTCGACGAACCTACCACGGGCGTGGACCCGCTTAGCAGGCTAGAGCTTTGGGATATTCTGGATGAGATAAGAAAGAGCGAGGGTACGATCGCCCTTGTCAGTACGGCATATATGGAGGAGGCTGCAAAAATGGACAGGGTCTATCTTTTCGATTCAGGCGAAATCATAGCCTCCGGCACCGCATCCGAACTGCTCGAAAAGGTAGCCGAATATAGTTACGAACCGACCCCGTGCACCACTCGCCGCTGTATAACGACTATGGATTATACATACTCTATCGACCCTCTCGATGCTCCGCGCAAGACTCCGACGCTTGAGGCGCTCTTTTTTATAAACGCTCTCAGGGAAGGTCAGCAGATACCACATATAGAGATAAGCGATCGAGAAAATAAAATAGCCGTTCCTCCAGTCGTTATGGAGGCTAAAGGTTTGACCAAGCGTTTTGGAGATTTTGTCGCGGATGACCACATAGATATGCAGCTTCGCGGAGGGGAGATATTGGGCCTATTGGGGGCAAACGGTGCAGGAAAAACCACTTTCATAAAGATGCTCCTTGGGCTCTATCCGATAGACGAGGGTGAGTTGACGCTGCTTGGAAAGCCTATAAAAAGTGCCAAAGAGAGGCGGGAATTGAAAGCTAGTATAGGTTATGTGAGTCAGCAGTTCTCTCTCTACAAAGATATGACCGTCAGAGAGAACCTGCACTATTTCGCCAGTATGCACGCTCTTGATATCGGCAAGGCTCAAGAGCGAATCTCCCGCTACGCAAAAGAGCTAGGTTTCGAGAAGTATATGGATGAGCTTCCTTCGGATCTCCCCCTTGGAATAAACCAGCGTTTCTCGGTAGCCGCCGCACTTTTGCACGAACCTGTCGTACTTTTTCTCGACGAACCCACATCCGGTGTAGATGCCATAGCCAGGAGTCAGTTCTGGCAAATGATAACTCTTTTAAAGAAAAAGTGGGGTATTTCGATACTCATTACGACTCACTACATGAGCGAAGCGGAGTATTGCGACCGTATTGTGCTTTTGAAAGAGGGGAAAAAGGTGGCCGATGACAGTGTGGAGAATCTATACAAAAAGTTCCCTAAAGCGAAGAGTTTCGAGGAGATATTTCTCCACTATTACGAGGATAGAATATGAATTCAGGTGTCATAGCAGCCTATATACTCAAAGAGTTCAAAGAGTTGCTGCGCTCGAGGATGATAGCCATAGTCTATATACTTCCTACCATGATCATCATACTTTTTGGCTACGGCATACGTATGGAGGTGACACATGCAAGAACTCTCATAATAGACAACGACAGGAGCAAAATCTCCCAAGACCTTACCGTCCGTTTTCAAAACTCGAAATATTTCGACACGAAAGTAGTGACGGGCATCACTCTCAAAGAGGCTCTTGAGAGTATCAAAAGAGCAAAAACAGATATTCTGATAATAATTCCGGACCGTTTTGAAAAAGAGCTGCTTAAAAGAGAAAAGCCTGAAATTGCGGTATTTGTCGATGGAGCCTTTCCGGTGCGGGCATCCACTATGGAAAACTACGTCAAAGGGGTTATTTTCGATGCGGCAAGCACTATTTTGAAAGAGAAGCCCAAAAATCTTGTCACCATAAACAATAGAAACCTTTTCAATCAGCCTATGCGAGACGAAGATGCCATAGTACCGGGACTTATAGGGCTTATTTTGCTTGTGGCACCCGCCATACTTTCAGCCCTGCTCATAGTCAAAGAGAAGGAGGAGGGGACAATATTCAACTTCTACTCATCTGCTGTGAGCAGAGGTGAGTTCATACTTGCCAAGATCGTGCCCGTCTTCATACTCCACTCCATAAATATATTCATCCTTTTTCTCTGGGCTACATGGCTTTTTGAAGTACCTTTTCGCGGCAGTTTCACTCTATACTGGCTCTCGTCGGAGCTCTATATACTGACCAGTATAGGAATAGGGCTTCTGGTCTCAGTTATAACAAGATCGCAGATAGTGGCTATAGTTCTGACCATCATAATAACGATAATTCCCGGTTTTTTATACTCCGGCATGCTTATGCCGATCTCCTCGATGAGCGGGGAGTCCAAGATAGAGGCTCACATATATCCTGTCATGTATTACAACCATATTATTTACGATACATTTCTGATAGGGCAGGGGCTTGACTCTCCAAAAAATCGTCTCTACCTGGTTATATTGCTCTTTTACGCACTTTTCATGCTTCTTCTTGGAAGCAGACTGGTAAAAAAGGAGACGGGGTAATGAAAATATTTTTAGCACTCATAACAAAAGAGCTTATCGGCTTCTTTCGCTCATGGGGCCTTGTTGCCGTGGTTCTATACTCCTTTACTCTTGACATCTACATAGCAGGTGCAGGTATCGAAATGCAGGCGAAAAACATATCTGTTGGATATGTGGACGAGACGGGTGGAGGTATGAGCCAGAAAATATTGAGCAGACTCCATATGCCCGAGTTCCAAAAACCTGTTATGTTCAACTCCCGTGAGGCACTCAGCCGCTCTATCTATAACAGAGAGACGATGGTCGGGATCATCTTCGAGTCAGATTTCGAAAAAAATTTGCAGAAGTATAAAAGAGCAGAGATAAACCTTCTTCTGGACTCGATTTCGGCGACTCAAAGCTTTCAGGCTCTGCAGTATCTTCAAAACATTCTTCTTGAGTATGCAGATTTAAAATATCCTGTCAAACTGAAAATCCATAAACTCTTCAATCCAAACGCCACTACCTCGCAATTCATGGCGATGGCCGAAATGCTTTCGGTTATCACACTCCTTGGAGTTATCCTTACCGCTGCCGTCTTCGTACGGGAAAAGGAGAACGGAACGTGGGAGATCATGCTTTTGACACCGGTAAATCCAAAGCTTATCATATTGGCCAAAAGCTTCTCGCAGGTAATTATCGTTATGGCGGGAGTCGTTATGGCTACGGGAATCGTGCTCTTCGGTGCGTTTGACGTGCCGATAAACGGCTCCCTGTTTGCCTTCTTTCTTCTATCCTTCTTCTACGCCTTCACAAGTGCCGGGATAGGTCTTTTCGTAGCGGCAGTTTCAAAAAGTATGCTGCAGGTGGCTCAGCTTTCCATACTTATAATGATGCCTCTTATCTTTCTAAGCGGCGCATGGACGCCGATACACGCCATGCACCCTCTATTGCAGGATCTTTCGCTCATCTCTCCTCTTAGATACTACATAGAAGGTAGTGAAAGCATCTTTTTCAGGGGAACCTCTTTCGTCGATCTATGGAGCTATTTTGCCGGTGTCATACTTCTTGGAAGTGTGTTATACTTCTACGGATTTAGAAAGATAGGAAGGCTTTTTTGATGACTACCGAAGAGAAAGTGGTACTTCTTGCCATTATGAAAAAAGAGGAGAACGAAACTCTGCAAGATATTGTTCTTATGCTTGAAAACAGTAGGCTTTTTACATTGAAAGAGGGCAAAAAGATATTGAAGTCTCTGAAAAAAGAGGGTTACATAAAAGAGAGCGAGTTGACGTTCAAAGGGTTGGAGATGGCAAAAACTGTGGAGATGGAGTTCAAATTATAAAGACCCAGGATGAGAAGTCATCCTCTTGTTCTTCACTCTTCTTCTCTTTTTCGATCTCTTTCAAGGCGAGCTCTCTCATCCACTCTGAAAAGTTTACCCCCTTCTCTTTGCAAAACTCTCCTATCTGCTTCATCTCCTCGATACTCACTTTAACTTCAAGGTCTATGTATTTCTTTTCCACTATAGGGCTCCTCTCTTTACCATCGACAGCACCATCGGAATATTCAAGCCGTCGTTTTCATACCCCTCGTCACGGCACGCTTCGCACTTGTCTCCCATAGGGCAGATATCCTGCTCCAAAAGCTCTTCAAGAGTGCTGAAACCGTTCTCCTTTATAACCGTAGCGATGTCGGCGACGGTTAAGTAGTTGCAGTGGCAGATCAAAGTTTGCGAATCTACTCTCATTTAATCCAACCCTTCAATTCCCTTTTCGCCTTTTCCACCTTCGGTGCTACGACCGCCTGGCAATATCCATGGTATGGGTTTTTCCTGAAATAGTCTTGGTGGTACTCCTCTGCTGGCCAGAATCTAAGAAGCGGAGAGATTTCGGTCATTATCGGATCGTTGAACCGTT
>Ga0256833_1002261_pt1 | contig 13719 bp, 8 predicted proteins | sample 356284metaG_FD_190535 | JGI IMG/M metagenome (GOLD analysis project Ga0256833, IMG submission 190535) | Hydrothermal vent microbial communities from Mid Atlantic Ridge, Atlantic Ocean - 356-284 | ecosystem: Environmental > Aquatic > Marine > Hydrothermal vents | place: Atlantic Ocean: Mid...
GACTTTCTCAATCGCTTCACCGGGGAGACACTAATAGCTGTCTACGACGTCGGCGACCTTGAGCTTGCCAGGCGCTACGGCGTGGTTGTGCTCGAGGGGGATAAAGTGGTTGCCTTCGAGGAAAAACCTGCTCAGCCCCGCTCGACTCTCATAAGCACTGGAGTTTACGTCTTTCCGAAGGAGGTTATGGAGCTCCTCGATGAGTACCTGTCCAACGGCAATAAGGACTCGCCAGGCTACTTCGTACAGTGGCTCCTTGAGAGGGGAGAGCCTATAAAGGCCTATCGCTTCTCGGAGTACTGGTACGACATAGGCTCAGCGGACAGCTACCTTGAAGCCCTGAAGACGCTCCTCAAGGAAAGTCACATCGAGGAGATTCAGATAAGCCCTTATGCCAAGATTATCCCGCCGGTAGTTATAAAGCGAGGCGCGAAGATACTGGGGCGCTCAATTATAGGACCCTTCGCCTACATAGGCGAGAACTGCCTCATTGAGAACTCCGATATCAGTGACTCGATAATATTCCAGAGGACAATAATAAGGAACTCAACGATATGGCGCTCAATCATAGATGAGAAATGTGAAATAAGGAATCTTGAGCTCAGGAAAAGCCTAGTTGGGGGCCACGCCAAGATACAGAGGGGCGAGTAAAATGCTACCTGTGAAAGCCGGTATCTTGAAAAGGCTGGCAAGAGCCCGCGAATTAATTCTAACCCCCAGATACGCAATCCCCATTCTTCTTATTCTTTCATCAGTAATCAGATTGCTTCCAATGCGCTTTAAGTACCTTCTCGGCTACGACCCGTACTTTCACCTGGCCTACATAAGGTATGCCCTAACCCACGGCTGGGTGAACTTCTTTCCGTACGCAATAGGCCCGTGGGGAATTCAGATTCATAAATTTCATCCCCTCGGCCTCTGGATGACGCCGGCTTTCGTTTACAAGCTCCTGCATCCCCTAGGAGTGTCGCTTTACAACGCCTTTCGATTAACTCCCGTAATCTTTGGTGTGCTAACTGTCGTCTTCGTTTATGGAGCGATTCTTGTGTTCTATGGAAAGAGGGAGGCATTTTTGTCGGCATTTATCTTGGCCGTCAGCTTCGGGCATGTATTCCGCTCGATGGCGGGCTATTACAGGGGAGATAACTACATGCTCTTCCTTTACAGCGTAGCCCTCTTTGGGATGGCACTGGGACTGGCGTGGAAGCCCAGGAGATGGAGATATGAGAGATTCGCTTTCTACCTGATTCCAGGCCTTGCCACGGGTCTGTCTGCGTTCTTCTGGCAGGCTTATTACCCAATATTCGCCTTTGTTCTGGCAAACGCGGTCTTGCTCTCAGTAGGGGCTTTTCTTTTGGAGAAAGATGAAAAAATCGTGGACGGGTTAATCGTTGCACTCTCCACGATCATTGGCGTTTTTCTGGCAGAGTGGATCGGAGAAAAGTTTGGATACGGTATGGCCGGTTACAACAGATGGCTCGGCAAGAAACTTGCTGAAGAGCTCGGGCTCCACTTTGGAATCCTAAAGGATGCCTTTCTTCTCGCCTACCTTGAGTACGCGGTTCCCCTCGCTATTGGAATCATAATAGTCCTGCTGATTGCATCGCACCTGATCAATGGCAAGCGGAGGATTTTGATTATCGGTGGTCTCGCTATCCTCGTGGGCCTTGTTGCCATCAGGTATTACCCTCTATTAGAGAACCTCCTCAATAGACTCTTCCCTCAGTCACCCATAGCGGAAACGGTAAGGACCACAAAGGGTGATTGGTGGGAGGCCTACGGAGCCGTTGGTTTCATTATCCCCCTATTCCTTTTGAGGTTCGCCTCAAAAAGGGCTCAACTGGGTGATTTCATCCTTCTTGGATCTTCTCTCGTAATGGTCCCAATGGCGCTCATCTGGACGCGTTTTCTTTTTATCGGGTCCCTCTCGGTTGCCATTTTAGGGGCTCTTGGACTGCTAGCACTCTCTGGCGAACTTTTAAAAGTGAATTTGAAAACTTATGCCATTGCGCTGGTGTTTGTTATTCTGGTCTCCGGGGCAACTGCGTACACCGGAATTGACACCACCCTCAAGGTAAAGCCTATCGTAAACGACAACTGGGCGAGGGCCCTAGAATACCTCGGCAACCATTCCGGAATCAACGACGTCGTTTTAACCTGGTGGGACGAAGGGCACTGGGTGACGTATTTTGCAAACCGCGCCCCCGTTGCTCAGGGAGCTCCAAGCAGATGGGTGGCAAAGTACTACCTGGGCAAAATTTCAGAGAAGAGTATGATGAGCCTTGGTGTTGATTACGTCATAGTTTCTCTCGATGCCGTTGAGAAGTTTGGGGCGATTCTTAAGACGGCGAATGAAAAGGGCTACGTCATGATCCTCCTTAACCCCGAGCCGTTGCCTGGAATTCTTGCGTTTTCGGAGGGAGCTTACAGTGTGGTGGCAACTCCAGGAAAAGCCTGGGACGTCAGAGTTAGAATTGGAAACACTTGGGGAATCCCAGTCAAAGTCTTCGTAGAGAGAGGAACAAACGTCACAGAGGTTCCTTTAAAGGAAGGGCCAACGATCGATGCTTACGTTTACATAAACCTGAACTACGGTTACGCGGTGCTGATGAACGAGAAGGCATTCGAAACGCCATTGGCGAAGCTCATGTTTACCAACGAGTATCCTTCCAGCTATAAACCCTTCTATTCGGATGGAGGGATTGTCAAGATATTCCACTTTGCACACCCAAACGTTGAAGTAACGGCCAAGAACGGCTCTATTGTGTTGAAGTTTTACAACACCACAGGAACGAGTCTTGGGGTGTATGGCTACCTCGACAACGGCACTCTGATTTACAAGAAGTGGTTCAACGTCAAGGATAAAGGCGAGTTTGTTCTACCAACTGATCTCAACGGGAGCGTCGTCATCAGGTATGTTTACGTCCAGAAAAAAACGGTCTTGGACAGGGGCGTGTTCAGAATCGAGGACGTTCTCTCATTGGGAAGGAATAAACAACTGAGCTATGTCAACAAGAGATAAACGAAGATTTTTAAAGTTTCGTTAAGGAAAGGGCGAATAGTTACCAGACAGATAGTGATAAGTTTAATCTGGGGATAGCAATGATAGGACTTACCAAATATATAATCAAAGGATTCAAAATCCTTTCTACACCCAGCTGGGGGTCTCCATCAGCGCAAGTGCCGGCTTTATATACAGAACAGCTACAGTTATGGATAAAAATTACTATTCCTCGGGTAAGCTGTGATTTGTTTCTCAATAAACTCATTAAGTTACGGAGGCTAATATTACATGAGACTTGAACATCTATTGAAAAAACCGTTTTACAAGAACACACTAATCATGCTAATTGCAGGTGTCATGTCAAATGGGCTTAATTATCTTTATCAACTTCTCATGGGTAGATTTCTTGCTCCGATGGAATATGGTGAGCTGTTATCATTGTTATCACTATTTTATATTTTTTCTGTGGCCTTTACTACCATCAATACGTCAATCACAAAGTTCGTGAGCGTTTATTCAGCTCGGGGACAATTTGGTCTTATAAAAAGTCTTGTCATAAAGGCCACTAAGACTTTACTTCCACTAGGGATATTCATATCAGTTACCGTAACGTTGTTATCATCAAAAATTTCAAGATTTCTCCAAATAAGCAATTCAACATATATAATCCTAGTTTTTGCCTCTGTACCATTTGGTCTTGTCCTCCCTGTTTATCAGGGGGTCTTGAGAGGGCTTCAGAGGTTCGGTGCTCTAGGGATAAGCACGGTATCATGGTCCTTCTTTAAGTTGGTGTTTTCCACTCTTCTAGTTGTTCTTGGATATGGAGTTCTCGGAGGAGTTGGAGGTGTTTTTATATCTCATGTACTATCCCTAATTCTAACAGTATTTTTTATAGTGGATATACTTGAAATTCAAGAAAACTACGATATACAGCTTAGAGAAGTAATAAATTACAGCTGGGGAGCTTTCATAGCGCTCTTCGCATATACAACTCTGTGGAATGCAGACATGATAATTGTCAAGCATTATTTACCACCAAAGGAGGCAGGTATTTACTCTGCAATATCTGTTCTTGGCAAGGTAGCTCTTTTTGCTCCGGGGGCCATAGGCATGGTTATATTACCTACGGTATCCGAGCTTCACGAAAAGGGTCACGAAACACTGAGAATCCTAGTGAAAGGAACAGCTCTTGCGGGTTTTATTTCTAGTTTAATCGTCGTTGCGTATATACTTTTTCCTGAGCAGATACTTAAGATAATATACGGGAAAAAGTACTTAATGGCCTCACCATATCTTTGGAAATATTCTCTAGCTATGATGTTCCTAGCGATGACATCAGTAACTTTGAATTACGCATTGTCAACACGCAGGTTTATTATTGGACCCCTTCTTATGGGTTCCCTGATAATTGAGATAGTTACTCTAAGTATATTACATTCCACTCTTGGTAACATACTTAATACCCTTATTATCATTGGGCTAGTAACGTTTATAATTTCATTGTTGCCAGTAATTTCCAGAGGGGCCAATAATGCATAAAATATCAGTGCTGATGCCCGCTTATAATGAGGAGAAATACTTATTTCGCTCAGTAACAACAACAGCGAAAGAACTTGCTGGACTTCCTTATGAAATAATTATAATAAACGATGGCTCCTCTGATAACACTGAAGAAGTTGCTTTTGAACTGAGCAGAAAATACAAAAATATTAAAGTAATATCCTATAAAAAAAACCATGGAAAAGGGTATGCATTAAGGGAGGGTTTCAAAAAAAGCGAGGGTGACCTTATAGTATTTCTGGATGCTGACCTTGATATCCATCCTAACCAGATTCACAGATTTATTCGGGCTATAAAAAAGGGGTACGATATCGTGATTGGTTCTAAGTACCTGCCAGGAGCACGAGTGAATTATACCTTTAAAAGATGGCTCTTTAGCATACTTTACAGAAAGCTTGTAAAAGTTCTTCTCTCGCTTGACGTATCTGACACCCAGGTAGGGCTAAAAGTCTTCAGACGGGAGGTCCTCGAGAATGTTTTTCCCAGAATTACAGTCAAAAGATATGCCTTTGATGTTGAACTCCTAACTGTTGCAAGTATGAGTGGATACCGTATAAAGGAAATTCCAATAAAAATAGAGCACAAAAATCACAATTCATCAATTGATATAAGCGCTATTCTAAAAATGTTTATCGACACAATGGCAATATACTATAGAAAAAACATACTTCAATATTACAGTGGTGGTACCCATGAGGATATTATGGCTCAACTGGAAGGATATCGAGCACCCAGAAGCGGGAGGCGCTGAGGTTTATACACATGAAATAGCGAGGAGACTCGCAAAAAATGGTCATGAGGTTACATTGTTTACTTCAAGCTTCCCAAGATCCAAGGAAAAAACCGAAATTAACGGAGTCACTGTAATTAGAAAAGGAAAGATTGTGGGGTTGCTCAACACAGTATACTCCTATGCTAAAAGGTTTTACCGTCAGCATGAAGGAGAATTTGATATAATAATAGATGAAATCAACACGAGACCATTCTTAACCCCAAAATACGCTAGAATCCCCGTTGTTGCTCTAATTCATCAGCTTGCTGTTGAATTCTGGGATTATAAAACGCCGTTTCCGGTTAACATTGTGGGTAGAAAGATACTCGAACCATACTGGTTGAAGAGTTATCAGAGCATTCAAACAGTTACAGTATCAGAGTCAACAAAAAAAGATCTTAAACAACTCGGCTTTAAATTCATAGAAGTTGTATATAATGGACTTGATAGAGAAGCCCTTAAGGAAGTCCCCGAGAAATATGAAACATTTACAGCAGTTTTTGTGGGAAGAATGACACCCACCAAAAAACCAGAGGATGCTATTAGGGCATTTCTAAAATTTAATAACGGAAAATTATTAATGGTGGGGCAGGGCGAGTTATTAGAAAAACTTAAAAGAAAATACTCCACTGGTAGGGTAGAATTCAAGGGCTTTGTACCCTCCAACGAGAGGGACGAATTCATGAAGAAAGCACATGTAATACTGGTTCCGGGCATAAGGGAAGGGTGGGGAAGAGTTGTAATTGAAGCCAATGCCTTTGGAACACCAGCCATAGGCTATAACGTTCCTGGGCTGAGGGATTCAATAAGGCACGGTTATAACGGCCTGCTATGCGAGCCTACTCCTAAGGCTATGAGTGAAACACTTGAAAGATTGTATGAAGATGAAGGGCTTAGAAAAAGATTAAGTAAAAACGCTTTGGAATGGGCTAAAAAATTTAGTTGGAATGAGAGCGCAGAGAAGTTTGAGAGAATACTAAAATCCGTAGTTGGTGAGCGAAATGGAGAATAAAGAGATGCCCTTGGTTTCAGTAATTATTCCCACGTATAATTCAGAAAAAACGATTGGAATGTGTTTGGAATCAATTAAAAACCAGACTTACAAAAACATAGAAATTATTGTTGTTGATAATTTTTCTCGAGATAGAACAGTTGAGATATGCAAAGAATATGATGCAAAAGTCATCCAAATTAAGAGCGAGAGGACACAAGCGAAGAATGTGGGGTTAAAGGATGCGAGTGGGAGGTATGTCCTGTTCATTGATTCTGACATGGAGTTAACCCCAAAAGTTATAGAAGAGTGTGTTACCATAATTGAATCAGACCCTAAAATTGGTGGTATAATAATCCCTGAACGCTCTGTCGGTAATAGTTATTGGGTCAAAGTTAGAGATTTTGAAAGAAGTTTTTATACCGGAACTGAAATAGAGTCTGCAAGATTTTTCAGAAAAGATTTAGCCCTACAAGTTGGTGGTTTTGATGAAGATGTTGTGTTCTTTGAAGAGTCTACACTTCCACAGAAGATTGAAAAACTTGGGTATGATGTAAAGACAAGAATCTCATCGTATATTCTCCATCATGAGGAAAATTTCTCTTTATTAAAGTGGCTTAAGAAGAAGTATTATTATGGGAAGACCGCTAGAGCGTACAAAGCAAAATATAAACACTATGGCAGTAAACAGATAAGCCTGTTATATAGATTTGAATTATTTTTCAAGAGGAAGAAATTTTGGAACAAACCGTATTTAGCTGTTGGTGTAATTATCTTAAAGGGATTAGAGTATCTAGCAGCGGGTATTGGATATTTAAAGTCATCAAAGTCATCTTGAGAGGAGGAGTTGAAATGGATATACCCCTAAAGGCATTATTCATAGCAAATGGCATAGGAGTTGAAAATGGAAAACCTGGAATAAGTGGGGGAGACATGAGGTGGGTAGAAATTGCTAAAAAATGGCAAGATATGGGAATTGAAATCCATGTATTAACTCAAGATGCAGGAATAGACCTCAGTAAAAGGCTAGGGCTAACCGCGGAGTTTCACAAGATGGAAATGCCAAGCGAGTACTCGGTAAATGGTTATCTTTTAAGAGCTATTAATTCTTTCAGGATACCCAAAGAACTTAAAGAGTTTGATGGAATAATCTATTCCTCTACTGAGCATTGGTATGATGTAATTCCAGGAGCATTAATCAAAAGAAAGAATCCCCGGAGCAAATTCGCAGTAGTAGCTCATTGGGTTGCCCCACTAATAAGAACTGGAACCTCAAAAATAAACAGTATATTGTTTTACATAAATCAACGAGTAGGATACCTTTTTGGTAAGCGTTATGCAGACATCTTTTTAGCAGTATCTGAACCAACTGGAAACGATTTAAAAAGAATAGGGATACCAAAGTCCAAGATAAGAATTGTAGAAGCAGGAGTAGACTACGAAAAGATAAGAGAAATCGCATTACAGATAAAAACAAAGGATATTGAAGGAGTCTTTATGAAGAGATTTGACGGCACCAAGGGCATCTTTGATGTAATAGAGATATGGGAGCATGTAGTTTCGGAAATTCCAAATGCCACACTGATTCTGATAGGTCATGGAACTAAAGCAAACATAAACAAACTAGAAAAAATGATTAAAGAGAGGGAATTAGACGGAAATATCAGAATTATAGGTCCAATCTATAATTTCGAGACGAAATTCAAGATGCTAGCGAGAAGTAAGGTGTTCCTATTACCAAGTTACGAGGAAAACTGGGCTATTGTTATTGGGGAAGCTATGGCAACTGGGTTACCCGTAGTCTGCTACGATATCCCTGAAATAAGACCGATTTGGGGAGACAATGTCATATGGGTTCCGAAGGGAAACAAGATAGAGTTCGCTGAAAGAGTCATTGAGTTATTAAAGAATGAAGAACTTATAAAATTATATAGAAAAAAAGGGATAAATTTCGTTAAAAAATATGATTGGAAGGAGATAGCAAGAAAGGAATTTGAATACATTATCAAGACTTAGAGGTGATATAAATGGACGCTACTAAGAAGAAAGTCATAGTAATCGGATTTGATGGAGCATCCCCTTCAATAGTGAAAAAAGCCATCGATTCAAGAAAAATGCCCTACTTACAAAAGCTACTTGAGGAAAGTAGAAACTCATTAGAGAACTTAAAATCAACGATTCCAAGCTCAACAGCTCCCAGTTGGACAAGTATGATGACCGGTGTAAATCCGGGGAAACATGGAATATATGATTTCCTAGTACATGAGGGGTTCAGAAGCAGGCCCGCCAGGTACTCAGATGTAAAGAAACCCTTTGTATGGGACATTTTATCAAGATATGGACTGAAGTCTATCATCATAGGACATCCTGTAACGTATCCAGTAGCAAGAGATGACAATATAATAATGATTTCTGGCATACTGGCCCCTCAGCTAAACGAACATTCAGTGAACCCCCCTGAGCTTGTAGATACCCTAAATAAAATGGGATACATTATAGATATTGAAGATAAAATGGTATACCTTAAGTCCAGTCCATCTCAGGCTCTTGAGATATGTAATGATTCAGCACAAAAAAGAACAAAAGTGGCAAAAAAACTTCTAAAAGACTACGACTGGGACTTCAGTTTTATCCTATTCCCTGAATCAGATAGATTGCTTCACTACCATATAACAAAGGAAAACATAGTTCTCGATCATTTCAAGGTACTTGACAAGGCTATCAAGGAGCTAACCTCCATTGGTGAAGATTTAATTGTGTTCATAACATCTGACCATGGATTCATTACTATAAACAAAGTCTTAGCGGTAAATGTTCTTCTCCATATGGCAGGGTTGTGTAAGATTAAAAATAAAAAAACATCTGATATAGCGTACAAATACGGAAAGAAATTTGTTAGCAAATTCGGTTCAATACTCGCCAAGACCAAGATTTCAAAGAAAGTTTCATCAATGCTTCCGGGAGAGTACATAATAAAAGAAAAATCCAAAGCTTGGTTTACACCATATGCTGAATCAGGCATAAGAGTTAATCCATTGCTTCCTGCTGAAGAAAGGGATAGGATAATAGAAACTGCTATAGACCTTCTGAACAACCTCAAAGACCCTGAGACAGGGAACCACATAGTAAGAGCACTTAGAAAGGAAGAGGTATACTGGGGAGAAGAATCCACAAGGGCCCCTGATGTGGTCGTTATTCCATTGGAAGATTACGTTGCAACCCATATCGTGCCCGCTCAGATGGACAAGATCCTGTTCAACCCAAAGGAGATATTTCTCAAAGAGGGTGACCACGTATGTGAAGGTGCTCAAAATGGCATACTTGGAGTGTCCGGAATCTCACTTAAGTCTGGTGGAGAATACCACGTTATGGATATAGCGCCCACCCTCCTTGATATATTCAACATTCCCCTGAAGGAATTTAAATACATGGATGGACATAGCATTATAGGGGGGTAAAGGTGCCGAGGATGAAGAAAAGTATTTTTCTTTATTTTTCGATTTATGTTATGCTCGCTTTCATTGCAATACACTCCTTTCTCTCCACACCCGGAGTGCTGGGCTTAAGACAAGACTGGAGTATCCCACCGTATCCCGGACAGCTAAGGGAACGCTTTTTAGTTGGAGTGTATACCTGGAATGACATATCTTCGGTTTCAAACACTATTTACAATACAGTATTCTATTATCGCGTATGGGAATACTTCATAGCCCATGCCATCCATTTAAATGGTGAGCTGTTATCAAAGATACTACCTGCGCTTTTCATGATTATGTCAGCGATTTCGATGTATTACCTTGGAAGAATCCTCAAGTTGTCCCCTACAGCTTCGTTTATTATGGGGCTCTTCTACATGCTGACGCCTGTGATGTATAATAGGGTAATCGCCGGGTACCACTTATATAATTTCGCCTACTCTCTTTCGCCTCTGCTTTTCATGAATGTACACCTGTATTTACGCAACGGGAGAAGAAGGAGAATAATATGTGCGGGACTTCTAATGGGAGTCATCGCCGTCCAAATTCAGTTCCCCATAATGTGGTTTTTTATGATTGCATTATATTTACTAGTTTTTATTGCCTCCCAAAAGACACTAACATCTTTGATGACATCCATAAGAGTATTTGTTTACTTAGTGATATTTTTTCTTGCCCTTAACACTCACTGGATAAGTACCCTACTAATGTCATCCAACGCCCACCACTTTATCCAGAAGGAAGCCCCCATTACGTACCACGAAATAACTAACGCCCCCCGGATACTTCAAGCAATCATGATGATTGGGTATCCTCATAAGTACGACCCATATTACCTGTTCAGCTCCCATAAGCTCTCGCTCTTTGTTCTCATATCACTCATCTTTCTTGTGGGGTTTATAATTGGAGCTTCCATACTATCAAGACAAGCTAGAAATCGGGATATTAAACTGTTCTCCATTACTGTTCTCGTAATTGCGTTGTTCTTTGTTACCGCAATCAAAGGGCCTTTCCCAAGTTTGTGGAAGATTCTCTATCTTAAAATACCACTACTTTCAGCGTTTAGAGAAGTATATCACGCGATGTTTATGGTGGCATTCACATATTCTCTGCTCCTTGGATTAGCAGTAGAAGATGTCCTTGAAGCAGGAACATCCTTAAAAAGCCTGAACAAAATAATAACGCTTGCATTAATCCTGTTGGTAATAGTGTCTGGATTTCCCATTCTCAATTCATTTATGGGCCAGCTAGGAGTCATAAAATATGGAAAACCAAACGAGGAACTGTACGGGTTTCTCAAGATCTCAACCACACCATATAGGGTTCTTTATCTTCCCTCATTTTCGCCTATAAAATATCCCCAAGCTAAATGGCCAGCCACGGATCTTATGATTGAGTACAGTCCCCAGCCTACGTTCCCCCAAACGGTGAAGAGAGAATATCCAATGGAATACATTCTCGAATACTACACGGCGTCAGTGCTTTCGGATGAATACGAGATTAAAACTCTTAACAACATGCTAGGGGCACTTGGTGTTAAATACATTGTCTGCCGGAGTGGTTACGTATCCCAATACCCCTATTTTGTTCCAATGAAAAAATACCTATTAGAAGTTAATGATAGACTTAAACTCTACAAAAACTGGCTCAATACCTCCCGTCTCTGTAAGGAGTATAATTCCATTTCCCCTTTGGTGGAAAGATTTGGTAATATCTCGATATACAAGATCAAATATATCCCTTATGTATCTGTCGATAGATATCCCATTTTGGTGTCTTCTTTCAATGACATTCCCCTCATAATCGGGATCACCCATAGGAATATCCCAATAGTGTTAACAAGCACTCTCTTATATCCCAGAGCTGAAGATATAATTAACATGACCCCCGTGGTAGTATTTAGAAATGCGTCTCAGATTGAATGGGAGAATATACTTTATTCAAAAGGAGCATTATTTATTGCACTGAGCAGTCAAAACACCAAGCCAGATGAATCATGGGCAACTGACATTCTCAGCTGGTATGTAAACCCAGAGATAGCTATAGCTCCCGTCTATGGGGGTAACACCGTAATAACATGGGCCAATTACGTAGTCCCAAAAAAGATACAAAACAGCGAAATCAACATATCCCCCATTACATCATGGGAATTTAATACTGCAGGAGATTTAAAAGAATGGATGAAATATACCAAAACAATCCAATTCAACTCAAGACTAACCCTGAGTATATCTGATGGATCATTACAAGTCCAGTTATGGAACTCAACATGGGGATGGAAGATGATAAAGTCCCCGTTAATACCCATAACGTACGGACATGTTTATGAGTTTGTATTCCGCATCCGTGGAGATAATGCATTTGGAGTAAATGCATACATTAGGGAATACAACTCAAATAAAAAATTGATAAAAGACTCCTTTCTGTTTTATCCATCCATTGGAAGTGGAACGTTTCAGTGGAAGACTATAACTTTATACTATACTCCCAAAAATATTACCACAAGATATTTACAACTTCAAATCTGGTATGGGAGCAAGACTCCACTTCCCCTTCCCAATACGATATGGATAGATTATGTAAAAGTATATGACATTACAAAGTACGTAAGGCATGTAACACTCGATATACCCTTTAGCATTCGTAGAGATGGAAAATACAAACTGTTTGTACTATATTTCAAAAATTCAAATGGAGGTGAAATAAAAGTATGCATTGACCATAAAGAATGTAAAGTACTAACGACATACATCACCCAAGAGTCCTTCTCATGGACAAATCTAGGTACTTTTAATCTATCATCTGGTAAACATGTTATAACATTAGAGAACATTAGAGGTTTCAATGCAGTTAATTTATTTGTATTGGTTTCTGAGGACGAGTATTATAAAGCAAGAAAAGATGTGGAAAAGCTATTGCAAAACAAAACTATAGTGTATCTATTTGGAGCAGAATCTGGTCTATACAGGGAAAAAGCTGAGGTCATAAGAGACTTCAATGAAAGCAATGGGGAGGCTGTGAAATTCAAAGACAATGGCAAAGCGTGGCAGAATGTGGAGCTTGTAAAGAATGGCACTTATAAAATTGCATTAAAGGGTATAGGTACATTTAATATATCCATAGGAAACTACAGCTATATCCTGACTTCAAATAATTTGAAGTTCAAATACACTCCAACTTTCTATTTAAGAGATGGAGAGTACAAATTAAAAATCGTCCCCCTATCAAAGAATGCAATTTTAGATGTTGTCTGGCTCTACTCCACTAACAGCCCAAATGAAACACTCCAAGACATCTTCAAAACCAACGAAAACCCCGCCACAGTCCAAAACTATACAAAAATCAACCCAACCCTCTGGAAGGTCAAAGTCAATGCAACAAAGCCATTCATGTTAACTTTTGCCGAATCCTATGATCCGCTGTGGGAAGCAAGGGTTTACAAGGCTGGGAAATTGGTGGAAAAAGTCTCTCCAGTTCCAGTATATGGAGTAATAAATGGCTTTTGGATTAACCAGACGGGAAACCTCGAAATAGTCTTAAGATACACTCCACAGGACTGGTTCGAAAGGGGATTAATAATCTCCTTAACAACCTTCATCTTGAGCATATTTTACATCTTCTACGACTGGAGGAGGGAGAAGGGCGACAGGTGGGCGAAGAGGCTCGAAAAGAAGATAAAAGACATGGTAACATCTCTCAAAAGCAGAATCGGAGGAGTGCTAAGGAGATGAAAGATAAAGCCATACTCCCCATGTTGCTCCTTATGCTCACCCTCCCCTTAGTCACCTCCGGATGGGTTGGACACGGGGTCACGGTCAGCGAAAAAGGCAACATAATAACTGCGGTATCAAATGGAACCGGGTTTCACACTCTGGTTTCACCAATGATGCCAGCAAAAGTAACGTGGAACTGCTCG
>Ga0256833_1002262_pt1 | contig 13718 bp, 15 predicted proteins | sample 356284metaG_FD_190535 | JGI IMG/M metagenome (GOLD analysis project Ga0256833, IMG submission 190535) | Hydrothermal vent microbial communities from Mid Atlantic Ridge, Atlantic Ocean - 356-284 | ecosystem: Environmental > Aquatic > Marine > Hydrothermal vents | place: Atlantic Ocean: Mid...
AGTGTTATTACCCGGCTATTTCTTTTCCTTTCCAGACGGCGGATAAGATTTTCTCTTGTCCTTTGGAGCTGTATTTTGGAAAGCCAAGGTTGAAGAAAAACAAAGATAATAAGGAGCCACCACATTAAATTCAAAAGGGCTCCTATGGGGTCAACGTAATACATTCTTTGAACCTCCTTTTAAACTTGAAAATTAAAACTCCAAAGAAAAATTGTTCAACGGAATGTTCCAATCAAAGCGGATTTTTAGATTTGTAAGAGTAAACTTTCTAAGTTCTTCTTCAATTTCTCTCCTTAAAGGGTTAATTTTCAGAATGATTTCTTCTGTATATATGTCGGGTAATTTTTCAAGAATTTCGTAAACCATCAATTGGTCCCTTTTTAGAATCGTTCCACAAACGGAATTGTATGAACCTAATCTCTCTTTAATTGAAGGACTCCTTCTAGGACAGATTAATTCTAAAAGACCTCCATTTGTATATCCCAAAATTTTGCATCCCAAAGGGGCTAGGTGTTTCTTTAATTCTTGTTTAAGGTTGTTATCTTTTTTTAAACCTGCCGGGTCGATAATTACAGTTCCACCTATTTGGTTTAGTTTTAAATAATTAACTACCGCATTTACAGCATTTCTATTTAATTCACTTTTATTCCAATAACCATTTATATCTATGGTAGTTATTCCTCCCGCTGTGCTAATTAATAGGAAACCACCGTTAAATGGAACTTTTTTTTCAAAAACAGCTGTAGCCAATTTGGATATTTCTACCTCCCTAAGAAATCTTTTCAAACCTTTTTCCTCACATTGGATATCTAAAGGGAAAAGTTCCTTTAAAGTTTTTAATCCATTGCATAGGTCTTTTGAAGGAACGATAACCTTTCCACCGCAAGATTTTAAAAGCAGAGTGTAAACCCCCTTCCAAAGTAGAGGAAGTTTTAACTTTCCTTTTCGAAGAAGGGAGAGAAAGTGTTCTGCAAGCGGTAAATGTTTTAAACAGAGTGGAGGGTTATAAACATTTAAAGAAACCTTCCACCGCGAGGTCCAATTTTTAAACTCCTTAAAAAACCTTTTTTCTTCTAAAAAGTAAACCTTACTTTTGTCGTTTAAAACAATTGAACACCCGCAAAATGGAATAAATATATTTGCTGAAACTAATGAAGGTTTTCCTTCAAAACTTTCTCTAGCAATTTGAAAAAGTGCTGTATCTCCAACCTTTAAATTTTTAGAGTGCTTAAAAGGCAAAAAAAAATCGCCAAAAGGTGGCACTTCAACAAAAAAACCTTCTAAAGTAGGTTCCCTTCTTATCACCTTTCCCACCAAGAGGGAATAAACAGGAGGTTCCTCCAGGGGGGTAAATAAGGTTTCAACACCGAAAGGAGTTTTTTCTACTTCCCATATGCCAAAGGAAAAGGGTATGCGATAAATACCCATAGGAGTTTTAACTTTAAAAACCTCCTTCAAGGGATTTTAAAATCTATCCCGTAGGGAACAAGCTTTTAGCTGAAGCGACGGAACCCTTTATATCTAAAGAAGGTAAGTTCAGGATTTAATCTTTTTTTATGTCCAACCATTTGGAGAATTTCATTAGAAATAAAATAGTCCTGTTGAAGGATATCTGTAAAGACATACATCCTTCTATAGAAGGAAATTTGAAATATCTGCTTGAAAGGTTGGAAAATCCATTTTTAATAACCGTTTTTGGAGAGGTAAAAGCGGGTAAAAGTTCCTTTATAAATGCCCTTCTAAAAATTCCTGACCTTTGTAGGACCGATGTAGATATTTGCACCGATAGAATTTATTTGCTCAAATACTGTTCCAAGGAAGGAAAGAGAAAAATAGACGAACTTACGGAGGAAATATGTATAAATAATCCCCTTTTGAAGGGGATTACTATTGTCGATACTCCCGGTATTAATTCGGTTTTGGAACACCATACCTATATAACAGAAAATTTTCTACCCAAAAGTGATGCAATTTTGCTTATTTTAGAAGCGGATAATCCACATACCAAACCTATTTGGGATTGGGTAAAGTTAATTTCAAAAAAATTCGGTAAAAAACTAGTTTTCATACTGCAAAAAAGTGACCGCCTAACTTCCGAACAGTTGGAGCGGATTATAAAAAGGGTTAAGGATTATGCCCGCGAAAGCGGGGTTGAAAATCCTGTAATATTTCCCGTTTCGGCTCTTAGGGAACTTCAAGACGAAAAGGGTAGCGGTTTCGATAAGTTAAGAAACTACCTTCGCGAAAATTTCACCGGAGAAGCCCAAAGAAAGCTAAAGCTGGAGGGTATTAGAAAGGAACTTATAAACCTATACGAGGAATGTTTAAAGCGGGTAAACAACCTGATCGTGGAAGCAGAAAATTTAAAATCCAACCTAGAAGAGACTTTGAATTTAATAAAGAAAAAGAAGAAGGAGGCGGATTCCTACAAAAAACTTTTAGAGGATTCTGTGGATAGCTACATTAAAAGGTTGTCCAAAGAAATTCTGTTCCAAGTGGAGGAAATTTCAATAATAGATTTGACCTTTAGAAAGGGTAGGGTAAAAAAATTAATAAGCCAGATAGAGGAAAATTTAAAAGGTAGCCTGAAAAGGTTTATCGAAAATGAACTTATTCCAAAAATTGAACTGTTTGAGGAGGGTTTCCTAAAAGGGGCTGTAGAGGAATTTTCCAAACGGAGGGAGGAATTTAAAAGTTTCCTTAAAAAGGTTGGAAAAGGTAAAATTGACCGCCAAAGATTAACCGGTTTAGCCCACCGTTTTACAGGAACGGCGGAAAATATAAAACTACCCTCCACTGAAGGAGTAATAGCCTTTGTAGGGACCTCCCTTACCGCGGGCATACTTTTGACCTTGTTAAGTAGTTCTTTTATTGTCGATATTACCGGCGGTGTGATAAGTGCTTTGGGCCTTCTAATTGGTTCTACATACCTTCTTAGAAGTAAAAGACAACTGGAGAGGAAAATTGAAGAAATCCTATATAAGGAACTGGGAGAGAAATTAAAAAGGGAAATCTCAAATCTCTTGGAGGAAAGGTTAATGAAAACCCTCGGAGTGATGGAATCTTATCTCAACGATAGGTTAAAAATTCTTGATAACCAACTAGAGGAGCTTAAAAAAATTAAAAACCTTTTGGAGAAAAATTTGGTTGAACTAAAAAAGGTAGAAATAGATTGAATTTTCCCTTTTAAAGGTTTAATTCAATAACAATAGATGGCCTTAACCTTGGATTACGATATAGAGAGGCTTTTATACCTTCACCAAATTTCCAAAAGGGATAGGGAAAGAATAAAATTTCTTAGAACCTTTTTAGGACAATATAAAAAGGAATTGACCAACCTCGTAGCAGATACACTTTACAAATTCCCCGAACTTAGGGAGTATCTTACCCCTTCAACTATCGAAGAATTTAAAAAACTTTTTGAAGAGTGGTTTGATAGGCTTTTAGAGGCAAATTACAATTCGAGCTATTTGAACTATCTTCTATCGGTGGGAGAAAAATTTTTCAACTACGGTTTTTCGCCCCACCACATAATTGTGCTGATGGATTTTGTTAGAAATTATCTGAATAGCAGAATTATTGAGCATATAAAGGAACTTGATAGAGATGAAGAGATAGAAAAATACAGAGCAGCTTTAAAATCATTGAATAAAGTTTTAGATTTAAACCTTGACATCATAATTTCCCACTACGTAGATGTTGAAACCAAAAAGCTGTTGGAATTAGGGAAGATATGGCGTTTAATAATTGGTGCCGCTCAGAAATTCGGCCTGCTGTTGGATATATCTATATTGGCCGGGCTAGCTTTACTGGCTTTTTTCATCATTTTTCTCTTTATCAGCGATATAACCCATATTTTTGGTGGAGGTATAGCCCACGGTATCATCGCCGCCCTCGGTGATTTGCTAATACTTTGGACCATATTAGAGCTTCTAAACAGTCAGATTAAATTTATGTTGGGAGGAGATTTTGCTATATCTTCCTTCGTTAGTGTTGCTTTAGCAGCTACTATAAGGGAAGCGTTGATAGCCTCATTGCAGCACGGAAAACCTATAGAGTTTAAACTCGCTTTGGCTTTAATCATCTTTGTTTTAGGAGTGGTGTTTGGTATAGTCAAATGGTTTGAAATTAAAAGTTCTAAGAAAAGGGCGATAGTCTCCTAACTTTTAACGAGAGAACCTACTTTCTCTCCTTTTACGGCTTTTACCAAATTATCCGCTTCAAAAATATTGAGAACCATTATTGGAATATTGTTTTCCTTTGCCAGTGTTAGGGCGGTGGAATCCATAACTTTAAGGTTCCTATTTAAGGCTTCCATATGGGAAATTTCTTCAATTTTCTCCGCTTTAGGGTTTTTCTTCGGGTCGTCGGTATAGATACCGTCAACTTTTGTAGCTTTTATTATTACGTCAGCTTTAATTTCTGCTGCTCTCAGAGCCGCTGCCGTGTCGGTAGAAAAGAAAGGATTACCTGTTCCTGCTCCAAAAATTACAACCCTTCCCTTTTCCAAATGTCTAATAGCTCTTCTTCTTATGTAAGGTTCGGCCACCGCACGAATTTCCAAAGCGGATAAAACCCTTGTAGGAATTTGAGCTATATTTTCCAAGGCGTTTTGTAAGGCGAGAGCGTTTATTAAGGTTGCAAGCATACCCATATAATCACCGGTAGCCCTATCTATACCTATATCGGTTCCTTGAATACCTCTAAAGATATTTCCACCGCCAACCACTATGGCTATTTGAACACCTTCATTGTAGACTTTCTTTATTTCATTTGAAATATATCTTAGAAAGTTAGGGTCTATTCCCTGGCCCTTTACACCTCCAAAAGCCTCGCCCGAAAGTTTTAAAAGAATTCTTTTGAACTTATTTCCCATCGAGAGGGGAAAATTGTAAACAATGGACAACTTACGTAGGTTTTGGTTTCAAATTACTTCCTCCCGCGAAAGTGCAGGGTTGGTTATAGCTTTCCTAACATTGTTTACCGTATTTTTACCCCACTTCCTTTTTATATTCGTTATATTTAAGCTCGCCTACTTTTTCGGTTTGGAATTGGAAAAAATCCTCCAAAGGAAACTTTTAAGAATAGTTCCTATTGTAGGTTTGGTAGGTTCTTTAATTTCACCTTTTGCAGGAGTATTGTTTATATTCTTGACCGCTTTGGGCTTTAGCTACTTCAATGTCCGCTTAAGGGGTTATTACAGTGCCGATATTTTCAACCGGTTTGTGGAAGATATATTTGCCGGAATCTATATAAGTTTTTCCCTGGATGCTTTAATCCGCATTAAAGAATATTCCACACCCCTTTTATTATCCTTGGTCCTTTCAATATGGGCAGCCGATACAGCTGCCTACTATGTGGGCAAGAAATTTGGAAAAACTCCCTTTGCCAGGTTGTTGTCTCCTTCCAAAACCTTTGAAGGATTTTTAGGCGGTTTAATAGCTGGAACTCTAGTAGGAACGGTATCTTCAACCTATTTCGGTTTGGAATTTAATTCTCCCCTTCTTTGGACAACAGTTGTTTTGATTTCTGTTTTGGGAGATCTATTTGAAAGTTTTATAAAACGCTCTTTTGGAGTTAAAGATAGTTCTAACCTTTTAGGTAGCCACGGCGGACTTCTCGACCGTTTTGATGCCTTACTTTTTGCCGCGTTAGCTTTAGCTTCTTTCCTAAAGTTTTAAAGATTAAATTTTTATTTTCTTTTGAAAATGTTTTTTTATGTCCGTTGACCTTTCTATAGAGCTTTGGGGTATTAAATTCAAAAACCCGGTTTGGGTAGCTTCGGGAACCTTCGGCTACGGTTTGGAAGCAAATGAAATATACGATATATCCCAGTTAGGTGCGGTAGTTTTAAAAGGTCTTTCTTTAAAACCCCGTGAAGGAAATGAACCTCCCAGAATAGTTGAAACTTACTGCGGAATGTTAAATGCTATAGGTCTTCAAAACCCCGGAGTGGAAAGATTTTTAAAAGAGATCTATCCTAAATTGGAAAGAATAGATACCCACTTTGTGGCCAATGTATTTGATGAAACCGAAGAAGGTTATATTGAAGTTATAAAAAACCTTGAGGGAGCTTCAAAAATAGTAGCATACGAGCTGAATGTTTCCTGTCCAAATGTAAAAAAAGGAGGAATGATATTTGGCCACGATGAAAAAGTTTTATCCTCCCTTGTTGAAAAAGTTAAAAAGGTTTCAACTAAACCGGTAATAGTAAAACTTTCCCCAAATGTGGGAGATATAAAAAAATTTGCAAGGGTCTGTGTGGAAGCCGGGGCTGACGGTATATCTCTGATAAATACTTTGCTGGCTATGAAAATTAATGTCGAAAAAATGAAGCCGGAGCTTTCCATAAAAACCGGTGGATTATCGGGACCTGCAATATTACCTATAGCGGTTCGAATGGTTTACCAGGTCTACGAGGAGATAGAAAATGAAATTCCTATTATAGGAATGGGAGGTATCTCTACGATAAATGATGCGCTTGAGCATATTCTTGCAGGGGCCTCGGCTATTCAAGTTGGCACTGCCAATTTTTACGATCCTTTGGCTCCTATAAAAATCATTAAGGAACTTCGGGAATTTTTAGAAAAAAAAGGCTTTTCAAGGTTTGAACAGATAATAGGAAGGGCCCATACTTCTTAGAAAAAATTGAATGACCTGTCGGTGAAACTTTTTTTAAATTAAAACCTCCAATGGTAAGGCAAACGGGAATAAAAATTATTGCAAAGAACAAAACCGCTCCGCGGGATTACGAAATTTTGGAAAGGTATGAAGCCGGTATAGTCCTATTGGGACCTGAAGTCAAGGCTTTAAGAGAACACCCTAACGTATCTTTTAAAGATAGCTTTGTAAAAATAGTAAAAGGAGAAGCTTGGTTATATAACCTCTACATACCTCCTTATCGCCACAATACATTGATGAAAATAGATCCTTTAAGAACAAGAAAACTACTTCTCCATAAAAGGGAAATTAAACGTTTGGCAGGTAAAGTTGAACAGAAAGGGCTTACAATTATTCCACTATCTCTCTACTTTAAAAATGGAAAAGTTAAAGTTGAAATAGCGGTAGCCAAAGGTAAGAAAAAAGTTGATATCAGAAAAGAATTAAAAGAAAAAGCTTTAAAACGAGAACTTGAAAGGCAATTCAAGGGTAAATTTAAACTTTAAAGGTATTTGCTCAATATAATTTTCAAGACTTCCTCTATATTTTCCCTATTAAGTTCCAAATTGTGGGTTTTAAAGAAATTCTCTATTTCTAATTTAATTTTTTTTCTTTCCTCTAGAGGTAATTGTTTTAAAATTCCTCCAATAGAAGAGGGTTTTTGATGTTCCATTGCAAGGTAAACCTTTGAAAAATTTTTTCCTTTTTTCAATTTTTCAAAAAGATTTTTGCACCTTAGTAGGGAGCTTTTCTCCCTCTCGCTTGGAGGGATCACCTCTTTATAGCACCTTTCAAAGGTTTTCTTTATCTCCTCTTCGGGAAACTCCTTTAGGAGCTCTTTTAAAAATTGGACCTCTTTGGGAGATAAAAAATGCCCTCGACCTTTCAACTTTAAAAGGAACTTGTAAAGGGAGGAAAAGGACATTTAAAGGATAGATTACTCGACTTCGGAGCTGTCGCGGTCGAGCTCCGCATACTTTTCCGACATCTTCATAGCTTCCTCAAAGAGCCGTTTTTCGCTCTCTTCGATGGTTTCGACAGCCTTTCTTTCTTCTACAACTTCGCCCTCGGCCTCGCGGCGTTTTTTACCTTCAAGAACGGCGTCTGCAATTTTGGAGGTGAGAAGCCTAATAGATTTAATAGCGTCGTCATTTCCGGGAATGGGATAGTCGATTAGGTCGGGATCGCAGTTGGTATCGGCAATGGCAACTATTGGAATAGCCAACTTCCTTCCTTCGGAAACAGCAATATGCTCCCTTACGGTGTCGACAATCCAAAGAATATCGGGGATTCTTTGCATTTCCTTAATACCGCCGTAGAGCTTTTGGAGTTTGAGTAGTTTCCTTCTTAGTTTGGCAACCTCTTTTTTGGGAAGGATTTCAAAAACTCCCTCTTCCTCCATCCTTTCGAGGAGCTTGAGTTTGAGAATCGATTTTCTAACCGTTTTGAAGTTGGTTAAAAGTCCACCGACCCACCTTTCGTTTACGTAAAAGGCTCCGCACCTTTCGGCCTCTTCTTTGATAATCTGTTTGGCCTGCTTTTTGGTTCCCACAAAGAGAATTTCCGCACCTTTGGCAACTTCGTTAACGATGAAGTTGTAAGCCTGCTCGAGCGCCTCTACGGTTTTGGTGAGGTCGATGATGTGGATACCGTTGCGAACCCCGTAGATGTAGGGTTTCATTTTGGGGTTCCAACGGGACTTGGAGTGTCCGAAGTGAACACCCGCCTCTAAGAGTTCCTTCATAGATACTACAGCCATCTTTTACCTCCTCGGGTTAGTTTTTCCTTCCCGCCGTAGGCAATCCCCAAAGTGGGGACACCCGAGGTTTTGGGCCCTTACAATCCCCCTAAAAGGGACGAGGGCAAAACCCAAACCGCGGGAAGGTTTTTGAAAAAATTAAATTTTATACCGATGCAGGTTGAGGTTCTATACTTTGCCCTTGTTAGGGATTTGGTAGGTAAGGATAGGGAACTCATAAAGTTTACCGGTAAAACTACCTCCGACCTTAGGAAGCTTCTTGAACACAAATACCCTCAAATCGGTAAGGTTTTAAAGGTAAGTAGAATTGCCGTTAATGGTGAATATTACGAAGGGGAACTGAAAGAGGGAGATACTGTCGCAATTATCCCCCCCGTGAGCGGAGGTTAATTACTCTCCCTTTGTAAGGCGTTCCAAAAGCTCCTTTACCGAAATTATTCCCTGCTCCTTTAGACGATAACCGTTTGCTCCGCTTATAAAGACCCCTTCTTCAACATCGCCGAGGTAGGCGGCCCCGAGGCGGTCGGCTATGCAAAAGCCCACTTTCTTTGCCTCCTCACCGTGGTTGCAGGGAACCACGCAGTTGGAAACGCAACCTTTCCAACCGTTGTAGCCGCTTAAAAGTCTCTCTATAAATGGAGTTTTTACAACCCTTAGAGGGAAACCCACCGGCGACTTTAGAAGGATTATGTCCTCTTTTTCGGCATTTAAAAGGAGCCTTTTGTAAACATCGGGCGCGTCGCACTCGTGGGTTGCTATAAAGCGGGTCGCAATTTGAACGCCGGCCGCACCCATCCCCATAAATTTGTCGATATCCTTTTTATCCCAAACCCCTCCGGCCACTATTACCGGTATGTCGCCCCACTTTTTGGCTTCCTCCAAAACGGAAGGTAGAAGGTTTTCCAGTTGGTTTTCCGGTTTGAAACAATCCTCGTATTTAAAACCTTGGTGTCCACCGCTTAAGGGTCCTTCCAAAATCACCGCATCGGGAAGGCGGTTGTATTTTTTCTTCCAAGTTTTGGCTATAAGCCTTAAGGCCCTTGCGGAGGAGACAATCGGAACCAAAGCCACATCGGGGTAATCCTTTGCGTATTCGGGAAGTTTTAATGGCAAACCCGCACCGGTAATAATAAGTTTGGCCCCCGCCTCGCAGGCTGCCTTTACCAATTCGCCGTAATTGGTTACCGCATATAGGATATTTACACCGATAACAGCATCTTTAGAGCCCGCTATATCGTAGGCCATCTGAATTATCTTTTTGAGGGCTTTGGGAGAGTTGGTATTGTGCTCCCCGAGGGGGCGGCCGAACCTATCCCTCTTTACCAGTTCGGGAAATCTATAGCCGGTTCCAACGGCGGAAACAACTCCTATAGCTCCCTCTTTGGCAACGCTACCGGCAAGCCTTTCCCACGAAAGGCCGACCCCCATCCCCCCCTGAATTATCGGAATAGGAACTTCCCATTTACCTATCTTTAAAGGTTTAAGTTGCATAAAATGAATCCTCCCAAAATTTTCCTCATTCATTTTAATAGGAAAATTTCAGGTTAAAACTTAGCAAAATCGTCTGCTGCAAGGTAGGTGCTCTTGTTAACCGGGATAAACCCACCCGAAGATTTGTATCCTTTGATGCGGAATATTTATAAGGTTCTGTTCTGGAAAATTTTTTCTGCGTTTTGGGCGGTATCCTCAAACATTTTTAAAATCCGCTCGTAGGCTTCTAACAATTTTTTTCCCTCATCGGTTAAAAGTGTTCCTTTCCCCCTTAGGCGGACAAATAGCTTTTTCCCAAACCTTTTTTCGGTCAACTTTATATAGGAATGGGCCTTTTTATAAGAAATTTTTAAATTCTCTGCCGCCTTTCGAATGGAACCTGTTTTATCAACCTCTTTGAGTAAAAGGTATTTACCATAACTCAATAAAGGTTCTCCATCTTTTTCTATCCAAACCTTGTAGCGGATTTTCATTTTTCGTTATCCATTTTCCAGTTGATTTGTTTGAGGAAACTTTTTACTTGCTCCTCATTTTGGAGTAGGTCATCTACTATATTTTCCAGTAATGTTAAATAGACCTCTTCCTTTCCTTCCTTTTCCGCCAAATTTTTAATTTTCTCCCACGCACTGGTTCCCGAAAAACTTTCATCTAAGATCTGTTCTATTTGTTTATTCAGTTCCTCTTTGCGGTTTTTATTCACTTTTTAAACCTCCAATAGGAATTTTTTTAAATCCTCCACTCTGTGGAATGTAATATCACCCTGTAAGTTTTCCTTTTGGTGGTCGGGAGTAAAACTACAGTGAACATAAATTAAATTTGAATCACCGTATTGGGTCTTATAACCTTCCGCCATCAATTTATCGGAAATGGTATCTCCAAAATAGTATTTTTCTTCTTGCCCAGCAGCTCCCAGTTTTTCTAGCGTATACTTTAACGCGTAAGGATTTGGCTTTCTGAGAGATATATCGCTCAAAGTATCATCATGAACAATCACATCAAACTTATCTAAAAGGTTGAACTTTTTGAAAGTGTAAATCACATCTTCTTTGGGTCTACCTGTTAAGACACCGAGGCGATATTTTTTTCTTTTGAGCCATTCAAAGATGAACGGTTCAATTAAAAGCCTTTCGTTGTCCTTAATTTTATCAAAGAACCTTATAAAGGTTTCGGTTATCTCTTCAACCGTTAAAGGGATACGATAGAGTTCCCTCAACTTATGGGCTACCGCATTTTTATATTCCTTGGAAAGCTCAACTATTTTTTCAAAAGGAACATTCCACTTAAAGTAAGCCACTATCGCATACGAAACGTAGTAATCGTTATTTATTCCGAACTTAAATTTTAGTTCCTTTATCTGTTCCAACGGTATTTCTTTTCCCAAGTAGTGCTCAACTGTCTTTTTTATAGCAACATGGTAGGTTTGGGAGACATCAACAATAACACCGTCAACGTCAAAAACTAAAACTTTCTCCATTGGAGGTCTATTTAAGGTTATTTTTAACGCAAATCGGAAAAAAGTGAACTATTCCACATCTCCGATACGGAGTCTTAACCTGCAATTTTCCTATAAAAGTGGAAACCTTTAAGTGGAACTTAGTTTTTTTCCAAAACTCTTAAACCGTCAAGAATTTTTAAATATTCCTCCGGAGGTTCGGCATTAAATTCCATCCATTTTTCGGTTCTTGGATGGTAAAAACCCAAATGGTAGGAAACAAGCCAGAAACTATCCTTCGGTAGGAAATCCACCAAACTCCGGACCTCCTTTGGGAGTCTAGAAACTTTAAAACCGTAGGTAGTATCTCCCCATATAACACTACCCAAGCTTTTTAAATGAACCCTTATTTGGTGGGTTCGCCCCGTATATATTTTGATATCCAACAAAGAAGATAAGCCCTTCGGGAAATTTTCTTTAATCCAGTATTCGGTTTTTGCCTCCCGCGCCTTTGGAGAAAAGACAGAAAATTTCTTTCTATCGGAAACACTTCTTCCTATAGGTAAATCTATAATCCCGTGTGCTTCTTTAGGAGGTGGGGTAATTAAAGCCAGATACCTCTTGTCGGTTATCCTATCGTGAAACTGTTGAGACAACTTTCTGTGGGACTCATCATTCTTTGCTACAACCATCAACCCGGCGGTTCCCTTATCCAATCTGTGGACTATTCCCGGTCTATCGCTACCACCCACCGTAGAAAGCTCCTTAAAGTGATATAAAAGCGCGTTTACCAAGGTTCCGCTCTCATAACTCGGAGAAGGATGAACCACCAATCCGGGAGGCTTGTAAACTACCGCAAGGTCCTTATCTTCATAGATAACCTTTAAAGGAATTGGTTCCGGCTTTAGTTCAACCTTTTGAGGTTCCGGTATAGCAACCTCCACAATTTGGCCCCTTTTCAATTTCTTTGAAGGTTTTTTTATTTCAATACCATCGACCTTTACAAAACCTTCCTCTATAAGAGAGGCAATATAACTTCGCGAGAACTCCGATAGGAAGTTATGCAAAAACTTATCCAAACGTTGATTTTTATAATCCTCACCCACTTTAAAGGTGTAGGTTTCCAAAATTTTTCCCATTTAAGGGATTTTAAAATTAGGTTCTTGAAAAAATTTAGGCTTTTATCTTTCGGTTATAGATTTTGAAAATCTAAAAGTAAAAAGAAAGAAAAGCATTAAATATCAAAGTAGAGTTCAAACTCGAGAGGATGAGGAGTAAATCTCAATGCATCAATTTCGGCTCTTTTAGATTCGAGCCATAGTTCAATAAAGTCTTCAGTAAATACATCACCTTTGAGTAAAAATTCGTAATCATTTTCGAGAGCTTTAAGAGCTTCCTCGAGAGAACCGGGCAAGGTGGGTATACCTTCGAGCTCTTCGGGAGGTAGGGAGTAGATATCCTTATCGAACGGTTCGCCGGGGTCGATTCTGTTTTCAATACCGTCTATGGCGGCCATCAAGATTGCGGCGAACGCCAAGTAGGGGTTGGAGGTTGCGTCGGGGAACCTTACCTCTATACGTTTAGCTTTGGGGCTTTGGGAATACATAGGAATCCTTATAGCGGCGGAACGGTTCCTTGCAGAGTAGGCGAGCCTTACGGGTGCTTCGAATCCGGGAACGAGCCTGTGGTAGGAGTTGATGGTCGGGTTGGTAAATGCAGCTATAGCCCTACCGTGTTTGATAATACCGCCGATAGCCCAGAGGGCTACTTCGGAAAGTCCGGCGTATCCGCTTCCGGCAAAGAGGTTTTCGCCGTTTTTCCAAATCGAAAAGTGGGTGTGCATTCCGGAACCGTTGTCGTTGGGGAGAATTTTTGCCATAAAGGTGGCGTATTTGCCGTGTTTTGCGGCTACGTTCCTTACAACGTATTTGTATTTAAAGAGTTTATCCGCCTGGTTGAGGAGGCTGTCGTATCTTATATCGATTTCGGCCTGTCCGGCTGTGGCAACCTCGTGGTGATGAAGCTCCACGGTAATGCCGAGCTGCTCAAGAATTTCAACCATTTCATTGCGGATTTCCATAGTTTTGTCGAGCGGCGGTGCGGGGAAGTATCCTCTTTTGTGAGGTATCTTGTAGCCGGTTCCGTCTACACCCCTGTTCCACCAACCTTCCTCGCTATCAACCCTCCAGTAGGCGTAGTTGGGGCCAACTTCGAAAGCAACGCTGTCGAGGATAAAGAATTCCGCTTCCGGTCCGAAGTAGGCGGTGTCGCCGATTCCACTCTCTTTGAGGTACTTTTCCGCCTTTTGGGCAATATAACGGGTATCCCTCTTATACCTTTCGCCGGTAACGGGGTCGTAGATATCGCAAATTAAAA
>Ga0256833_1002263_pt1 | contig 13712 bp, 16 predicted proteins | sample 356284metaG_FD_190535 | JGI IMG/M metagenome (GOLD analysis project Ga0256833, IMG submission 190535) | Hydrothermal vent microbial communities from Mid Atlantic Ridge, Atlantic Ocean - 356-284 | ecosystem: Environmental > Aquatic > Marine > Hydrothermal vents | place: Atlantic Ocean: Mid...
CCCATGAATCCCAGGGTGTCGTGAGGTGAGTTGTAAATCCTTCCGGTGAAGATATTGAGCCAGTCTCCATCTGCGTATATCCCCGTGATGTAGTTGAAGGGGATATCTCCGTAGAAGTGGGGAATCCAGTCGGGATACGATACCAGCCCTATGCCCTTGCTGTTCTTACCCACAGCATCCCCCAGCCAGTAGAAGAGGGATATGAGAAGGCCCTCCCTGTGGGGCACTATGAGATAGGGGGATGGATACATGTACTCTATGGTGAGGTTTCCATCGTAGAGTTTCCCCAGAAATCCCGGAGCGTATATGTCCGTGCTTCCGATGCGCAGAGAAAGGAAGAAGGTATCTGCTCTGCGCAGAAAGTAGATGACCGAATATCCCTCCATGAGGGTGGAGTCTTCCATCATAAGGCCCGCCGAAGTGCCGAGGTACATGGTGTCGTTTAAGAATTGTATGAACAGGGTGTTTCCGCTTTCCCTTACGCGGCTATAACTTGCCGGTATGTCCAGAAAATCCATGTGGGTGGCGATTACGCCGAGACTGTCGGCCACATACAGGGTATCCCCGTGGACTGCTATGTGATTTATGGGCCTTTGCCCGATGGGTTCTATGCGTTCCATTTCCACCAGCCGGATGCGGTCGTCGGAGAACTGCGGCGTGCCCCTGGTATCTATATCCATGATCCACCCGTCGGAGTAGATGAGCAGGTGGGTTTTATAGGTTGTGGCTCCTTTTACCCGCTCCATGCTCGATACGGGCAGGGAAGGAGCCGGATAGAGGACTATGTCTCCATTCGAGATGTAGCCAATACCACCGGTTGTTGTGAACCAGATTACCCCTGCGAGGGTATCGACGGACAGTGCCACATTGGATGGAAGCATGGAGGAAAAGTCCATCTTCTTCACCGGAAAGAGGTTCCTGTCCGTTATCAGGATGCCTCCGATGGTTGCCATGTAATACCTGTCTCCTGCCGCGGCGATGTCGTAAACCCCCGACATACTGGTCCAGTAAAGGATGGGTAGCATACAGTGGGAATTTTAATGCTCCGGTGAATCGACGGCCTGTCCCTTAAACTTCTTCCCATGAAGTCCTACACAAAGTATCTGTGGTTCAACACCGAAAAGCGCAGGGATATAATCCGGATAACCGACGAGGTTGAGGAAGCGGTCAAAGAGTCCGGAGTCAGGGAGGGACTGTGTCTGGTTTCTGCCATGCATCTGACAGCGGCTGTGATCATACAGGACAACGAGCCGGGCCTCTGGGAGGATATGTGGGAGTGGCTCGAGAGGCTGGCCCCCTTCAGGGAGAATTACAGGCATCACAGAACAGGGGAGGACAATGCAGATGCCCATCTGAAGAACCTTCTGGCCCATCTTCAGGTGGTGCTTCCCATAACCGATGGCCGGCTGGACCTGGGGCCGTGGCAGGAGATCTTCTATATGGAATTCGATGGCCAGAGGCCAAAGAGGGTGGTTATAAAAATCATAGGGGAGTAAAGCGGTTTCCCGTGCTCCCCTTTATAATTTTGCCATGATGGTTTTTCTATTCGTGCTCACCTGGAATCCCGCTTTCCGCTTATCTCTGGGAGATCTGGGGGATGTTCCGGAATTCATGGCGGGTCTGGACTTTAACAGCGGCAGGGGTGCCCTTTCCGTGGAGCTGGGGAGGGTTGTTTCCGGCACCATCGCCGATTCATCCATTCCCGGGATCCTTGCGGAGGGGGGAGTGGGGGATACGATTTCGAATAGGGCAATCACCACATACAGTTCTATCCTTACCATGTCCCTCCGGTATGCCCTCTTGAATTTCGATGGATACAGGCTTTATGCCGTTGCGGGTGCAGGGTTTCAGAGGCCCGGTGTAAATGTGGAGAATCCTCCTGCCGTCGGTGATGACCTGACATATACTGTGGGACTGGGAGGGGATGCCGGTGCGGGGAGGATGCTGAAGGGGGACTTATGGAACAGGGTCCGCTTTTTCCTCGAATTGAAGCTCTATCTCATGAAGGTTCCCCTTTCCGTGGATGCGCCGGATTACGAATGGAGAAATGTTCCCGACTGGAAGGTGGGGATGACCCTGGCATTTTAGAATGTTATCTTCTGCTTATTTTTACGCCCTGTCTGCGGTCATCCTGTGGTCCACTGTGGCCACTGCCTTCAAACTGACCCTCCGGTACATCGACCCCATCAGCATGCTCTTCTGCTCCTCTACTGTGGCATCCATCGTCCTGTGGGTTCTGTGTATTCTAAGGAGGTCATGCGGTTTTTCCGGTGTATGGCTCAGGAAATCTCTCCTCATGGGATTTCTCAACCCATTCCTTTACTATCTGGTGCTCTTCGATGCCTATCACAGACTTCCGGCCCAGATTGCCCAGGCCATAAACTACACCTGGGCGATAGTGCTGGTGGTCCTTTCCATGATCTTCCTCCGGCAGAGGATTTCAGTTCGGGAGATTCTGGGGGTGGTGGTGGGATTTTCGGGGGCTGTTCTGGTTTCCTCGGGAGGCATGATCCTTTTGCCCGGCGGGCTGGATAGATTGGGTCTGCTCCTTGCCTTTTCCTCCTCCTTCGTGTGGGCTGCCTACTGGATTCTCGCGATGGGGGACGGGAGGGAGAGGCTCTCCGCTTTTGCGGGGAACTTTACCATGGGGGCCCTTTATACCGGCATTCTGCTTCTGCTCAGGGGTAGTTTTTCCTGCAACTGGCAGGGGATGATGGGAAGTGTGTGGATAGGGCTTTTCGAGATGGGGATCACCTTCGTTGTATGGGACAGGGCTCTGAGGACGGCCAGGAACACCGCACAGGTGGCCAATCTTATTTATCTAACCCCTTTTATCTCCCTGCTGTTTATAAGGGGTATATTGAGCGAGAGCGTGATGTGGAGCACTGTCGTGGGTCTGCTCCTTATCGTTTCAGGAATACTCATGACCCGGAAGTGAGGCTTCTGGAAAAAACCCCGCCCGGCGGCGGGGAAATGCTCACTTGCTTGCGGACTTCAGGTACTCGTATATGGCTTCCGCTTCCTCGGGAGTCACGCCCTGATTGGGCATGGGAACATTGTATTCCTGAAAGAGCTGCTTTGCCACGGGATCATTCTGTATCATGGAATCCGGATTCAGTATCATGTGGATGATCCACTGCTTATCTCTCCTTTCGGCGACTCCTTTGAGGTCTGGTCCGACCAGCCTTCCTCCCCCAACGGTGTGACATGCAGTGCATCCCCTGGTTCCAAAGAGCTCTTTACCCTTTGCCGCCAGGTCTGCATTTCCACCGGAGGATTCGGCGGCTTCCTTCATTGCGGTTTCTTCCACCTGAAACTCTTCAGCGGTTTCCGCCTGGCCCGCCGTGGTCTCTGCGGCGGTTTCGGGGGATGTGGATGCCAGGGATACATATTCGATCTTCTGGGGCTTTATGCGTCCCTCCTCCATGAGGCGGAGCATCTGGTATTTTCCGGGATTGGAGAGGTATCGGGAGGGGATGTTCACCTTCTTCCAGCTCATCACGAGCATCGTGAGTGCAAGGATTTCATCCTTGTTGAAACCGTGGTTGGGCATGGTGGATGTGGGGGTTATGCTTCTGGGCTCTTCGAAGTGGAGTATGTGCCAGGAGAATACGGAGTAGGGCAGACCCCTCCTCTTCATCTCCTCGGCTATCGTGTGGCCGGATTCCACGGGCTTTCCATCCTTTATCACATAGTAGGGGGCATGGATGTCGAACATCTCGTGGGACTTGTCTCCCTCGTAAGTGAGATTGGGTCCTATGTTTCCACCATACCCATCGATAATATGACAGGACTGGCAGTTCTTCTCCACCACCAGGTCCTTTGCCAGGTTGATATAATCCATTCCGGGGACATCCTTATCGAATCTGTGACATTGGTTGCAGTTGATCTGAAGCATTACGAGGCGGTCTTCTTCGAACTTGTACTTCTTCTGCATTTCCCTGGTGTATGTGGGATACAGCCAGCGGACGCCGTGCTCCGCATGGGCCTCTTTTACGGTCAGGGCATTGGGAAGACCGCCGTGGCATACAGTACAGCCGAACTTGTTCAGGGGGTGCTTGTCCAGAAGACCATTGGGATTGGGGTGGGTCCTGAAGACGACGGGCACATCATCCCCTTCCAGACCGGGAACATCCACGCCCAGATGACAGGTGACGCATCTGTCGGCTGTGTTGGGGCCCATAAGTTCCTTGTTCCATATCTGTCTTATACCCAGATCGATTTTTGCCACCTTCTCTTTGCCTATCTTCTTTTCGGCAATCTTAACGAATTCCCTCTGGTACTTCTTCCATTCGGGATTGGCCGTGCGGTATATAACGATACCGGTGAATACAGCCAGGATTATCCCGACGATGTAAATGAGAATCGAATCCTTCCAGTACTTATCTTCGAAAACATTTGCGGGTTTCTTGTTGTCCGCCATTTTAAGCCTCCTTTTTTAAAACAGATGGGGTATGGGGGGCCATGCCCAGGGCCAGTAAATGTTCCAGGATGGACCCCTGAAGTACATGGCGAAGATGGTCAGGAATGCCAGTATGAGCATGATGATGCCGAATGTCCAGTTCTGAAGTCTGCGGGAGGGGTGGAACCAGACCCCTGTGGCCTCATTGGGTGATTTGTCTATGAAGGGCACTATGAGTCCCCACAGGAAGAGGATTCCGGGAATTACGACACCGCCCACGAATCCGCCGTTTATGGTGAACCAGGGGGTCCTTATGGTGGTTATGGCCAGCAGTTCCTGAAGCCAGAGGAAGTACCATGGGGCCTTGGCGGGATTGGGGGTCCAGCTGGGGTCGGCGGGCTCCTCCAGTGGTGCATTGGAAATGATGGACAGGAGCATGACAGCACCCAGGCTTATGAGGAATACCAGGAATGCCCTTCTTATGAGGGCAGGTATGGCGAAGGTGGTGTAATCGTCGGGAACCAGCCTCTTTCCTTCTTTCTTGGCCTGCATCTTGTATTGCTCGCTGACGGCGAGACCCCCATCCTTGCGGACCCTCCACATGTGATAGGAAACCAGCACGAGCAGCAGGGCGGGGAGGACTATGACATGCAGGGCGTAGAACCTTATGAGGGTGTTCTGATCAATCCGGGTTCCGCCGGCCAGGAGGAAGTGCAGATAACTGCCCATCACGGGAACGGATTTGGCTATGTTTGCACCGATGGTTATAGCCCAGAGGGCCAGCTGGTCCCAGGGAAGGAGGTATCCGGTGTAGGACAGCAGTAGTGTGAAGACCAGGAGGAACATGCCCACTGCCCAGTTGACCGGCCTGTTGGCGTCGGGATTGCCGCCGTTCTTAAAGGCGCCCGTGAAGAAGACCCTTACCATGTGGAGAGTGACGAAGAATACCATGAGGTGGGCGGCCCAGCGGTGCATATTGCGGAGGAACCATCCGAAGGACACGGCGTGCTGGAGGTCCTTTATGGTCCAGTAGGCCCTTTCCACAGAGGGAATGTAGAGGAACATGAGGATAATCCCGGTGATGGTCAGGATCAGGAAGAGGGAGAAGGATACCGTTCCCAGCCACCAGGAGTAGGACCAGGACATGCTTCTGTATGTGACCCTCGCGGGGAACCAGTGAAGGATGAAGTTCTTTGTGACAGCTTTCGTGGCCTCTACCTTACTGGAGGGCGCAAAAGTCCATGTAAGCTTCTTCCACCACTCACTGAGCTTTTCCATAGAAACCTCCTTTAGTTTCCGGAGAGTTTATACATTCAACACGAAGCGGAAGTCGCTCTTCACTTCCCTGCTCGTATCCACGATGAGCTGGCCATCGGGGGCTATGTCGAGGGGATAGTAGGGGAGGGGTCTGGGCGCGGGACCTGCAAAGGGGGTTCCTTCACCGTAGAACTTGGAGCCGTGGCAGGGGCAGTGGAATTCCCATTGCTCCGTAAATTCCTTCTTTCCAACCTTCACCTTCTTCGGCTTGGGGAATGTGACGAGATTGACCGTACAACCCAGGTGGGTACAGACCGCGGAAATGGTCCAGAAGGTGTTTCCTTCCCGAATCACGAAGAGCCTGTGCTTGGAGAGAAAGGTGATCCCTTCGGAGAAATCATCCGGATACCCTATCTTGAACTTCTTGGGAGGCTCATAGACCACATTGGGAACGATGGAGCGAAGCATGGCGAGAGCCTGCCCCACCATTGCGAAGAGAACCGCAAACCTCCCCAGATATGCTAAAAACTTCCTTCTGGTCATGCAACAATTTTAATGGATGCGGCGCCGAGAATATTTGCACGCTTTGCGGAGCAAAATCCCTGTGTGGTAAATGTTAAGGGGAAAATCGGCGGCATTGCCTTATAATTATCCCATGAGAAAGATATTGGTCCTTTCCATATCAATGCTTCTCTCAATGGGCCTTTCGCATGCAGAGGAGATAAAGTATTTCGAATTGCAGGGGTTCGTTTACGGAGAAAACAGGGGGATATACTACAGGATTCCCGTTACCCTCACCTATGATCCGGCCAGGGATCTGGTTCGTATAAACTACGATGGACTGCTGGACAGGTATGCCTTCGTTCTCAACAGGAGGGACAGGAAGATTCTTCGGGATTATATAGGGAAGTATCTGGACTGGGTAAAAGAGGCCAGAAGGAGAGGAATGCTGGTAGGGAGGACCTTCGGTGTCATGAAGATTCCCCTTCTGTACAACTTCCGGGGGATGGGATGGAGTTATGATCCCTCCATATCGCTCAAGATAAAGGCTCTGGGCAAATCCATTCGCTACATGCTGGTTCTGGATATTACCAGCTCCATGTATGCCAGCGGCTCTGCCGGGGAGCAGGTGGATGACCTCTTCCTCATGGAAAAGGAGGCCAGAAAACTATACGAGGCTCTATCCGAAGATTTTATAAAGAGAGCCACAGGGCAAAGCAGATAGGGGCCCTCTCCTGTGGAGGGGTAAAAGCCTGCCTTCTCACTTCTTCGGCAGGAGCTCTCCCGATTTTATTCCCTCTATGATCTTCAGGAATTTTTCGGGAATCCTTATGGGACGGAATTTCTCGTTGACGAACACATGCTCCGTCTTTGCAGTCGCCAGGAGCTCGTTTCCCCTGGTTATCTCATATTCGTAGTGGAATCTTATCCTTCCATCCACCACCAGATCCATGATGTCGACCGTTATTATGTCCCCGTAGTAGGCCGGCTTCAGGTATTTTATGAAAACGGAGACCACCGGGACGATGAAACCTTCCTTTTCCAGTTTGGCGTAGGGGTACCCGATTGCATCCCATAGCTCCGTCCTCGCCGCTTCCAGATATACCACATATACCGAGTGGTGCACTATCCCCATCTGGTCCGTCTCTGCATAGCGGACCTTTATGTCATGAGAAAATAGAGCTGAGCGCTTCGATGAAGGCATCGTTCTCCTCCTTTTTGCCTATGGTCACCCTCAGGTGATTTTCCAGGCCGGGCATGCGGGAAGTGTTCCTTATCCTTACCCCCCTTTTCAGCAGACCATCGTAAACATCGTCGGCGTCATCGACCCTGAAGAGGATAAAGTTGGCATGCGACGGATAGTACTTTATTCCCAGTTCCTCGAAGACCCCGTAGAGCCTTTCCTTTTCCGAGTTCACATGGCTGGCCGCCCTTTCCATGTGGGGTTTCAGCAGATGGAAATTACGCAGTATGGTCAGCTGAAACATATTCATGTGGTAGGGGGCTGTTAGAATCTCATCCACCAGGTTTATCACTTCCGGATGGGCTATGACATATCCGATTCTGGCCCCTGCCAGGAGGCTCTTGGATAGACTGCGTATGATGAATAGATTGGGAAACTCATTTACGAGGTGGGCGTATGTGATGCCGCTGAAGGGGTAATACGCTTCGTCCAGAGCGACGAATTTCCCGGTTGAAAGGGCTTCCTCCACGATTTTCGGCTCCTGAATGTTTCCCGTTGGATTATTGGGGTTGACTATGGTGATGATGTCCTTTCCCCTGAATGTCGCAGGGTCTATCGTATAGTTCACTCCCAGGGTAATTCTCTCGGCTTCCGTCTGGGTCAGGCGGGCGGCGTGTTTGAATATGGGATATGTGGGCTCGTATATAATAGCCTTCCTCCCCCTTCCCCCTGCCAGGAAGAAGGCCATCCATATCCCCTGGTCGGCTCCCACTGTGAAGGCTATATTTTTCGGATCGAGACCCATCGTATCGGCGAATATTTCGCGGGTTTCCTGATAATATGTGGGCTGGGGGTACCTGTTCCATTCGAATCTGCGGAATTCTTCCAGCAGTTTGCCCTTTATATCTTCGGGGACATCGAAAGGGGATTCGTTCTGGTCCAGTTTCGCCACATACTTTATGTCCGAAAGCGGCATCGGAGATGCCACCGGAAGGTCGTCCCTGAGGAAATCCATCATGGCGAAAGTTTAGAGGAAGGGCATCAGGGTAATATTATGCCCTCTTCAAGAAATTGCTTTTCCCATTCCCGGTAATTCAGGGGTTTTACTTTCAAGTTACTATTTGAGCGTATGAACTGGATGGCACATTTATCCCCTGTCAGTATATACACTTCTAAAGGGGCTTCGATTTCCGAACACTTGTTTCCCTGAAGTATGGCATCGGCTTCTCCGGATTGTATGAGGCATCCGGTCCTTTTTGAGTGTTCCATTGACTGGTAGAGTTGTGGTCGGGAATTATTTATTGGGCAATCCATAAACCTTTCAGGCATATATTCATATAGTGTAAGGAGGAGTCTTCGATGTTTATAGCTTTCCCGACCGGGCTTCAGATTTATAAATTCTTTCTTTACCTTTCCCGGAATCAGTACGGCATTGTATTCCAGGCTTAACCTATTAAGGATTATTAAGAGGTAATCTTCTTCCGTTCTCTTGAGCAGGTTTATAAGGACATCCGTTATCAGTATTCGACTTCTCGTGCACGGGTTCCGCATGATGGTTATTTGCTCTTTGACATAAGAAGCAAAAAGAATAGCATGCCGAGCAGGACAAAGAGGTCCCGGTTATTGGAATTGCCGGGGGCTTTCTTCGGAACTTTTTTAAGGAGCTCTGTGAGGTTCTGCATATTTGTTTTTATAAAGTTTTGAATGCTCTCCGGAGTGGCTGTTTCTCTGTTGAATTGATAAACTGCCGAGTTGCTCCGATAATCTGACAGGATGCGGTTGACCTGTGAGAAGTCGAAATCGTCGGAAAGAATCATGATTATGGGCACCTTTTTCTTCTTAAGAGCGTTGATTTCGTGGATCGTCATTCTGTCCAGTTTTTTCCTTTCGTAGGCTATTACTACGGCGAAATTGGTATTTGATAGTATATTGCTGACAATTTTCTTCGTCCTTCCATAATGCTTTGGAATTACCTGAAGTGCAACACCCCTCGACCTGGCAAAGGCCTGAAGATTGGCGGCTATTTCCGCTGCTGTCCAGTCTTCTTTGGGATAGATGAAAGAGTACATCAATCCGGCTCCGGATTACAGCGTGCCGCTCAGGATTCTGGCTCCCAGTGGATTGTCCAGCAGTATGAAAGAGAGATTTCTCAGGAGTGGACTGCTTCCCCATGACAGATCCAGTCCTATCCCGCCCAGCCACATAAAGAGGTCGTAAACCTCCTCTCTGAGAAGATTTTTACCCTCGAATATGGCTTCTATAGTGTCCAGAGCCCTGTTGAGACCCTGCCCCGTGTGGGGATGTACCCTGCGGATGGCCTCCCCTACATGGTAGATTTTCCCCTCCCTGTAAAAGGGGTGATAATATGTTTCCAGCTTCAGCTCCATAAAACTCATATCCTGCGGATTCAGCCCTACCAGTTTTTCCACCGGGGAGGGGTCTCCGCTGTACACGATGGCAAAATCCTCCTCGAAAGGCACTATGGCGATGTAGGTCCCCCTGTCGTTAATTTGATATACCCATTTTCTGTCGAAGTCCATATTGACGAAGCCCATGTGGAATACCTTCCTGTGTTTGAACCTGAAAGTGGGCTTTTTGAATCCTTTTGCGGTGTTTATGACGAATCTGCGGGCCCTGAATTCCCTGCCGCTTTTCGTCCTTACGGTCCCGTCTTTGTCCATGTATTCCACCCAGTCTTCCACCTCTTCCCCGCGGGCGTGCTCCTCCATAAACCGATACAGGTGGCTGTATCGTGCGGAGTGGAGCCTTATACCGTACTTTTCAAAGGAAAACTCCCTCAGCTGTTTCAGATTCCTGTCCAGTACCTTCAATCCCTTAAGGGGATGGCCGAAGGCCACCCCATAATTCCTCTGGATGACCCTTACGGCGTTTTCGTGCAGCAGGAGGAATCTTTCGAATGGAACTCCCTTTCCGATTCTTATACAGGAATATCCCTTCTGATGGGCTTTAAGGCTGGAAAATAGGGCCAGAGCCCCACTGCCCACGATTACAACATCGTAATCCATGTCGGTACCTTATGTAAGGAGTATGCCTACGATGAGCAGTATGGTGGTTCCCGTGTTCAGGATTATGGTCCGGGCGCAGAGCTGTTCCAGATAGTTCCTGTCCCTCCATTTGCCTCTGGCCATATCCACGAGGTTGAGCAGTGCCAGTATTCCTGCCGGTATTGCGAAGATGAATGCCCTGTATCCCATGAATATGGGGATTATGATGGAAATGAGAAACAAAAGCGCCGCGATGATGTACAGGACGGCAGCCCTCTCCCTTCCGAGCCGGACCACCAGGTTCTTCTTACCCACGGTTTTATCGGCGGGATAGTCGGGAAATTCGTTGATCAATATTACCATAAAGATGGATATGGCGATGGGGGTACCGTATATGAGTATGGGGGCCAGGTCCCAGGAGCCCGTGTGGATGTAATATCCCACTGCAACAGGGAGCCATCCGTATGCTATGGCGATGAAGGTTTCCCCTATTCCCCTGTAGGCCCACTGAAATGGGGGAGTGCTGTAAAAGAATCCCATGAAGGCCCCTGCTGCACCTACCAGGAAGAGGGAGGTTCCATACCCCATACCCCATGCCATGTATGCTCCTATGAGGAAGGCGAGCAGTATGGCGACTATGGAGGCTTTGAACACTTTGTCCCTCGGAATGCCGGTCTGCTGAAGGACGAGGGTTCCTCCTGAGAACTTATTTTTCTCCATCTGGGCGGAAAGGGTATCCACCTCGTAGTCGAACACTTCGCCGCTCCAGTATGTGGCAAGCATGATGAGTACTGTGGCAAGGAGCGCCAGTCCCACGGCTGCAAGATTGAATATTCCGGAAGCGCTGTATCCCAGAACGGCTCCCAGCAGAACGGGAAGAACACCCACAGTGTGAAATTCGGGTCTGGACAGTTTTATCCAGCTCTGCATGAGTGAAAGTTTATAGTTCAATCCATCTCGATTGTGGTAGAAGGTAAAACATTTCAACTGAAGACTTGTGGTCATTTTCGGGTTTATTTTTCGTGGCTCTCCATGGTTTGCAGATTCCTTTATAATTGGCCGGGTATGAAGAGGGTTATTCTTGCTGGCCTTGTTTATATAGGCGGATGCGGGGTGTTTTCATCCCTGGATAGCCGGGGTTATGGTATCGGTATAAGCACGACAGAGGTTTCCTCTGGATACTTCTCATCCCTGCATATCCTTTTCTATCCCGCTTCCGATATTGCATCCATTTCCCTGAACTGGGCTCGACCATTGAACTTTTCCTTCATCACGATTGCACCATCTGTGGGCCTCGAGGCTCTGAGAATAAGGAGGAACGATGAGGGTCGGTGGTATGGAATCGGGGGTGTGCTGGCCGTCGAATTGATACCTTCGGTTATGTTTGACAGGACTTCGAATGCCGGAGAGGGGGATTTCCTCTGGATTTACATGAGGCCCTATTCCGCATGGGGATTTGATTTCCTCTCCGCAAGCGCATACAGGAGGTATGGGGTGGAGGTCGGTTTCAGGGTGAGAATGGTTTACTCGTGGTAAATCGGCCCTTTCCCTGCCGAAAGAGACAGTTTAAAATTTGGAACCACACGGAAGGTGATTTATGGCATTTATTTTGATGGGTTTTTTCTATTCAGCGGGCTGGAGGTACGGTTTCATGGAGCAATTTTATTATGGATTCGAGGAGAGGGATACCGGGTTTCGCACATCGGTGAGCAATTATCTCTCCGGAATGGTATTCGGAGATCTGGAATTCGGCATAAAGGATGGGGTGCGCATAAGGGCAAAGTGGTTCAATTCGGGAACTGTTTATCTGAGGGATGAGTACGGGAACCTGGTCAGGATAACGGATTACACTTTCATAAATCTCCAGATATACAGGGGAAATGTCTGGGTCAATGTCCATTATCAGCCCGTGGCTGGAAGCGATGTGGGTATATCCATGGGATTTTTATACAGGTTCTGGCGGATGGCGTTTCGTGTGGATAATCTGGGAATAGGCACGCCGATTATCGTCGGGATGGCCCTCGACCTGAGAGACAGGGGGCTGTTTCTCTCGGGCGGTTGGGAGTATCCTTATGGCCCCGTATGGGATATAACATACAGCCGTCCCGTAATGGGTATGGATTTCTACCTGAATAAGACCAACAGGTACGATTACATATCGGGAGGTGGTGGTATCCTGTCCGGGATTGCGATCGGGCTGGAGCTGTCCAGAGGTGATCTCGGATTCAGGTATGCGGTCAGAAATCTGGGAGAGCTGGGGATAATGAACACGGTGGAAATTCGCTATGGGAAGTCCCGGTAAAGTGCTGGCCACCAATAAGAAGGCTTATAGGGATTACGAGATCATCGAGACTTACGAAGCGGGTATTGAGCTGAAGGGGGCCGAAGTCAAGTCCGTGAAAGCGGGACGGGTTTCCTTCAAGGACAGCTTCATTCTTCCCAGGAATGGAGAGCTGTATGTGATGAATCTTCATATTTCTCCCTGGGAGTACTCCACACACGAGAAGCTGGATCCGGAGCGACCCCGCAAACTGCTCCTGCACAGATGGGAAATAGATAGAATCATCGGGAAAGTGAAGGAAAGGGGATTGACCATCGTTCCCCTGAGGTTCTATCTGAAGAGGCATCTGGTGAAGCTGGAAATCGCTCTGGCAAAGGGAAAGAAGAAATACGAGAAGAAGGAAACCATAAAGGAAAGGGATATACAGAGAGAAATGGAAAGGGAGTTGCGGGGTAGATGGTAGTTCTTACCCTGACGGCGCTGGTATCCATACAGGATGCTGCTTCCGATTTCGGATTTCGGATTGTTAAGGGTGGATGGAAATATGGAGAAAAGACCCTGATATTCCACCCACAGGACAGCTCCTACACGGTGGGGGGCAGGAAGTTCCGCATGTACAGGTTCCGCATTCGCGAAAAGAGGCTGTATATTCATCCCGACGAAGCCGCCAGTGCCGCTTACTGGCTCTCCGGAAAGGGATGGTTCTACGACAGCGATAAAAGAAGATTCTTTTCCAGGAGGCCCACGGTTAAAAAACTCCTGGTGAGGGAATTTGCCGACAGCGTCGTTGTTATCGTTTTCGGAAGGGGATTCAGACCGGCCCTGCTGAGGAACGATACATCCCGCATTTCCATTCAGTTGAAGGGGGCCTTCTACCCCAAATATTCTTATATACGAGGGGATGGAAAAATCCTCAGGGCCGTAGCAATTTCCCACACTTTCGATGGAATGGTCCTTGGCCTGATAAGGGGGAAGGATTTTGGCTTCTTTCATATTCAGGAGACCCGCGATGGTCTGAGGGTGGTCCTGTTCAGAGGGCTTTCGGGGGGTGTGGTTGTGCTGGATCCGGGTCATGGGGGGAGG
>Ga0256833_1002264_pt1 | contig 13710 bp, 8 predicted proteins | sample 356284metaG_FD_190535 | JGI IMG/M metagenome (GOLD analysis project Ga0256833, IMG submission 190535) | Hydrothermal vent microbial communities from Mid Atlantic Ridge, Atlantic Ocean - 356-284 | ecosystem: Environmental > Aquatic > Marine > Hydrothermal vents | place: Atlantic Ocean: Mid...
ATATAAAAAACATCATGCTTATGAAAAGTAAGAATGGTATTTGAAAACTTTTCCGGATTCTTAGAAATAACAGCATATCCCAGCGAACGGCGCGTACCACGGTAACGGGTGACCAACTTGGTGCGGGAATTAAAATAAAACAAATCCATTTTAGCACTTGCAAATTTAATTTGAGGCTCGTCTTTATCTTTCTCTATCTGCACCACAGTAGCATCCATACCTTCGGTTTTCTGCCGGGCTAAAAACTTTTTCATGTCAGCATCCAGCTCGTCCAGAATTCTATTAGGTTCCTTTAAATGTTTTTCTTCAATAAGAAAATTAAAAAGATAAGTAGCAATAATAGTAATGAACGCAGCAGGTACCCCATGCCCAGTAGCATCAAAAAGAACAATATAAATAAAATCAGGCTTCTTATCGCTAAACCAGAATCCGTCTCCAGAAACAATATCCCGAGGCATAAAGAGCAGAAAATAATCAAAATATTTACTCAATCCATTAATATCCGGCATCAAAGCAGATTGCAAATCCGAAGCATATTCCAGGCTGGAAGTAATAATATAATCTTTCTCCTCCAGAGCAGTGCGTTGCTCTTCCAGTAACCTATTTTGTTTTTCCAGCTTACGACTCTTGCTCTCCAACTCCTTTGTGCGTTTCTTGACCAGATCTTCCAGATGAATGTTATTATATTCCAATTCCTCCTTTAACTTCATATTTTGATAAAAAGTATCACTAAAAATCTTTGCCAAAACCAGGGACTGTCCAAGAACAAAAGCAAAAATTCCAACAGGCATAAGGGAAATAGTATTAATAACCCTCATATACATCAAAATATCATTAATAACAGCTGCAAATAATACCAGGAAAGCTACAGCCAAAACAGAAATACCCGGAGTTTTTCTCTTTAAATGTCTAATAATCAAGTAAATTCCATAAACGATAAAAATTATATCAACAAGTTGAAAAACAGGCAATAATCTGGTAAAAGTCAGTGTAGGCCATAAAAGAGTTAATGAAGCAACAAAAGCATAAGCTAACAAGAAGATCAAAGCATATCTCACATATTTATCCCTACGCATTACCTGATAAAAATAGTAATACAGGGCAGGAGCCAACAGAATGAACGAAAAATACTCAATCCTATACTTAACATCATAAGTCATATTCGGAAATACAGAGGTGACAAAATCAGTATTAACAATAAATACCCTCACAGCCAGCAAAAAGGTAAAAATAAAGAAAGAAAAAGCAGCAAAACTGCCACGGTAAAAGAAAATAATGAAAAAGTTATAAAGGGACATTATCAAAATAGCCCCAAAGAGTATGGCACTTATAATCAGGCTTATATTAACCCTGGCAAAAATTTGCTCAGGTAGACCTAAAACCGGAGGGGTAAAAAAACCTCCCTCACGGTGAGCATAATTAGCTACCTGCACAATAAGCTCATTACGGTAATCCAATTTAACATCTGCAGTAATAGAATGCACTGAAGGAATAAAGGCAGAAGAAGAGACTGCAGGTTTACCTGAAACACCTAAATACTGACCGTTCCACCACAGTTTAAAAGACGAATTAACCGGCGGAAAATACAATCTCAAGACTTTTCCTTTATCTCTGGAAAGAATTATAAGCCTATAAGTTGCATAACCTGTATCTGGAATATTTTTTCCATTTATAGTAATTTTACTCCAATAATAAGGCACCCATGCATAAGCATCCGCCACCACCCATTGAGGATTAAAATCAGCAGGTGTCAATAATTTATGCCAGTAAAACTCCCATTCTCCAATAAGCTTAACTTCGCCATTATCAAAATTCCATTCTGTCAAATCCAAAACGCCTTTTTGAGCATAGGGAGGCACAAGGGTATCATGACCATACCCGGATAGTGAAAAAAATAACAAAGACAATAAAAGTAATATATGGGCAACCCACTTCATCAAAGCTCCATATTTTTAACAAAAGCAGCTATAAGAGCTTTACCGGAATATTCTGATCGTACAATGTAAATACCAACATTAACTCTATTTCCGGCTTTGTCTATTATATAAGATAAACGAGAAGTATTAAGCAAAGGTTTTGTGGCATTGAAATATTCCAGCAAATAATTCACATCATCCAGCCCGACATCCTCAGGCAATTCTGGCAGCAAAGCACTAAGACGTTTCCCCAGAACAACGTCTCTTTTCACTTTCCATAGCTCTTCGGCATAGCGATTAAACAGAACAATATGTTCGGTATCATCAATAATTACAACAGCCTGATCCAGTTGGTCAAATAAACCTGTATATAAGAATCTTAAAGTTTGTTCGGATTGCAATTTGCTTTCCAGCTTAGACTTTTCCTCATTGAACTTAGCTGTCTGCTGCTCAAACAACTCGTCTTTTGTTCTGATCTCTTCCTCTTTTTGTCTAAGCGCCTCCTGAGCTTTGACTCTATCGGAAACATCAAGTCCAATAACAATAATCTTCTGGATTGAGTTTTCAACAATATAAGCAAAATAATAAGCTTCTAACCAGATATGGGTTTTATAGGATGTAATAATTTTATGGGTTGCAATATGTGCCTTTCCAGAGGAGATATTACGCCATATAAGACCAAATTCCTGAGCTTCTTCCACTGAGAACAAATCAGTAAAAGGCTTATCAACAATCTCTTCCTGCTTATATCCAAGTAGGGCAAGGAAATTCTTATTTACCTCAATAATGTTTCCATTCAGGTCCAGGCCCAGACGCATAATTACATTATCGGCAAAATGCATTGCAGCCAGCTGCTCATTAATAAACTCTTTTTCCTGAGTTCTATCCAGCCCAAGGAACAATATTTTAACCAGCTCTCCCTGCTTGGTCTTTACAGGCATCAAAGCTGAGCTAATCCACCTGTCTTTTCCATCATAAGTCACAAAATGCATGTCCCTGTCAACAACATTGCCATTTTCAACGATATCCTGCCATAAAGAATCAAAACTCTCACGCTCTGTTTCAATCAAAAATACGGTAAAATGCTTGTTAGCAATTTCAAAATAATCTCTATATCCCAGGGCATTAACAAAATTCTCGTTAGCATAAATCAAAAAACCGTCATTAGAAAATTCTGCTCTCAGGAAAGCCTTATTAACAGAATTGGTGAAACTGATAAACTCTTCACTTTGTTTAGCTGCCTCCTGCTGCAATGCCTGTAATTCCTCCATATTGCGACGCATCCTCTCTTCCTGCTTGGCAAGAATCTCAGCCTGTTCCTGAGATTCTTTAAGCAGCTGCTGGGTCTGGAGATTTCGCTTAATATTAGCGATGGTAGAAGCAATACTCTTGGATACCTGTTCTATAAACTCTACATGATATTGCTCAAATTTATTGAAAGAAGCCAGCTCAAGTACACCATGAACCACTTCGTCGTCATCAATCAATGGTGATATAAGGATAGCCCGGGGATTAGCCCCTCCCAGACCAGATGTAACTTCCACGAAATTTTCAGTAGTATCATTGAGTACCAAAATATTTTTTTCTATAGCAGCAGCCCCGATAAGTCCTTCGCCCCAGATAAGTCTTTTGTCCGGAAACTTCTTTCTATCATAAGCAAAAAAGGCTATCATATCCAGGAACTTATCTCCTTTTTCCTCGGTTACAATGAAAAAGGCTGCCTGTTTGGCATCCATATATTTGGTGAGGTAGCTGGTAACCTTTTCCGCAAGTTTATTGAGATCATCCACATTTTCACGCAAGATAGTACTAAACTCAGCTAATCCTTTGTTAATCCAGTTACGCTGCTGTTCCTCTTTACGACGTTTTTCCTCCTCAATACGCGAACGTTTTATCTCGTCACGCAATAATACCAGAGACTGAATAACTCTGTCTTGCAAAAACTCATTACTGAAATTCACTTCAGTATTTCCTCTACGCAATTGCTCAACAAAATTGTAAATAGCACGATTTTTTGCATTAAGCCAGATTACGTCCTCCTCAATATCCCTGACCTGACGGGTAAAATCATTAATAACATAAACAGTAAAGAAATAAACAAGGAAAGGTAAGATCTCCACATAAAATAAAACAGGATGCCTGAGATGAAAATCCCAAAAAGTTCCAAAAGTTATAGGTGTTTTAAGCAAATAGAAATACAAAAAGATAAACAGAAATACATATAATACCGCTGCAATAGTAATCAATCCAGTGTAAGAAGGGAATATTTTGGATATACTCAATACTTTCGCGTCAGTTTTTTTCATTTTCGTGGACTTTTCCCATTATTTACAAATTTAAAAAAATAAGAGATATTCACAATAAAGATTTTAGCAATTTATGCAAAGAAAGTTTTTATAATTATTTTGACCAGGCGCTCTGGGATAAAAGGTTTAACCACCCATCCACTAACCCCAGCCTCTTTGGCTTTTAATTTCTCATTCAAGTTCTGGCTGTAGCTCATAATCAAAACGATTGTATCATAAGTTTGCTTAATTTTCCTTGCAATATCTATACCGCTAACATCCTCTACCTCATCATTAAGCAAAACTACATCAATTTTATAATTATGTAAAATATCAAATATTTCTCCGGAAGTAGTTGCAGAAAACACTGCATAATTAAATTTTTCCAGAGTAAACTCCATTACGTCCAGAACAGTCGTAGAATTGTCAACTACTAAAAAATTATACATAATTATAATTTTTAGATGGAAAAATCTTCATCTGTTTCAAATTGATGATATTTCAGAGCCAGTAAAGACAAAAAATCGCTCACCTGATTAGCTGCCTCCTGGGTACCCTGCGAAATAGGCTGCTTTTTCAATTTCAGCATCCATATTCCATACATAAACTCCAGCGCAATTTCTATCACTGATTTATTTTCCCTGCTTTTCTCAGATTTATTAAAAAATTCTGCAAGATAAGGCATAGTCTTGTTAAAAACTTGCTGATAATCCTGATGGAACGGTGACCTCATCAGTCTGATATGTAAATCATTAAGGTCTTTTACAACACCTTGCAATACTTGTATATGGCCCTTTTCCTCCACATTCTCATTTTTCATAGTCTCAATCAAACTCTCATACCAAAAACGCATGGCCTCACGCGTATCATCCTTTACGTCAAATTTAGAAACTATATACTGATCTATTTTTTTCATATCAAAATCCAAAGCTCTAATCATATCTTCAACCTGCCACATATAAAGAATATATTCCACAATATTTTCCCTTTTCTTCTGCTGTGCTATAATCATATCAATAATTTTAAAAGTTAATATAAAAATCTTTTGTCAAATTAATGTATTGTTGTGAAAACTCTTTTCCATGCCTTATAAAAATAGATTTTTCCTGACATTTACTTATTCCCTTTCCAAACTTCAAAATAACCCTTTTGGGCTTTTTACCCTGTACAGAAAAAATCAACACTTTCTCCCTACAAAATAGGTATTCAAAGTTAAAAGCTTGATTTAACATATCAAAGTTATCATACGGAATTATTATATATGCATATCCACAGTCGGAAAGTAAATTAGCTATACTTGTGGATAATGTTTTATAATCCAGCTTAATATCATGACGGGCTGTCCTATCTGTATCTGCATCCGAAAGTAAAGAATTCTGAAAATACGGAGGATTGGAAATAATACAATCAAATTTCATCCCGGCAAAGTCATAAGCTGATATATCACCATATAAGGCTTCCAATCTATCAGCCCAGGGGGAAAGAGAAAAATTTTTGGAACACAGATTAAAAGCCTCACGTGAAATATCAATGCCATAAATACGTGCCAGAGGATTTTTCTGAGCCAATATTAAAGAAATAATACCTGTACCACAGCCTAAATCCAGAATTGTGCGGGCTTCATTGCAATCTGCATAGGCGCCCAGTAAGATACTATCAGTAGTGATTTTAAAAACCCTGTCGTTATACAAAACTTCAAAGCGCTTTAGTCTAAAAGTTCCTTCCATAAATCACAGGCGACTTTTTCTTTAGACCTATTGTCAGGTGATAAGTAGCGGGCAAACGATATGCCAGGAAAAAATTCATATAAACGGGCACTTTTTGGACATACGGCATTGACATATAATAAAATTTCAATCCTGTCATAAAACGATAATAATCAAGCGAATAAATCAGAACAGGTGATAAAAATCTGTCCGTACTTCTGCGGAAACTACCGTGATAATCCGCATAACTAACCATGGCTCTAAGCCCCAAACCCAGATAATGATTAACCCTGCCAGAACTTCCAATATAAAAACTTTTATCTAACTCTGAAAAAACACTCCAGCGCCTTTCCCATAGCTGCAAATAGGAATTTTCTCCGGTTTCAAACATAACCCTTTTATCAAAAATCCGCTTATCAAAGCCCACCTGCCATTCTACATTTGTATTTAATTCTTTAAGACCTAAAGATAAACCCACAAAATAATCGGCCCAGCCCAATGATTGATTTATTGAAATAAGATAATCCAATGCATAAAATCTATGAGCAAAGCCTGAATTTTTCAGTAATCTTTTTGCTTTATAATTCTGTGCTAAAATACTAAGTTGGTAAGTATCAAAATGTTGGTCAACAAAATTATCAAAAGCAGGTTTTTGTTTCAATAAAAATTCAAACGTAGGATAACTACGCTGATACACAGCAATATCCACAGGAGAGGCCAGATTATTATCCAGAATATCAATTCTTGCCCCATTTTTTTTCAAAGCTTTAGCTGCAAGAAGACAGTCATACTGAGCTGCCACATGTAAAGCTGTAAACCCGGTATCATCCTGGCGGTTAACATCGGCTCCGTAGTACACCAACATGTTTACCATTACAGTATCATTGTAGTAAGAAGCTAATTCCAAAGGTGTCCAGCCCAGAATAAGAGTATCCGGATTAGCGCCGTGGAATAATAGCTGGTCGGCAGCATAAAGATTTCCGTAGATAATAGCATAGTAAAGGGGTGTACGACCGGAATAATCAGCAATATCCGGATTAGCACCACGATCCAGTAATAGAGACAGCACAGAATCCTGATAGTTCATTACAGCAAAAGACAATACTGGCGGGTCATAAGGAGGCACTTTATTAATATCCGCGCCTTTATTCAACAATAGTGATATAATATCATAATTGGCATTTTCTACAGCAAACATCAAAGGAGTAACACCGTATTCATTTTCATAATTAGGATTGGCCCCCTGGCTAAGAAGCAATGCCACAGAGTCCTTGTTGTTATTCATAATTGCATTTACGAGCAAGTCATTAATACTCCTGTGCTGGGAAAAAACCACAAAAGGCAAGAAAATAAAAGCAAGGAAAATAGTTTTTCTCATGGCATCCGTATTTAAAAATTACCCCCGGAAAAAATTTTTCCGAGGGTAAAAAGATTATCTGACAGGATTAAACAGTCGCCTGATTTTTTCGGCAGTCCAATTACGTGCAGTCAACCAGCGGTTTAGTGGCAAATGCAATCCTGTTGTAATATAAAATTTCATTTTGTAATTCACATTCTGATATGGCGACACAACCCCTTCAGAAGTAAGCGTTTTATAATTCTTATTTATTACTCCGTTAAAGACGTAATCAACATCAAGATAAAAAACATTAAAGTTCAAACCGAAAAATGCAGCAGTGGAAATACGATGAAATTCAGGTCCGGGCAAACTACGTACATTATAAGCCTGATTCCATGTAGAAGTCTGATAGTTTTGCGCAAGGATATTGACATATTGCTTAAGTCCTACAGTCATATATACTTGATTAACAAAAAGATTCCTTGGATTGTATTTAATAAAGAATGGAATAACCACAGAAGTAAAACGATATTGATCCTGAGTAAAAAAGTTGGAATCCACAGTCATATACTTAACGGAATAACCGTAATTCTGTATCTGTGCACCAAATACAATTCCGAACATATCATTCTTAGCATCAATATGGTATAACAGTCCGAAAGTGCCACCAGGCGTATAATTAACAGTCCTTACCGCTTGCATAGCCATATCACCAAAAGGCGTACGGGCCAACAGATAAGGATTACTTTCTGGCAAAGGGACAATACTACTGACAAGCCCAAGCTTTATAGATAGATAACGATATTCATTTTTCTGACTTTGCCCAAAGCCATAAAAGCTAAAAAGTAGTAATATTATTATAGAAAAAGCAGTCCGTTTCATAGATAAAAAGTTTTTTATTATGGTAGATATTCCCAGATGTCATTAAGTATTTGATTTTTATAATTTCCGCCACCGACAAAAATGCGTACTTTCAGACCGTGTTCCACTTGCTGTTTCTTAACTACAAAACATATCGCACCCGCGCGTGGCGAACCCTCAAGGAAGTCCTCATGGATATGGCTTTTGGTAAGCCAAACACCGTTCTTCAGGTCATAAGCATACCAGTCGTTATAATAGGTATTATCATCTGACTTACCAGTACCCAAAAAGAAATATTTATGCAATTGTCCATCCCTGGTAAATTCCACATAATTAGCCACAGCATCATAACGCGGATAAAACGGGACAGAAGCCAGGATTTTATTAAAATTATTCGGGTCAATATTAGGGTCAAACAGATAATAATCATTAAGAGGTTGTCCGCTAGCATCCTTTCCCCCTCCAAGGAAAGCAATAGTACCATTAGAGATGGCCACGGCTTCGGTACGGCCGTCAATACCAAAACTCTTCAATGTCCATACACGGTATGGATCCACATATCCGGTATCAGAATCTTTTGTCGGGTCATAAATATATACGTCGGAGCGTACTGTAGCCCTCCTGCCAAAACCTACATAGCCCCACCATTGATTATTATAATAAATGGAAAATCCAATAGCGTCAAAACGCTCGGTATTCTCAGGCATACCAGTACTCCTAATCCATCTATTAGCAGGATAGAAATACTTATAAAAATCTCCTGAATAAGAGGTGTCGCTGAGATTATATTTACCCGTGCCTACATAAATATAATTACCAATAGCAAAAGCCACGGCTTTATACCTTGGGCCACCCTGGAAATCAGACACCTGGGTCCAGGTATTATTTTCCGGATCGTAGCTATAAAAATCATCCAATAAAGTATATCCATTAAATCCTGTGCCCATATAAACTTTATAGGCGTCATTTTGAGCATCATAAACCTGTACAACAACCGCTTCGGTTCTTGAGTCCAATGGAGCACCACCCTGTTTCATCACCCCGCGATAGAACCATATATCCTTAGGCACAGCCGTACGGAAGTGAGTAACGACCTGATTATAAGCAGTATCTATCTGACCAGAATTAAGTTCTTTAAAAATCAAGAAGCTACGGGCATAATATCCTGTATCCAGCTGCAAGCCATCAAGATCGGATATATAAGTAATTGCGGAGTCGCCTGGAGAAAAGCTCACAGAATCACTTGTATTAACAACCGAAGCAGTGGCAAGTGTAGGATTAGGATTAACCTGCGACCATATATGTCCGAATTTTATAATCTCCACAGTATCCGGAATATTGAATATATGGGCTTTAAGACGTGCAACATGTATTCCGCTATAAAGTACAGAATCGGGGTCAGCCAAAATAAAATGATAGGCCCCATAGCCATTAACCATATTTTTGGGACTAATATGCCGCCATACAATAATATCCTGCTTGGTCTTTTTACAACCAAGGAAAAAGGCGGACACAACAAAAATTATTGAAACAATAAAAAATATCTTTTTCATACCAATTTCTTTTTACCATTTAACAATAAACCAATCCTTGTCAGCACCTTCCAATCTGGTGGGCCGAGAAGTATCGGCAACCACTTCAATAAAAATAGAATCCTCAGGAAGAAAACGCCTTGTCATTGAAGTAATAAGCCCTCTATCAAAATGATGCGGATAAGGATTATAACATTCCATAATAGCATGACGAGCATCTCTATCAAATTCCACAAGTTTGTAATAACCTATCTCACCACCTCTGTGGTTCATATGATATGCCTCATCTATACTATTTAATGCTTTCTCCAGATTATCAATACCTTCTGGGAATATAGCATTTTTAGGAATACCTTTACCAATAGCAAACAAGGTGTTTGGACCTATCTCATCATTAATATATTTTAAAGCTTTGAGCAAATTAGTCAATGGATACCATTTTTCCTCATCAACTTCTATAATATCAAACATCCGTAATATATTAAGCATCTGTTTTTCAAAAATAACGTCAATAGACTTAGTAATATTTTTCACAACTGTACCGAGCACTTCAACATTTTCATCAAAAGGAATAAATTCAGCCATTTTTTTTAAGAAATTTGAGGTTTATTAAACAAAGCTAAAATATTTTTTTTATAACGACCAAATAAAATTTATTTAAAACTCAAAGCAATATCAAGCATTATTTGCCTGAAACAAAGGAAATTCAATATAAAAAACAGTACCTTTTCCTATTTGAGTATCAAACCAAATTTTTCCACGAGCATTCTGTACAATATTTTTAACCATAGACAGGCCCAGCCCCATACCACTAGATTTGGTGGTAAAACTTGGAGTAAATAATTTTCCGCGTACCTCTTCGGGAATACCTGTACCGTTATCAATGACCTTTACCAAAGCCTTATCATCCTTACGCTCCAGTTCTATTACCACTTTACCCTTTACTCCTTCGGGGATAGCCTGTATAGCATTCTTAATCAAATTGATAAGAGCACGAGATATTTGTTTATTATCCGCCCAGATATATACAGGTCTATCCTTTATAACAGCCTTTACCTCAACATTATTTATATTTTCATACAATTTTACCAGGTTCTCAATTTTTTGAGCCAAATCAATTTTTTCGTTTTCCGATTTAGGCATTTTAGCAAAGTTGGAAAACTCTTCTGCTATGTTTCTCAGGTTCTCAATCTGCTCAATAAGGGTACGCGTAACTTCATTAAGTCTCTCCCCAAAATCCTCGTCATTATTTTCCCAGGCTTTTTGCAAAAGCTGAATACTCAATTTCATCGGAGTAAGAGGATTCTTAATCTCATGGGCCACTTGTTTTGCCATATCCCTCCAGGCACTTTCACGCTCAGATTTAGCCAACAGCTGGACACTTTCCTCCAGTTTATCCACCATATTATTATATTCTTCTACCAGCTGACCTATTTCATCCTTACCATTATAATCAATTTTTTCATACTTATGTCCTACTTTAAGGCGTTTGATTTTTTCCTGTAATTCCCTCAATGGTGCAATAATCTGCTCGGATAAAACATAAGCAATAATCACAGTGATAAGGAACATTATGATATACAAATTAGCCAGGGTAACAAGCAGATCTACAATTTCTTTCCTCAATTCCTGTGGGTTAGCAAAATAAGGAATATTAATAAATCCGGAAACATTTTTGTCAATATCAGTAATAACAGTGTAAGCAGAATTATATGAAAGCGAGCCAATAGCTTCCTTATCCAGAAACTCAAGATATTTATCATTCAATAATTTTTCCAGAGCTCTATAACTCATCCTTTTCCCGAGTAATTTATTTTCAAAAACAGCCTGGCGCGAAGTAGCCAGTAAACGTCCACTTTTATCATACAGATTTATATCAATGTCCAGGACAGAAGCTAAATTTTTAACAATATACTTCAATTTATAATTATCATCCGTGGATAAGCTTACCGACTGCAACTGCTCTACGGCTCCCCTGGTACGCGAGAGCGTCTGCTTTATTTGCTGATAAAATTTCTTTTTATAATTCTGAACACTAATAAAAGCCGCAGTAGCACCAAAAATCAAAAAGGAAAGCGTTAATACACCAATCATAAATAACAAAATCCTGGTGCGGAAGGAAAAAGCCCGTTTACCCGAGCACAGGCTACACAAAGAGAAAATCAGGGTAGTGATAATCACAAAAAATACAAACAAGTAGGCAAAAGAAATAAGTGCATTCCAGAAAGTAATAGCCTTATGGCTGGTAACTATCAGATAATCCTTTTCCCGGTCAAAATTAACAAAATGATTATATCTATGCCACTTTACAAATTTACCGTTTTTATATATTTGTTTCCAGAAATCTGAAGTCCTGGGATATATAAAATCGCCGGTTTTATATACTAATTGACCATTTTTGTAGACTGCATACTCAAAATCCGCCTTACCAGCAGTATTTTCCTTCAATAATAAATCCGGATAGCCTATCCTATTAGCAGTAACCGAAGGATGCAATTCCAGTATTAAAATCTTATCGTTATGGGGATAATAGACGATATATCCAGGTAATTCGCCCATTCTATTAATAAAATAGACGTATGATGAAATCCTTACCCCCTCCCTTTCCATAAGTGTTTTATATCTATCTGCGCAAACTTGATATTGATTTTCTCCTTCAAAGCCAGTATCAGATCCACAAATAGTCAAAGAAATAGCATATTTTTTCAGATATCCGCCAAGATATTCCAAATATAGATAATCCAATATTTTTTCTTTGAGATTAGTATTCCACTTATGGTCCAGGTAAGCCTGCAATATATCGTCTTTGTCAAACTTTCCGGTTAAATGTGTTAGCAACTGCTCGGCAACATTATCCCTAAAATATTCCAGATGACTTGCCTGATATTCCAGCTTCTTACGAACACTGGTATTAAGCCCGGACAAAATTATAATAACGGTCATAAAAGCCACAAATGCATCTACTAAGATCAACAGCCTCAAATTTTCATTACTCCGATAAACAAGAACAGCAATTATAAGTAGCAAGCCAGGATACAACAGCTTATAAATATCTCCGTAATAATGATTAAAAATAAAGCTAATAGCATAAACGACAAGGCCAGAAATCACAACAGCTGCCAGGGAAATCCATAAATTCAAATATTTTGACAACACGCGTAAGCCTCTATAATAGAAGAGAAAAAGGACAATAATCGTAATACCCAGGTAAAACAAAACAGCTATACTTTTGAGCGGGAAATACGAAATTTTATATAACTCAAAATTAAAGCCCTTTTGTAAAACAAGGTTGTAAAGCAAATCATAAAACAGGTATAACAAACTGATAACAAAAATATTAAACAAAAACAGGACAATTAAATCAAAAGTAAAATAGTTCTTTTCCGGCCTGATAGAATAATAATCAACTTTTTTATAAAAGGCATAAATTATGAAAATAAACAAAGGAATATCCACAAACAGGTCACCCAGACTATAAAAGCCTAAAATAGGTTTAAACAAATCGGAAGTATATAAGAATGCAGGATAATGGAAAATCAACATTAATATACGTAAGATCACTATACCAACAGTAAAAAATACGACAGAGGAAAATTTCCAATCCTTTAATCTTAGTCCTAAATATATAACAAGCAACCATACGGCCATAATAAACAAAGCTATTGGCCAACCGCCCTGGGTACCAGTCGGAGTATTATGTATGACAGGTACAAGTGAAAACAGATAGTCCCCCGAGCGATCTTTAACATCAAAACCATAGGATACAGGAATAAGTGAAATTCTCACTTGGCCTGGTATAAAAGCAAAGCCTCTGGCAAATCTATCTTTCAAATATTTATTGGTATAAGGAAATTCATCCTTTATTTTTATTAGTCCGATAATATCATAAGAACCTGACCTAATACGCTGTATTTTGTACCAGGAACTACCTATTTTATTGATATTCAAATCAAAACGTCCATCAATGACATCCGGGACAACCAGATGATTATCAGTCCAATACTTCAAAGTATCATACTGATAAATAAGGAAATAAATATCTTCGTCAGAGTATTTATTATAATCAAAATC